>JACKQG010004476.1_pt1 | contig 16178 bp, 17 predicted proteins | sample 8237621 | NCBI WGS metagenome assembly JACKQG01 (sample SAMN15677084, study PRJNA649215) | marine metagenome | biome: marine; feature: Black Sea; material: saline water; isolation source: suspended particulate matter (SPM) from the Black Sea western gyre | collected 2013-06-09/2013-06-10 | depth... | reverse complement strand
GGTATTTCCAAGCGCATCAGTGGTAGCGAGGTAAAGCTGCCTAGTAATAGCCCAAGTTCCCCAGCCTACTTTTGTACTTCCACAAATTATATAGCCTCCATCGCTTGTCTGATGAATTGCATTAACATCTTTCTCTAATGTATCTGTAGATGTTTGACTCCATTGTTGATTTCCAAATGCATCTGACTTTATTAGATGTATATTACTATTATTATGAAAACTTAGAGTATCTGTAACTGTACAAGATAAAATATAGCCCCCATCAGAAGTCTGTTCTGCATATACTGTATTATTGTTCCATGAAAGTTTAGGTCCTACTTTATTCCATTGTTGATTTCCAAGTGCATCAGTTTTTATCAGATTAGAATGAAAATTATTTGTAGAATCATCTTGTTGTTGGGATCCAATTAGATAACCTCCATCTGTCGTCTGTTGAACTGAAACCAAAGAAAACCAAGAATAACACTTTTGAAATGTTTGATTCCACTGAACTATTCCAAGACTATTTGTTTTAACTAAATAAGTATTGCAATAATTTAGATGACTAGGTAAAATAACTCCACCTATAATATATCCGCCATCTGTTGTCTGTTCTATTGAATATCCTATTTCTGATGAATTTAATGTGTCTGCTATTGTTCGACTCCATAAAAGATCACCATTTGCATCCGTTTTTATAAGATAAATATCCTCTCTAGGAAAACTGGCCGTATCAATTCTAGTAGAACCACAAATAATATATCCTCCATCTGATGTTTGTTTTACATCATATGCATTATCGCGAGAATCTAGATAATTATTAAATTTTTTCTGCCAAATGGTATCTCCTTGAGGCGTAGTTTTTATTAATAAAACATCTGATGTCCAATTTGTTCCTGGAAGTACTAAGATAGCTCCACAAGCGATATATCCGCCATCAGTGGTTTGCTGAACAGAAGAATTATTATGCATGTAACCTATCGTTGTAGAATCCATTCCATCTGCATAATATCTTTCCCAATTTTGCCCAAACCCAATCATAGGTAAAGCAATTAATATAAGTAGTAGTTTTTTCATCATTTTGTATTTTTCCAAGTATTAAAAGTTATTTTTTGTTTTTCTTTTCTATTTTTTTCAATTTCAGATAAAGGGTTGCATTCTTTCATTAAAGTTTTGCATTCTTCAGGTAATTCTTGATAGAGTTCTGTTCCTTTACTTTTCCAGTTTATCATATTATCAGAAACATCACCTTTAACAATTGCAGGGTTACCCACAACAATTTTACGGTTAGGGATTTGCATTTCTCCTTTTACAAAACAAAGAGCCCCAACTATACATTCATCTCCTATATTTGCATCATCCATTACTACTGCATTCATACCTACCAAAGTGTTTTTCCCAATATTAGCACCATGTATTATTGCTCCATGACCAATGTGTGCATTCTCTTGTAAAACAACATCTTTACCAGGAAAAATATGAATAATACAATTATCCTGAACATTGCAACCATCTTCAATGGTAATTTGCCCCCAATCACCTCTTAAACTTGCTCCAGGTCCGATATATACATTTTTTCCGATAATTACATTGCCAATAATAGTTGCCTCTTTATGTACAAAGGAACTTTTATGTATTACTGGTTTATATCCGTTAAATTCGTAAATCATTAATAGTTTTTTAAATTTTTAACAACAACCATCACTTGTGCAACATTCACTTGTTTCTATTTCTTGTTTAGTTTCATCAATACCACAAGCTTCTTTTGCTAAACAATCAGTTAAAGTTGGTTCTAATATATATTTATCATCTATTAAATTAACAGAATAAATTCCAATTGTATAATCTTGGTATTCCATCTCAATTTCTAAATTAACTAAATCTTCTTTAATTAATGTTTCTGCTTTTTTAATTATTCCAGATAATTTATAACTTGATAATCTATGATCATAGTCCTCTGAAGTCCATAATTGAAAAGTTATTTTAGAATCTTTTCTCATTACTCCGCCACAATCCATAAAGTGTTTGGTTTTTACTCCCATTTCAGTAATATGAAAATAGGCTGGAATTTTTATTCCATTTTCAATTATAAAAGATAATTCTTTTCTGTTTTCTAAACTGCTTTTAAATTCTTTTAATGTCATTTTATACTCTTTCAATTATTGTAGCATATCCTTGCCCAACGCCAATACACATAGTAACTAAGGCATATCGCTTATTTTGTTTTTTAAGTTCAATAGCAGCAGTTTGTAAAATTCTTGTTCCACTTACCCCAAGTGGATGTCCTAATGCAATTGCTCCACCATTTGGGTTTATTCTTGGGTCATTATCTTCTAGTCCCCACTCACGGATACAAGCTAAAGCTTGAGCTGAAAATGCTTCATTGAGTTCAATAATATCCATATCTTCCAATGTTAATCCTGCTTTTTCAAGGGCTTTATTGGATGCCATGACAGGTCCAATTCCCATGATTCTTGGCTCAACACCTACAACTGCAGAACTTACAATTTTAGCAATGGGAGTGAGGTTATTTTCTTTCATTCCTTTTTCTGATGATAAAAGCATTGCAGCTGATCCATCATTAAGGCCTGAAGCATTTCCTGCAGTAACTGTTCCTCCTTCTTTTTTGAAGGCAGCTCTTAGTTTTCCTAATATCTCAGTAGTTGTATTTGTTTTTATGAATTCATCTTTACTAAAAATGATTGGGTCTTTTTTTCTTTGTGGGATTTCTACTGCTACTATTTCTTCATCAAACCTTCCTTCCTGCTGAGCTCTTGCCGCTTTCATTTGGGAATTGTAGGCAAATAGATCTTGGTCCTCACGGGAGATATTGTATTTTTCAGCTAGATTTTCTGCAGTATTTCCCATTCCATCAACTCCATAGAGTTCCTTCATTTTTTTATTGACAAAACGCCAACCAAAAGAAGAATCATGCATTTGAGCATCTCTACCAAAAGGCTTAGAAACTTTTGAAATTACCCAAGGTCCTCTTGTCATATTTTCTACTCCACCAGCAATAAATAAATCTCCATCTCCAGCTGCAATAGCTCTATGCGCATGAATTACGGATGACATCCCAGAAGCACATAATCTATTGACTGTTTCCCCTGGAACTGTGAATGGTAATCCTGCTAAGAGTAAGGACATTCGGGCTACATTTCTGTTGTCCTCTCCAGCTTGATTAGCACATCCTAAAATTACATCATCAATTTTACTAGCATCAATTCCTGTTCTTTTTACCAATTCTCTGATTGTAATTGCTCCTAAATCATCAGTTCTTACTTCCTTAAGCGTACCTCCAAAATTTCCGATTGGAGTTCTTATTGCATCAATTATATAGGTCATAATTTATTTTTAGTTTGTGGTTTTACCACATTTCTGTTTTAATCTTTTTTCCACCATCACACTTACGGCTAGTACTACAAGCTGATAAAATAAAGGTTAGGCATAATAAGATTAGGATAGTTTTTTTACTCATATTGTTTATTTTCTTAATCGTATTCGTGAATACTTTGTATTTCATAATTCTATTTTTTAGGAAACCACTCTTTTTCAGTACGAAAAACTGTGCCTTTAAAATGAGCAATTTCTAGCTTATTTTGGTTAGTAATTGTTATGTAATATAATGCGGTTTTACTGCTTTTATTAATTTCTTTACTAGTAGCAGTAAGTATATCTCCACTTACTACTTTTTTAGTATGCGAAATAGAAGTTTCAATAGATACGGCCTGTATTCCATCCGCATTTGCAGCAAAGGCCAAACAACTATCTGCTAGGGAATAAGCAATACCTCCATGAGCAATATCAAATCCATTTGTCATTTCCTCTCTTACTTTTAGTTGCAATTTACAAAAACCAGTAGCAATTTCCAAAACCTCAATGCCTAGCCACTGGCTAAAAGCATCTCCGCTTATCATTTTATTTACTACTTTTTTTGCTAAATTCATTTTAGTAAAAAGTTTTATTTTCTCGTACCATTTGTTTTAGTAAAGGGGAAGGTCGGTATCTATCCTCTCCATATTCTGCTTGTAAATCTTCCAGTTGACTCAGTACATTTTTGATTCCTATTTCATCAGCCCAAGCAAGTAATCCTTTAGGGTAATTTACGCCTTTAGTCATGGATAAATCAATATCCTCTTTTGTCGCAATATTTAGGAAAAGCGCATCAGCTGCTTCATTAATCAGCATAGCCAAAATCCTCCATAAAATCTTTTTTCCTAGTTCTCTATCCTCATTTGCATTTGGCGTATCAGCTGAATAGTCATAATATCCTCTTCCTGACTTTCTGCCTAAGTATCCTGCTTCCATCATTCTTTTCTGAGTGAAAGAAGGCTTATATCTAGGGTCAAAATAGAAGGCAGTAAATACAGTTTCTGTAACTGTATAGTTAATGTCGTTTCCTATATAATCCATCAGTTGAAAAGGCCCCATACGGAACCCTCCAATTTCACGCATTGCCCAATCGATAGTAGCAAAATCAGCTACTCCTTCTTCATAAATCCTAAGTGCTTCACCATAAAAAGGACGAGCCACACGATTTACAATAAACCCTGGAGTATCTTTTGCTATAACCGTTATTTTCTTCCAAGAATTAATGATTGCTTTTGCTTTAGTCAAAGTACTTTCTGAAGTTTGTACTGAAGGAATAATTTCAACTAGAGGCATCAATGGTGCTGGGTTAAAAAAATGAATTCCAACTACTCTTTCTGCCTTTTCACAAGCTGCAGCAATAGAGGCTATTGATAGGGAAGAGGTATTGGAAGCAATAATACAGTTCTCATCCACTAGACTCTCAATTTCAGTAAATACCTTTTGTTTAATTTCAAGATTTTCAATTATAGCTTCAATAACTAATCCACTTCCTGAGACATCTTTTATATCTTTTGTGAAATTAATCCTTCCAAGAATAGCTTCATTATCTTGTTGAGTAATTCTTTCTTTTTCAACTAGTCTGTTAAGTATTTTTTTTAGTTTGGTTTCAGCCGTTTCTATTGCTCCATCAAAAGAATCATAAAGGCAAACTTTATGACCATTTGTAGCGGCAATCTGAGCAATTCCTGCTCCCATAGTTCCTGCTCCAATTACACTTACTTTCATCATTTATTCGCCTTTAAAGGTTGGTTTTCTTTTCTCTAAAAATGCTTCTACTCCTTCTTTGAAATCGTATGAATTCCCTGCAATTGTTTGGTACTTATCTTCCATAGTAAGTTGTTGTTCCAAATCATTGTTATATGATGCATTCAATAATCGCTTTGTAAGTCCTAACCCTTTGGTTGGCATTGCCGCTAATTTACTAACTAATTTCCAACTTTCCTGTTCAAAACTATCATCTGAAAATGCTTTGTAAATCATCCCCATATCTACAGCATCTTTTGCAGAAACAGGTTCGGCAGTCATCATTAAAGCAGCTGCTTTTTGTATCCCAACTAATCTTGGTAAAAAGTAAGTTCCTCCACTATCAGGGATCAAACCTATCTTGCTAAATGCCTGTATGAATGATGCGCTTTCGCAAGCTACAACAATATCACACGCTAAGGCTATACTTGCTCCTGCTCCTGCTGCCACACCATTAACGGCCGCTACAACTGGCTTTTCAATATTTCGAATTTTCCTAATAATTGGGTTATAGTGTTCCTGAACTATTTGTGTAAGTTTTGGTCCGTTAGGATCAGTAGCCTCACCTAAATCCTGTCCAGCACAAAAGGCTTTTCCTGTTGCTGTAATTAGGATAGCTCTTACTGCTTTATCTTCTTTGCAATTGACTAGTACTTCTTGTAATTGTAAAGCCATCTCTCTTACGAAAGAGTGATATTTTTCTGGTCGGTTTAAGGTAATTTTACCTACTCCTTCAATTAATTCGTATTGTATCATGCTTAAATATAGATTTAAGCCGCTAAAATAAGAAAAATATGGGGTTTAAACGAGTGTTAGATACACTTGAAAAATTCAAAGGGTTCCAAGCAGTCAATGCACTTAAATAATGACTTACAGGCAGTTGCCCCAAATTCACTAATTAGTGTAGTGTTTTTTGAATTACATTGTGGACAAATAACAATATTTGAAGGCGGAGCTATTCCGTACTTTCTGAGTTTTTCTTTGGTTTCATCAGTCATCCATTTTGTAGTCCATGCTGGGGCATAAACTATTTTTAACTCAAAATTATCAATGCTATTTTCTAGTAAACAACTTTTTATGTCGTCCATAAATGTTTTAACAGCAGGGCAGCCCGAATAAGTAGGAGTAATAGAAATCGTATAGGAGTTATTTTCAAATTTTACTTCACGAATAACGCCTAGCTCTACAACTGAAATTACAGGAATTTCAGGGTCAGGAACTGTATTTAGAAGTTCCCAAACAAATTTTGTGTTACCACTTTGCATTAGGATATGCTCTCTGTAAATACTGCATCTCAGATAAAATAAATCCTAAGTACTCTGTATGCAATCCTTTTTTACCTCCTGTTGCCATATATTCATCTTCAGGACGAATTAATTTTGCTTTTGCAAGGGTGTTGTTAATCATTGCATCCCAGTCTGATTTTAATGCTGAATTGTCAACTGCAATTCCCTTATTGAATAATTCTGTATCCAAAGTATCCATCTCAAAAATTTCATCAGTATACATCCATAATTCATTTAATGCAACTTGAGTTTTAGCATTACTTTCTTTTGTTCCGTCTCCTAAACGAACTAGCCAATTGCTAGAGTGTCGCAAATGATATTTCACCTCTTTTAAGGATTTATGAGCCAATGCTGAAAGAGTTTCATCTTTACTATTAGCTAGCTGAGTATAAAATAAAAAGTTAAAGGTATCATGCAAAAAGTTCCTCACAATTGTGTTCCCGAAATTACCGTTTTCTTGTTCCACTAATTGATGATTAAAAAACTCTCTTTCATTTCTTCTAAACGCTAATTCATCAGCTGATTTCAAGCCATCCAATTGGGCTGCATATTGATAGAAACCGTTTGCTTGCCCAAACATATCCAATGAAATGTTTGACATTGCAATGTCTTCCTCTAAGGTTGGGCCTTTTGAACACCATTCTGACATTCTTTGTCCTAAAATAAGTGAGCTATCTGCTATTCTTAGCGTATATGTAAATAAACTACTCATCATTAAATGTGTTTTGAGCCCTCAGGCATAGTGTAAAAAGTAGGATGGCGGTACATTTTGTCATTAGAAGGATCGAAAAATGCTTCACTATCTTCTGTTTCTGACGAGATAATATATTCTGATTTTACAACCCAAATACACGAGCCTTCATTTCTTCTTGTGTATAATTCTCTTGCATTTTCCAAAGCCATAACTTTATCGTCAGCATGTACATTTCCTGCATGCTTGTGTGCTAAGCCATTTTTACTTTGAATAAATACTTCCCAAACTGTTGCGTTTTCTGCCATAATTCTCTATTTAATTTGCTACTAATTCTTGTTTTTTTGCGTAAGCTTTTGCAGCATCACGCACCCATTGTCCTTCATCATGTGCTTTTTTATGATGGGCTAACCTTTGTTTGTTACAAGGTCCATTTCCATTTACTACACTCCAGAATTCATCCCAATCCATTTCTCCAAAATCATAATGCCCTCTTTCGGCATTCCATTTTAAATCAGGGTCAGGAATGGTAAGCCCAATCAGTTCAGCTTGCCCAACTGTTTTATTAATAAAATCTTGACGTAAATCGTCATTGGTTTGTCTTTTTATCTTCCATTTCATAGCATTTCCTGTTCTTGGAGAATCAGAATCTTGTGGGCCAAACATCATAATTGAAGGCCACCAAAAACGATTTAATGCATCCTGTGCCATAGCTTTTTGTTCAAGTGTTCCTTTTGCCATTTCTGCCATTATTTCATACCCTTGGCGTTGGTGGAAACTTTCTTCTTTACAAATTTTAACCATTCCTCTGGAGTAAGGACCGTAAGAAGTTCTTTGCAATGAAACTTGATTTACAATTGCAGCACCATCAACTAACCAGCCAACAGCACCCATATCCGCCCAACTTAAAGTAGGATAATTAAATATTGACGAGTACTTTGCTTTTCCATCATGGAGTTGTTGTACTAATTCTTCACGAGAAATACCTAAAGTTTCACAAGCGGAATATAAATACAAACCATGTCCTGCTTCATCCTGTACTTTGGCTAATAATATCATTTTTGCTCTAAGTGATGGGGCTCTAGTAATCCAATTTCCTTCAGGTTGCATTCCAATAATTTCTGAATGGGCATGTTGGGAAATTTGACGAATTAAGTGCTTACGATAAGCATCCGGCATCCAGTCCTTAGGTTCAATCTTCTTCTCGGCATCTATGCGCTCTTGAAATTTAATTTCGTTCATAGTAAATATTTTGTTGTGCAAATTTATGAATTTATGTTTTCCTATATATGATATTTGTCATAATATGCTAATCGTTTTTATCTAAAATGATATTTTTGCAGAAATTTTATGATTATGAATAAGTTTCACCCTTTAACAATTACAAGTATTACTAGGCTTACTGCTGATGCAGTTGCTATTAGTTTTGATGTAAGTAATAATGCCTTATTTCAGTTTGAAGCAGGACAATATATTACTATAAAGCAGGATATAAATGGAGAAGAAGTAAGGAGAGCTTATTCTATTTGTAGCATGAATGCTGAAGGGGTAACCATTGGAGTGAAAAAGGTAGAAGATGGGAGGATGTCTACTTTTTTGACAGAAAGTGTTAAGGAGGGAGATGTTTTGCAAGTTATGCCTCCATCAGGAAACTTTGTAATTAAAGGGGATAACAAACATATTGTAGGGATTTGTGCAGGTAGTGGGGTTACTCCAATTATTGCTATGTTAAAAACAGAATTAGCAAAACCCAGTGATGCGAAATTCACGCTTATCTACGGAAATAAAACACAAGATTCTTCAATGTTCTCTGATGAGATAAAGCAGCTTCAAGAGGAAAATCCTGAGCGATTAAAAATTCATTGGGCGTTTTCAAGAGAAAGAATTGCAGGTACTATAAACGGAAGGTTGGACAAGAATACGATTCAGCAATTACTGAATACTTTCATGCCTTTAAAAACTGCTGATGCTTATTTTGTTTGTGGTCCTGGGGAGTTGATTGATAATGCTAATGAATTATTGCTACTGAATAATATCAACCAGAAAAAAATAAATTTTGAGCGATTTACAACTGTTGAGAAAACGGATGTTGCTGATAATGATTCTGACGAAATTATTTCAAATGTACGGGTAAGTGTTGACGGAGAAGATTTTGAATTTACGCTTTCCAATAAAGGTCAAACAATACTAGATGCTGCAATGGAACAAGGTGCTGATGTACCTTTTTCGTGTAAAGGAGCGGTATGTTGTACTTGTAGGGCTAAGGTAATGGAAGGTAGTGTTACTATGGATGCTAATTATTCTTTATCGGAAGATGAAGTTGCGCAAGGTTATGTCTTAGGTTGTCAAGCTAGACCAGTATCAGCCAATGTAGTGATTGATTTTGATGAGATGTAATGCTATTGATTGCTTATTAGTAATTAGGTTTTAGAAAGCGGAGTATTTGCTTTATTTTTTTATTTCCAGCTAAAAGAATTCGCCAATACTAAAATAATTATTGTCTGCAGTGCAACCAAGAAATAATGCAGGATATTAATTTGTATTTTAGCATCAGTAAGTTCAAAGCCATATTCCAGTGCTTTGTAAAACAAAAAGGAAAGGCCCAATCCAAGCAAATAGCCCAATTGTTTATTGATATCAATTTTACCTAATAATTCTTTATCCTTTGCAACTAGCGTTTCGGCCCTAACCAAATAACCACCAAAAATAAAAGTAAACTGATAGCCCATGTAAACCAAAATGGCAGAGGTGAATGTATATTGCAAAACCATAAATAACAATAAAGTAATCAGCATTACAATTTCAACTCCCATTGAAATTTGAAAAAACCTACGGATATTTAGTAATCTGTCGTAAAACTTAGCAATAACCAACATTCCTGCAGCTAATACAATACCACCTAAAGAGTAAATAGAAGGGTCAGTAAGGGGTTGGTAAATCGTAAATAATATACCAATTGATAAACCTGTAAAAGATGAATTTAGTAACTTATACCAAAGAAAATAATTTTCCTTTAACTTCAATTTCAGTAACTATTAATAATAAGTTAACCTTCTTACTTTAGCAATAAGTTTTGCTAAACGGATAACTTGTTTTGTGTAACCAAACTCATTATCATACCAAACATAAAGTACTATATCCTCACCACCCTCAGTAACAATAGTTGCTTTACTGTCAAATACCGAGCAGCAGTTGTTTCCAATAATATCAGTTGATACTAATTCAGGGTCAATCTGATAGTTAATTTGGTTTACCAAATTTCCTTTTAAAGCTGCCTCTCTCATTGTTTCATTAATATCGGCTAATGAAGTTGCTTTCTTTAAGTTCAGTTTTAATATTGCTAATGAAACATTTGGGGTAGGTACACGAACAGCATTTGCCGAAAGCTTTCCTTCTAATGATGGGATTACCTTAGTAACCGCATTACCTGCTCCTGTTGATGTGATTACCATGTTAATAGCTGCCGACCTTCCTCTTCTTGGTTTGTTGTGCATGTTGTCCAATAAGTTTTGGTCATTGGTATAAGAATGCACAGTTTCCAAATGTCCTTTGTTTACGCCATATTTGTTTTCAACTACATGCAAAATAGGAGCAATACAGTTTGTTGTACAGGATGCTGCTGAAAAAATATCAGTTGCATCAACATCAATTTCTTGAGAGTTAATTCCGTAAACAATATTTGGAATTCCTTTTCCAGGAGCGGTTAATAATACTTTGTTTACTCCTTTGGATTGTAAGTGTCTCGACAAAGCTTCTTTGTCGGTAAATGCTCCAGTATTATCAATTAATAAAGCATTGTTAATTCCATGTATAGTATAGTCAATATCTTCAGGGTTTCCTCCATCAATAAATTTAATTACTTGTCCGTTTACTACAATTGCTTGGTTAGCCAAATCCACATCAACAACTCCTTTAAAAGCACCATGAACAGAATCGTTTCTTAACAAATCAGCTCTTTTAATAATTTGAGCATCAGTTAATCGCCTTACAACTATAGCTTTTAATCTTAATTGTTGTCCTTTTCCAGCTTGTTTTATAAGCTCTCTGGCTGCAAGTCTCCCAATTCTACCAAATCCATAAAGGATAACATCTTTTGGTTTAATTTTGTCCTTGTCGGCACCAATAAAGTTAGCTAATTTTTCAGTTAAAAAAGCATTAACATCAGTTGCACCTTGCTCAAAATATTCAGCACTTAGTAGGCCAATATCCAATTTTGAAGGAGCTAAGTCAAGGTTTAACATTTCCTTAGCTAATGCAGCAGCAGTTTCAATATTTACTTTTCTGTTTACTACATTGTTAGCGTACGAAATAGAATTCATCAATTCCGAAACCCCAATTTCTAACAATTGATTTCTAAAAAGGATTAATTCAATTCCTTTATCATACATTAAAGTGCCTACAGAGTTTAATAAATCTACTCCTAATTTTTCTTTATTTACCCAATCATTCAATTGTGATTCATAAGATACTGACATACGCTTTATTTTTAGTTATAAAAGAGCTGCAAAAATAGGTTTTATAAATAAATGAGCCTAAAGGAACTGTTAAAATTAACGTCCAAGCCAATGTTATTGTCTGTTGCCTATCCTTGATTATTAAAAACTAACAACTAACAACTAATAACCAACAACTATTTTCTACTTTTACCACATGATTATAGAATTTTACAAATATCAAGGTACAGGAAATGATTTCATAATGATTGATGATAGAGAAAAGGAATTTGACCTAAGTGATAATGATTTGATTGCTGCACTCTGTGAAAGAAGAATGGGAATTGGTGCTGATGGTTTAATTCTATTGCGTGAGCATGATACTCTTGATTTTGAGATGATTTATTTTAATGCTGACGGTAAGCAATCCAGCATGTGTGGAAATGGTGGAAGATGTATTATCGCCTTTGCTCAAATGTTAGAAATGATTGAAGATGAAACTACTTTTATGGCAATAGATGGCGAACATAAAGGCAGGTTAATGGATGATGGTATTTATCTACAAATGCAAGATGTTAAAAAAATTGAAGGCGTAGGTGATGGATTAGTTTTGAATACTGGCTCACCTCATTATATTGAAATGGTGGATGAGTTGGATAATTTGGATGTAAATAAGGAAGGTAGAAAAATAAGAAATTCAGCTCCTTTTAAAAAAGAAGGAATAAATGTAAACTTTGTATTGGATGCTAATGAGTTGCAAGTGCGTACTTATGAAAGAGGTGTAGAAGCTGAAACGCTAAGTTGTGGAACAGGTGTTGTTGCCACAGCTATTGCTATGCATTATGCAAACTGCATTGAAGAAACACTTATGAATGTAAAAACTAAGGGAGGTGAATTGACAGTTAGCTTTGAAGAGTTTAATGGCGGTTACCGTAATATATGGTTAAGTGGAGAAGCTAGCATGGTGTTTGCTGGCGAATTTGCATGCTAGCGACTGCTGAAATAAAGCTCAGGACCTTAAAAGATACTGATTTGGATTTTCTATTTTCATTAGAAAATGATAAATCACTTTGGGCCGTTAGTGGTACTACTGAACCGTTTTCATTAGTACAATTAGCAAATTACATAAGTCATGCTAAACAAGATATTGCTATTGCCGAGCAGTTTCGATTTGTTATTGATTGGCAAGGAAAAGCAATTGGTTGTATTGATTTGTATGAATACAATTTTGAAAAACAAAACGCTGGTGTTGGTATCGTTATTCTTAAGGAATATAGGCGAAAAGGTTTTGCTAAGCAGTCACTTACTTTACTTATTGATTATGCTTGGGAAAAATTACATTTAAAGCAATTGCACACAGGAATTTTTTCGGATAATAAAGCAAGTTTGGCTTTATTTCAATCTGTTGGTTTTGAAATGGTACGCCAAAACAATTTTGTGCTCAAGAGATGAAAAATAGTTTAATACTATTTATTGTCTCTGTCCTTTTGTTTTCCTGTAAAAGAGGGGAGGTAAGTACTTATACCGAATATTTAAATCATAACGATACTGTAAGATACATAGGCAAAGAGCAGTGCAGAGCTTGTCATGCCGAAATCTATGATTCCTATATGCAAACTGGTATGGGAAAATCCTTTCACTTTGCAACAAAAGAGAATTCGGCTTTATCCCACTCTGAAATGCCAATAATTAAGGATACTATTAAAAATTTATCCTACCAACCGTTTTGGAAAAATGATAGCCTGTATTTAAAAGAATTCCGAATAAAAGGAAAGGATACTACGCATCAACTTATCAAAAAAGTGAATTATAAAATAGGTAGTGGTCAACATACTAATTCTCACTTATTCGAAATTAATGGATATGTACACCAAATGCCATACACCTATTACTGTCAAGATAAAATTGCTGATTTACCCCCAGGATTTGAAAACGGAAATAATACGCGTTTTTCTCGTGAAATTGGGTTGGAGTGTATGAGTTGCCATAATGCTTATCCTAATCATGTTGAGGGTTCACTTAATAAATATGAAGCTATATCTAGCGGAATAGATTGTGAAAGATGCCATGGCCCCGGTGAGGTGCATGTAAAACAAAAGTTGGCTGGGAATATTATTGATACCTCAAAATACATAGATTATTCAATTGTAAATCCTAAAAGGTTGCCTTTGGATTTGCAGTTTGATGTTTGTCAAAGGTGTCATTTACAGGGTACGGCTATTTTAAATGAAGGAAAAAAATTCACTGATTTTAAACCCGGTCAACATTTAAGTGAGGTGATGGATGTTTACTTGCCAAAGTTTGAAAATGAAGAATCATTTATAATGGCCTCACATGTAGATAGATTAAAGCAAAGCGCTTGTTTTAAATCTTCTGAAATGACTTGTGTTACATGCCACAATCCGCACAAGAGTGTAACTAATTTATCCGCTAGCTATTTTGATAATAAATGCATGCAATGTCATGAAGTTTGCAAGGAAGAAGAAACGCAAAATTGCACCTCTTGTCACATGCCAAATTCAACCTCTACTGACATACAGCATGTAAGTATTACTGACCATAAAATAGCGATTCCTTCAGCTATAAAAACCAAAAAAGGAAATTTCTTAGGTTTGTTTGCCATCAATAATGATACTCCAACTAATTTATCAAAAGCAAAGGCTTATTTAAAGCGTTTTGAAAGCTTTGAGCAAAATCCAATATATTTGGATAGTGCTTTTATTTTACTAAATAAAACAACTATTGATTTCCCTGCTTTTATACAATATTACTATCTTAAGAATGATAACAAAGGACTGGTTAATTTTGTGATGAGTAACACCATTGATTCCCTAAAATACAACAATAGCGACTTGGCATTGGCTTATAGTAGAATGGCTGAGGTGTTCGCATTAAAAAACTTAGCAGTTGATGCTAAAAGTTATTATGATAATGCAGTTTCGCTTATGCCGTTCGTAATTGATTATAAGTTAAAGCTTGGGGCTTTTCTAATCGATAACAATCAATTAAAAGCTGCTAAATTAATTTTTGAAACTGCATTAGCACTTAATCCTACACATAAAGAAATACACCTAAATTTAGGGTATATATTCATTTTACAGCAAAATTTCCTAAAAGCAGAATTGTATTTAAAACAAGCCATTGCTTTAGATCCTGACTATGTATTGGCTTATGAGAATTTAGTTCTTTCAGCACAAATGCAAAATAAAATGAAAGATGTAAAAGTATATCTCAATAAAATTTTAGAAATTGCTCCGAATCATAATGCAAGATTAATTTTAAAAAATCTATAATATGAAAAGAAGAAGAAAATTTAAGAAAAAATCATCTTTCCGTAAGTTTGTAACTGCATTTATTTTTCTTGCAATACTTGGTTGTGGCGGTATGGTGTATGAGTTATATTTAAGAGTATATCAACTCAATATAGTTTTGCCTAATAGTGCCGAAAAGTACATTTACATTCCAAGTAATTCTGAATTTCCTGATGTAGTAAAAATACTCTTAGAAAATGGATTATTGATAAACTCCAATTCCTTTGAGTGGTTAGCAAAACAAAAAAAATACGATACTAATATTAAAGCAGGTAGGTATAAAATTAATAGAGCATTAAATAATAATGATTTAGTTAATTTGTTACGATCAGGTAAGCAAACACCAATAAAAGTCACCTTTAATAATTTGAGAAATAAAGAACAATTAGCGGGTAAAATTGGAAGTCAAATAGAAGCAGATTCTTTATCAATCTTAAAGTATATTACTGACACTACATTCTTAAATAAATTAAAACTTAACACTGACAATGTAGCTTGTTTATTTATTCCTAACACTTATGAGTTTTATTGGAACACCTCAGTAGAAGGTTTTGTTAACAGAATGGTAAAAGAGTATTCGGATTTCTGGAATTCGAGCCGAAAGAAAAAGGCAGCTGAAATAAAACTTAATTATTATCAGGTTGCAGTTTTGGCTTCAATAGTGGAAAAAGAACAAAGTATAAAAAGAGATGAACGCCCTGAAATAGCAGGGGTATACCTTAATCGTTTGAAAAAACGAATGAAGTTAGAATCGGATCCAACCCTTATTTTTGCACTAGGTGATTTTAAAATTAAGAGGGTATTGAATAAAGATAAAAAAGTTGAATCACCTTACAATACTTATAAGAACAAGGGTTTACCTCCTGGTCCTATCTGTATTCCATCCATTAATGCAATAGATGCTGTATTGAATGCAAGCGAACATAATTATATTTTTATGTGTGCCAGAGAGGATTTTACTGGCTACCATAATTTTGCTAAAACTTATGCAAAACATCTAGTAAATGCGCGCAAATATCAAAAGTCATTGAATGAGCGTAAAATAATGCGTTAATTATATAAATTTGCAATCTATTAAAAAAAATAAAATGACTAAAATTAAGTTTGGAACAGATGGCTGGAGAGCTATTATTGCAAAAGAATATACTACTGATAATGTAGCAAGAGTAAGTATTGCTGTAGCTGATTGGTTGAATGAAAATAATGAAAATCCATCAGTAGTTATTGGGCATGATTGCCGATTTGCTGGTGAGCTTTTTGCTGAAACAGCTGCAAAAGTGTTGGCATGTAAAGGTGTTTTAGTAAAATTAGCAAAAGGTTTTGTTTCTACCCCAATGGTTTCGCTAGGTGTTGTTATTGAAAA
>JACKQG010003678.1_pt1 | contig 16184 bp, 20 predicted proteins | sample 8237621 | NCBI WGS metagenome assembly JACKQG01 (sample SAMN15677084, study PRJNA649215) | marine metagenome | biome: marine; feature: Black Sea; material: saline water; isolation source: suspended particulate matter (SPM) from the Black Sea western gyre | collected 2013-06-09/2013-06-10 | depth... | reverse complement strand
CTGCCAGAAATGAAGGCGAAAATGCACGCTTATATGAAGCTGTTAAAGCTGTCAGCGATTTTGCAATTGCCCTCGGCATTAATATTCCTACAGGAAAAGACAGCCTTTCGATGACGCAGAAATACAGGGATGAAACGGTTTATTCTCCGGGAACGGTTATCATTTCTGCTGCAGGCGAAGTAAAAGATATAAGGAAAATTGTAAAACCGGTATTACAAAATAATCCTGATTCCATATTGCTTTATATTGATTTCTCAAAAGATAAACATTGTCTGGGTGGCAGTAGTTTTACGCAATTAACAGGTAAATTGGGCGATAGAACACCAAATGTAAAAGATCCCGAATACTTCGTCCATGCTTTTGAAGCCATTCAACAGCTTATCGATAAAGGTAAAATTCTCGCCGGACACGATATTTCGGCAGGAGGAATAATCACCACTCTTTTAGAAATGACCTTTGCCGATGAAAATATCGGACTAAATATGGATTTAAGCAGCCTGAACAAAACGGATATAATTGAATTGCTGTTTAGTGAAAATCCGGGAATCATCATTCAGATTGAAGACAAACACGAAGTTTTTTCATTATTAGAGCAAAACGAGATAGATTTTTATCCGATAGGTTATCCTCTTTCTGAAAGGAAGTTTTTGTTAAAACATAATAAAGATAATTTTGAATTTGATATCGAAAAACTGCGTGATAAATGGTTTAAAACATCATACTTGTTAGACAGAAAACAGTGTGGAGAAGAACTTGCTTTAACAAGATTTCATAATTATAAGAACCAGCCGTTGCGTTTCAGGTTCAACAAGGAGTTCACAGGAAAAGCTTCACAGTTTGGTATTAACCTGAGAAGAAGAAAACCAACCGGTATCAGAGCAGCCATCATCCGGGAAAAAGGTGTGAACGGCGACAGGGAAATGGCTTACTTACTTTACTTAGCAGGATTTGATGTAAAAGATGTTCACATGACAGATTTGATTACAGGCAGGGAAACTCTGGAAGATATCAATATGATCGTCTTTGTTGGCGGATTCTCAAATTCTGATGTGCTTGGTTCGGCAAAAGGATGGGCAGGGGCATTTCTTTATAATGAAAAAGCAAAACAAGCTCTGGACAGATTTTACCAAAGAGATGACACCCTGAGCCTGGGAATTTGCAACGGTTGCCAGTTGATGGTAGAACTTGGATTGGTTTATCCTTGCCATGATAAAAAATCCAAAATGCTTCACAACGATTCACACAAATTTGAATCGGGATTTATAAATGTGGACATACAGGAAAATAACTCGGTTATGCTCAAATCTATGTCAGGGTCAAGGCTTGGAATATGGGTAGCTCATGGAGAAGGCAAGTTCCAGCTTCCTTATGAAGAAAACAAATATCATATTCCGGTTAAATACAGCTATGAACAGTATCCCGGCAATCCTAACGGTTCTGATTATTCCACAGCAGCCATTTGTTCAGATGATGGGCGTCATCTTGTAATGATGCCACATATTGAACGAGCCTTTTTACCATGGCAGTGGGCGAATTATCCTGAGAACAGAAAATCAGATGAAATATCACCCTGGGTTGAAGCCTTTGTGAATGCGAAGGAGTGGGTGAAAAAAAGGATATATAAATAAAATCCGTAATAATTGGTATTGTTTTCCTCAAAAAGATGTTAATGAATATTTTCTGTTTGTCATGTCTAATAAAATATATCAACCTTCATTTTAAGAACTCCTGACCTGCCTTTTGATTATTAAGCATTTATTGACAACTCGTCGCAAATTAAATGTCGTATCTTTTGTGGTTAGCAAAATTATAGTTGTCAAATTCTCCATAGAATAGCATAGGGTTTAAACCCTATGCTATGGCTATGGAGCTATGGAGAATTTGAAATATCTTCCGAACATTTCATTTTAAACTGTTTTTCCAATCAACATCGGGTCTTCCCCATCCTCAATCCCAACAATCTTCACTGTCCTGAAATCTTTCAACCGGGATTGCTCGTCCGCCTCAAATTTTACGGGAATATAAAATTCGCCATAACCGCTTGCAAAACCGCTTTTGTCAATTTTCTCAACAAGTACATTCTGTGTTTTTCCAATAAATGAGCTGCGGTATTTTCTCTTAGCCTTTTCTGCAATATCACGGATAATGGCGCTGCGCTCGGTTTTAACTTTTTCAGGAACCTGATCCGGCATGTGTTCTGCCCGGGTACCTTTTCTGACAGAATATTTAAACGTATGAATATGACTGAATCCTATCTCATTAGCTACCTTACAAGTCTCCTGAAAGTCATCTTCTGTTTCTCCCGGGAAGCCAACCATAATGTCGGTTGTAAAATTAAATTCAGGTATTCTTGAACGGATTTTATCAACTATGTTCCGGAAATCGTCAACAGTGTATGTCCTTCGCATTTTCTGCAATATTTTATCCGAACCGCTTTGGATACATAAATGCAAATTAGGGGTAAGTTTCGGATAAGAAAAAAGGTCGAACAACTTATCACCGAATCCTTCCGGTTCAATAGATGATATCCTCACCCTGAAATCTCCGGGAAGGTTAACGATTTTTTCTACGAGATTTTCAAAATTCAACCCTTCGTAATCATACCTTCCGATATTTACTCCGGTTAGTACAATTTCCTTATAACCAAAATCAAGTACCCGCCTGATGTTTTCTTCAATCTCTTTCCACGGTCTGCTAACGGCTCTGCCCCTGACAAACGGGACTATGCAAAATGTACAAAAGTTATTACATCCATCCTGTATCTTGATGAGGCAGCGGGTATGAAAGCCTTTTTCGGCAGGTCCAAAACCGAAACGGTCTTTTTTCAATTCATCGGGGTGGACGATCTCACCTTTAAAGTGGCTGTCGATCAAGGAGAAAATATTATGTTTCCGTTCATTATCGACCGTATAAGTTGCTTTTACCTGCTTTTCTATGGCTTCCTTATAATTGTTTACCATGCAGCCAGCAACCACAAGCACGGCATCCTGGTTTTTTTTGTAAATCCGGTTGATAACCTGCCGCGATTTTTTATCGCTCATATTGGTTACCGTGCAGGTGTTAATAATATAAGCATCAGCTTTTTCGGTAATATCCACCACCTCGTATCCCGAATTGACAAACTCCGAAACAATGGAATCGGTTTCATATTGATTGAGCCGGCAACCGAGGGTTTTGAATGCGATACGTTTTTTAGCCACAGATTTCACTAATTTACACAGATAGATTTTAACTTTTAACTATTTCCCCGGCCACAGAAAACTCCGTAGCAGAAGTAATTTTTACATCCATTATTTCTCCAATCAAAGAAGTGTCAGATGAAGATATCCTGACATTGATTTTACCTTCTGTTAGTCCTGCCAGGTATTTTTGATTTCTTTCTTTTCCCCTGACCAACACCCTGAATGTTTTCCCAAGCATTTGTTTATTGTTTGCTAAAGAAACTTTTTTCAAATCCTCTGTCAGAGTATGATATCTTTGTTTCTTTACCTGTTGCGGAACATCATCTTCCCAGAGTGAACTTCTGGATCCGGGACGAACCGAATATTGAGCAATATATGCCATGTTGAATTTAAACTCATCCATAATTTTCCGGGTGTTCTCAAACTGTCCGTCTGTTTCGCCTGTGAAGCCAACGATTATATCGGTAAATAAAGTTGCCTGTGGAATAAGGTTTTTAATCGTTTTTATGATTTTCCTGAAATCCTCCACCGAATATTTCCGGTTCATTCTTTTCAACACTATATCATCTCCCGATTGTATGGGAATATGGATTTGTTTGGCAAGGTTTGGATATTGGGCAATGACTTCAATAACTTCATCCGTCATATCTCTTGGATGTGGTGAAGTAAAGTACACCCAAAATTCTTTCCCTGATTTAATGCCCATTTCTCCAATCTTGCGCAGCAATTCAGGAAAACGGATCTCTTTACTTTTCTTGTCCAAGCCATAAGAATTTACATTTTGTCCGAGGAGAGTTATTGATTTATAGTTTTTGTCAATCAAATTCTGAACTTCCTCCAAAATATCTTCCGAAGGTCTTGAAACCTCCCTTCCTCTTGTATATGGCACAGCGCAAAACGAACAAAACTTATCGCAACCGTTTTGTATTGGCACAAATGCTTCAAACAAAGAAGTATATTCAGGGTTGATATGCCAGAAATCCTGAATATGTACATTCATCTCCAGAGGAGCATTTTTATCTTTTAGCTCACTCTGTTGGGGTTTTTGATAAACAGTTTCTCCATTACTTTTCGCCTGGAGACTCACCGGGGTAACAATTCCATACTGAGTGATCATTTTGGGTAATTCCTGTAACTCGCTCATCGGGAAAACAACATCGAATAACTTAAGGAATCTTTCACTGTCAGCAGGCAAAATACAGCCTGTAAGAAAAGTAATAAGGTTTTGCCGGTCTTTTCGCTTATTCCATTTATGGATTCTTGAATATACCTTATCGATTGCTTTCTGACGCACCGAGCAGGCAAGGATACCAAGCAAACTTGCTTCTTCTTCATTATCAGTCCATGTATAACCCATCCTTTCAATGACCGGTCGTGTCCGCTCACTGTCCGACATGTTCATTTGGCAACCGAGTGTTATTATGTGGTATTTCATCATTTAGGTACAATTATCACAGTTATCCTCGCCACCGAAATCCTGTACCCTCTCTCATCCCTGATCTCAATATCCCACACATGAGTAATTTTACCTTTATGAATAAGTTTTGCTTCGGCATAAACCAGTCCCGCGCTAACAGCGCCCACATGATTAGCAGTTACAGAAGCGCCACTAACATCGAATTTATCCAAATCAACAATTGCAGCAGAACCCACACTTGCAACTGTTTCAGCAAGAGCAATACTTGCGCCGCCGTGCAGAATGTTCATCGGTTGTTTGGTTCGCTCGTCAACCGGCATTTTTGCTTTTACGTATCCGTGTTTCAATTCAAGGTATTCAATACCTAATTGTTCCATAAGCGTTCCCTTGTTCAGGGCATTCAATTCTTCAATAGTGCTTTTCAGAGAAATCATAGGCAATTGTTTTTTACAAAGTTAATAGAATAAATTTCTCTATTTTTGTCTAAAATCATTTATACATGAAAATGTTCCTTTTTAATATGGAGATTCTTGATGAGAGAGAAGGTGCATTTTTAATTACTGTTTCCCTGAAGGACTCTATTACAAAGATTGAATTTACCCCGGATAAAAAGTTGTTAAGGTTTCTTAAGAAAGATAAAGTTTCGGATATATTAAAAAGAAACGAACATCAGTTCCGCAAGGTTCTTCACATTAAAAGACCTGAAACCTATTATAAAGGATTCAAGCTGAATTTTGCTTTACGTGACGAAAAAGATGTGATTGCTTTTAATGATATTTCAAAGATTTTGGTGGTTGACAAAAGAAAAGACCGGTATAATAACTATGTAACTGAAAAAGAAAAAAAAGGTATTTATGAGTTGTATATTGATGGCAGCTACATGGAAAAAAGAAAAAAAGGGGGGTATGCAATTGTTACGAAAGACCCAAAAGAAAAATATAATCTTTATACTTTTGAGACCGGTGAGCAAAGCAGCAGCCTGATTGAATTATTAGCTGCAATTAAAGGACTTGAAATTCTTGAGAATATTAATGAGATCAGGATTATTACTGATAGCCAATACGTAAGGAAGGGATTAACGGAGTGGATCGTTAACTGGAAACTGAACGACTGGCATACAGCAAATGGAGATAAGGTTAAAAACATTGAATGCTGGAAGAAATTTGATATTTTGACTGATAATAAATATATCGAATTCAAATACGTGAAAGCTCATTCGGAGCAGTTTGAGAATACCATGGCTGATTTGTATGCTAAGGATATGGCGAAAAAATGAATAAGACAACTTGTGTATCATACCGGTTTGTGTCTTATATTTTAAATCTATAATTATGCAAAATTTCAAAATAGAAAACCCTACAGTCCTGCATTTCGGAAGGAATGTTGTTCGGGATTTAGGAAAGACTGTTGAAAAATACGGCAGGAAAGTATTATTGATTTATGGCGGTGGTTCCATTAAAAAGAACGGGATTTACGACGAAGTGATGGGGCAACTCAAACAAATCAATGCCGAAGTAATTGAATATGCCGGCATAAAACCCAATCCCATAGTAGAGGATGTGAATGCTGCGGCTGAAAAAGGAAAACAATTCCAACCTGATGTGATCCTGGCAGTTGGTGGCGGTAGTGTTATTGATTCGGCCAAAGTACTTTCGCTTGCTATCCCTTGCGAACATTCTGCCTGGCGGATCATGATCAATATGGCAAAGCCAACTACAGCAATTCCCTTAATAACCGTATTAACATTAGCAGCGACAGGTACGGAAATGAATCCTTTTGCCGTGCTTCAAAATGTGCAAACACATAAAAAGATCGGATATGGTAACCCCTTGATATACCCAAGGCACTCATTTCTTGATCCTGCATTCACCTTTTCTGTTTCACGGGATTATACTGCTTATGGCATTGTTGACTTGATTGCCCACGCACTTGAAAACTATTTTGGTGAAGGTGATGCCAGCCTGTCCGACCGTTTTGTCTATTCAATAATACGTGAGGCAATGGAATATGGGCCGGCATTGTTAGATGATTTGCAAAATTATGACTTGCGTGCAAAGATAATGTATGCAGCCACTTGCGCTTTGAATGGCTTGACCGTATTTGGTCGTGTTTCGGGCGACTGGGGCGTTCATGATATCGGACATGTGCTTTCATTAATGTATGATGCCCCGCACGGGGCAACGCTTTCGGTTGCCTATCCTGCCTGGTTGAAACTGATGAAAGGAAGGATTCCTGACAGAATTACTCAATTAGGAAAAGCTGTTTTTAATGCTTCAAATTCCGAAGAAACAATTTCAAGCATAGAAGGGTTCTTTAAATCAATTGAATGTCCGGTTAGGATGAATGAAATTGGTATCAATGAAGACAAAAAGCCTGAAATATTGGATATGATGATCAAAAACAAAGTAAACGGAGTACATTATAAATTATCGAAAGAGGATATTGGAAGGGTAGTGGAATTGATGTATTAAAAAACCAGCCTTTCGTTCCTCAGGTTTTTTCCCTTTTTGAACCGAAAGACTGATAAGCAATATTATTTTTCCGGTTTTGTCAAGCCCGGATAATGCTGTTTAAAAACTAATTTCAACGAACTGTGGAAATCAGGCAAAACCTCTAAGAATATTGTAAACTGAATACGCTGGCGATGGTGGAGATATTGAGAGTTATGAAAAAAGAATTAAAATAATTATTGGAAAAAGGAACAGACCATTCTCATTCTCACAGAAGTGGTTTTAATTCCTCGCCATAATCATATTGTAAATCTTCGTGCAGGGTACTTATGGCTTTTTTAATTTTTTGAATTTGCCGGATGTAGATATTGTTCAGTGCAATGCTCTTATTCATGGAAATACCGGAATCTTTCAACCGCTTACAAAAATGCATCAGCAATTCAACTTCGGTTTGTTTACGGCCAGAATACCGAGTGAATTTATTGGTCGTTCTTACAATTTTACGAATGCTCTTTTTAGCAAAATAGATATTGCTTTTATTAATTTCCTGAAATTGCCGGTCTATTTCCTTTTTTATGGATTCAACATAAGTTTGTTCATCTTGAACTTCAAAAAGCAGGTAGGTCAGTAACTCCTTGTTTTCTTTTTTAAAACGAGCCAAACGTAAACAGATCTCCAATAATTCATTTGAAGAACGGTTCTTCATTTCTTGTTTGAGTTGACTTATATAAGCGGTTTTCATGCTTCATCTATTTTAAATACCCTATCTCTTCTAAACATTTATACCAATAATAAAATGCCGGTTTGTTGGCTTTCTTCAATTTATTCAAAAACTGATAGTCCTTATTTTCAATATGTAATTTTGCCAGGTCAATTTTCGGATTATTAAGTTCAATGGGTGAATAATTACTGTTTTTTAATTTCATGGCAAACCAGGCTGATTTTGCAGACGCTTCTATAGCTTCTTCTATTCTAAAATGATTTGAAATAATAAAATTATATAAATTTCGTATTCCACGCTGAATTTCCAAAAATTTAAGTTTATCCTCACCTATATTTTTCTCTCTTTTTGCCATCATTAATGCGGTTTGAAAAACATCATCCAACACTGCTGATCCATCAATATCCAATGAACGATATTCAATTTCTTTTTTTACTGTATTAAGAAATGAACTATTTACCATTTCAATGTTTGACACAAAATTTATTAATACCGCAATGTCAAAAAGTTGTTTGATTATTTCAATTTCCTTATTGCTATTATACGGTACGCCTGTAGTGTTTGGAGCAAAGGCTGTCAGTTTATCACCAAGTATCGAATCTACAGAAGGGGTGGTTATCTTGTAAAATGGCTCTTCTGTATCAAGCCATTTTGTATTTATTTCAGCTTTATTGACTACGGGATATACTGCCTTCTCAAATACTATATCTAATAATACGTAGTTTGCCAGGATGTTTTCTTTAACAGTACTAATTTTTGAATTGTAATAAAACTTGTAATGTGCTTTCGGCAATTTCCCTTTATAACTCCGTTTACCGTCAAGTTCATATCTGGTAAATAATGGAGATTCAACTATTTTGCCCAAAACATTTTCTATTTCTTCCCTGCTATGTTCTGTTGATATATCAATGTCAATAGAAAAACGATTTGCATTTTTTAATAACAACATTAGCGAAGTACCGCCTTTGAAAATAAAACCCAGATTGTTTACAACTAATTGCTCAAGCAGAGTCAAAGCCATAATCATTTTTTCAATTAAGGTAGGGTCGGTTTTGTTATATTCAGGATTCTCCCTGAATGATTCAATCCAATTTTTTGTATGACTTGTATTTTTAATCATGCCGCAGTTTATTCGTCAAAAACATTTTCTTCTATAAAATTTTTTATCAAATCTTTTTTTCCCCTTCTTGCTGCATAAGCATATAATGAGCTGTAGTTTATATTGTAATGATGAAACGCACTTTCATAAATATTAATCATTTCCTGCCCGCCATAAATATAGAATTGGTGATTGTCGCAAAAAATGTCAACCAAAATTTTCTCTAATTCAGGATATACTATTTGTTCCCCTTTTATTAATGGAGCTCTGGAAACAAGAGGCTTTACCACAACTACATCCTGTTCACCCATAACATACTCTTCCATTATTTGCTCTGTTGGATTGTTGAATGCTTTAATATTGTTATCCTTTAAATAATAGAAAACACTTTCTGTTACGTCTTTATCTATTTCTAATACATAAAATGCACTTATTGGTTGGTGAATCATAAAATTATTTAAGCATCTTGTATTCCAGATACAGTAATCTAAATCATCATATTTTTGTAAAAACAATCTACTGACTTTTTTTATGAATTTATCAGATTCGGGCATAAATGAAGGCTTATAAGTAATAGTATATTTTCCTCTTGCAACAGATTGTATAATTCCTTTTTTCTTCAACCTATGAATTCTTATTCTAAGAGCTTCGTCTGTAATACTTATTCCAGCATCTTTAAAATAGACATGAAGATCTTCTTTGGTAAAATAATCTTTACCCTTAAAATAATCAATTATATCATTAGTATTTTCATTTACAGTCATATCTGTTGTAATAATATTACTTGCAAAGATAGTAACATTTGCCACATTATCAAGTTTAGTGGCATTTGTTACATGTGTAACTTTTACCACATTATTATCTAATTTAATCCTCCTTTAAATGCCTACTGCTTGTCCTCCGTATTTTTAAAGGAGGAGGACAACAAGGCATTAAACAAATCCTCACTCTCCAGTAAACTTTGCTTTACCATCTCTTTTTGTTTTTCTATGTTTTTTATGATGAAGGCGAATTGGTTTTGAAGATCAATCTGGTTATTGCTACCAAAATCAAATATCCCGTCAAACTCCCCAGAAAATAATACGGAAAATCCTTCCAGTTAAAAGAATTTCCGAGAATAGTCCTTCCAATAAAATTACTCCTTAAAACCTCAAGAAACGGCGGATGCCAAAGCTGTAAAAATTCCAGGATACAAGTAATTATTAATACCCAAATAGCAATTTTTAAAGGTTTGGATTTTGGAAAGATAAAGAATAAAACCAGGCACCAGAATATTTCATACAATAATCCGCCAAATGAATCACTCACCCAATGATGAGCCGGTCCTGAATAAAATTTAGTCATAAAACCGATTGGGGTAATAATGAGAAGAAATATGAGTGCAATGATTTGTCTTTTCCTGATTTTTGTCAATGTATTGTATTTATTTATTTCACTGATATTCGGATTTTGCAGATAGAGGTCAACAGGTCGAATGTATCAATGCTCCTACTTTTTCCTTTTCACATAACTGATTGTATAATTCGACAGCTTTTTTAGTTTGTAAAACATGAAAAGCTATATCATTGTTTTTAAGAAATTCTTTTGTGCTTTCGCAAATGTCTAATCTATTGTAAAATCCACTTGAAAGCACAATAATCTCCGAACCTTTTTGTATCAGTTCTTGCACATCTTCCGGCAAAATACCCGGAGAATGCTGTGTGCCGGTTTCCCGCCAGTCCCATTTAAGGGCACCTCCGGGAAATAACTTAACGTCTTTGAAGATCCTGTTTTCTCCGGCGACTTCAACTTTACCCCAGGAAATATTCGTTATCTTTGGTGATTGTTTTTTCATTTCATTTTCTGGCATAAAATTAATAAAGATTTTAAATATAGACCTCACAGGTCTCAAAAACCTCACAGGTCTCGAAGACCTGTGAGGTTTGAAACTAAAAATAACCAAATACATGAACGGACAACCCGAATTATACAAAGTGCTTGATGAGTTAAATATTCCTTTTGAATATTACGAACATCCCGCAGTTCCAACCATTGAAGAAGCAAAAAAGTACTGGGTAGATCTTGTTGCAACGCATTGTAAAAATATCTTTTTCCGTAATCATAAAGGAAACCGTCATTACCTCGTTATCCTTGAACATACCCGGGCACTGGCAATTCACGACCTTGAAAAACGCCTTAAGCAAGGGAAACTCTCTTTTGCATCAACTAAACGTATGCTGAAATACCTCGGATTAACTCCCGGTTCTGTTTCCCCTTTTGGTTTAATAAATGATAAAGAAAATCATGTACATGTTTATATTGATGAAAACCTGAAAAAGTCGGAGAAGATCAGTTTTCATCCGAATATAAATACTGCCTCATTGGTTATTTCTTATAAGGATTTTGAGAGATTTTTAGAATGGACGGGAAATGGTTTTGAGTATTTGGAATTGTATTGATAAATTGTAAACAAAGACCTCACAGGTCTCGAAGACCTGTGAGGTCTAATTTAATATTGTAACTAATTGATAATTCCCTATGCCCAGAATACTTTTCTTCGACATAGAAATAAATAAAAAAACCCGGAGGGTTGAGAAAACAGGAGCCGTTTTCGATGGGGTTGTATTTCGTGATACTTCTATTAAAATGTTTGAAGATTTTAGCCAAAATGCAACGTACATCTGTGGGCATAACATTATCAACCATGATCTGGAAATCCTGAAGAACACAGAAATATCCCCTGACTTTTTCAGGAAAAAGACAAGAGAGAGATTAAATCGAATTTTTCAGAAAAAATATGCAAAAATGCTGATGTTGTCAATTTCATTAAAAAAGACCCTGAAACGCTGGCTTATTCACTTGCATTAATTTCTACCGGGAATGTTGATTCCATCAGTCCTCCGTGGCTTTTGCATAAGTACCCTGCCATCCACGATGTAATTTATAAATTAAGGCAACAAAAATGTTCCGATCCTGATTGCAAATATTGCCGGAATTACCTTGATACAAAGAAGTCATTGTTGTGTTTTTTCGGATATGATAATTTCAGGGAATTCGACAATGTGTTTCTTCTCCTTAAAGATTATTTCCTGATTAATGATGAAAAGAAAAGAGCGGTTTATGTTGCCATTACCCGCGCAAAAACAAATTTATTCATTTATACAAAACAAATTTATTTCGATAAGATAGATGTAATCAACCTGAACAGAAAATCGGACAATAAAGAATACAGTAACCCTGCCGAAATATCGCTATACCTGACCCACCGCGATATAGACTTGGGATTTTTTAAACTGGAAGGAATTCAAAATACGGTTTCGAACCTCTTTGCAGGAGAAGAGTTGCGTTTGTCAGAAAAAAATGACGGATTGAAAACCCAAAATAAAAAGTATGCACTGAAGTTCTCAAAAAAATTCAGGGAATCGTTTGACAATTGGATAAGAGCAGGTTATACCTTTTGCAATGCTACTGCAAATTTTATTGTTTTGTGGTATGATAAGGAAGAGGAAAGAGAAGTAAGGGTTGTTTTACCAAAGTTAGGGCTTAATAAAACCGAAAAATAAAAATGAAATCAGCAATGTTATTAGAAGAACATACCTTCCAATTTCTTAAAGAACTGGGGAGATACAAACGAAGAATTACACCATTTATCAGATTGGAATCTTTACTTATCTCCAAGTTAAGAGATATCTGATCACACTCTGGGATAAATGAGACCGATGATTTAGAGGGAAGTCCGGGTTCAGAGAGTATTGTAAATCTTAGGATAAGTTTACTGGATGGAAATAAATATTGATACCCTGGTTTTTTCCCTGCATTTGGATATTTACGTTCAAGTGCTTCAGTAATTGAAGCGCCATAAAAACCGTTTATTAAAAGGTTGTTTCTTAAAAATTTTTTCGAGCGCTCAATATAATATTTTACATGCTCTTTTAAAACTGTAATGTTTTGTACGAATAACCTGACGTACCTGGTCGAATAGTTTTGATTTTTTCGACATGGTAATAATTAATTTTTAAGAAATAAAGATAGTTATTTTCCGTATAATACAGCAAATATGACATATAAAATGGAAATTTTCCGTTTTTCGTTACAAATATGCGTGTTATACGGATTACGTTTTTTCTTGCATATTATGTTTATTATACGGATATTTGTTGTTTAATAATATGTTAGGCCATTTTACTTGGTACATTGAAAGGAGGTGAGGTGGATGAAATGATTCAAGACATAGGAAGGCGGTAAGGTTGTTTTATAGATGGTGGATAACCTTACCCCAAGAAACAGTAACCATCTGAATCTTAAAAACTCAAAAGAATTTTTGAGTACAACATTTATTAAATTTGGAGGAGAGGTCATGAAAACAATAAAAAATTTATCTTTGAGTTTTGTTCTTGTTTTATGCTTAGCTATACTTTTAGCTATGTTTAGTGGTTGTTGCACATTATTCCCTAGAGGAGCTAATTGCCCACCAAAACCGGCCATTTTCCCAACTTCGTTAGATTTTAGGACTGACTTGAATTCAATGATTTTCAGTATCAGGAACGATGGAGGTGGTAATATAGAATGGCAAGCAATCAAAGATAAACCATGGATCACCTTGAGTCAGACAAATGGTCGTATTACTACCGAAACCGCTTCGGTTGAAGTAACCGTTGACCGTAGTGCTATTGACAGTGGGACACATAATGGTGAAGTGCAGGTAAATACAAATACGGGATCGTTTAAAGTAGTAATCTCTATGACAAAAGAACCCCCGCCAGTTAGACTCCAAATCAATTTCTCATCCTTGTATATTAACGATGATGACGAAATTGGTGAAGGGGACTGGAGAATTCTATGCAAAGTCAATGGCGAGCAAGTTGTTTGGATTTCTAAATACGAAGCTGGAACAGGGGAAAGCGTCCCCATAAACCGTACTTTTAATACGAAACCAGAATGGAACCGCGTCGAGGTTTTCTGCAAGGTACATGAGCAGGACGGCAGTGAGTGGGAATACTTTGCAGAAGGGACTCATGTGTACGAAAGGATTGATAATTACACTTGGAAGGATGGTACATTTGGATCGAAAACCTTCTATTGGAACACCTCGAATACCAGCGACGAGGGCATCGCCACATTGAAATACAGTATCAACCCCTTAAATGAGTAGACGAAAACTTTGCTGGTGAATGGAAGCGAAAGCCTGACACTGCATTGAGCGGACAAAGGGCGCTTGGCTTTTGGGCTGATTCAGTGCTCTCCCCAATGGCGCCCGTACGGGTGCCACTTCTCTAACAACATTTCCTATTCTATTAACTCAATATCTAATAGTCCTTTAATTCCTGCATAATCCCTTGCAATGCTATATAAATAATCTTCCGGTTTAGTTACAAACCCTGCCTCAACCGGATTATTGTGCAGATAATCCAATTTCTCTTGCATTATTTTATTTGTGTCTAAAATAATTGGATGATTATGTTGTTGCCAGAATTGAAATCCTTTGTTATTCTTATTTTAATCTAAGGATTATTAAAATTCTTTAAAACAAAATTATAAGCATTGTCAAAACATATTTTATCGACAAACACTGTGGTTTCAAGTCCGAAAAGCAGTTTATTTTTTAGTTCATCCTGATCAATCTTTTTGATAAGGGCCTCTCTCAGGTCATCAAATTCGAGAACGGTGGGATATTTATCAAGCGGATCAATATAGCCGTCGAAATCGGTGCCGAGGGCAAACAGGTCAACAACTTTTTCCTTATTGTCCAGTTTGCTGTCAATAATCACCTTCATCATAGCTTTCAGGTTTTCCCAGAAAAAGCTAATGTCATAATCATCAGGGTAGGTTCGCTTTTTATCTTTTTTTGGAAGTGCTAAAATCCGCTGGTCGATATTGATACCGATTATACCACCGGATAAAAACACTTCAATTACATCTTCATCGCTAAGATTGATGTTCCATGTGTTAAACGGTTTATCAATTGTAGATATGGCATCTTTATCTGTTTCTTTGGAGGCATTGGTAATCAGTCCATCAATTGTTTTATTTCCCGAATAAGCAACATGGCTTGCAACAATTGGTATGTGGTCATTATTATTTCTGCAAGGTTTTATTACTTCATCGTAGTAAAATTTTCTTGCCATGGCGCTTAAATGTTTAATATCAATCAGTATTCGCCTGCCAAACTTGTTAGAATTATAAATGTTGTTTTCATCAAGGCTTAAAAAATACCGGATAATTTTTATCCCCTTTTCGGTAAATCCTGAATTCATACCTTGCGACTGGTCTAAAATCAAATTGCCTGCATCAGGAATACTGTGCGCATGTCCGCATAAAGAATTGTTAAAATGATGGGCAAAACTGATGAAAAAAACCGGGGTGTCTTCCCATGCCTTAACTTGCTTTATCCTTGAAATTATCAACTCATCAGAATCATTAGTATTGAAAACGTTTGAACCCTCGATGGTAAAAACAAATGCTATTTTATTTTCCTGGTCGATTATGCGTGGAATGTCATTTTTATTCTTTGCAATTTCATAGATTCCTGTGGCCTTAAATTCTTTCGGATTTTTGCGAATTAACTTTTTCTTTCCTTTAAATATGCTTTTTACTGCCGGCACAAAAATATCCGATTCGGTTTCTTTATTATTTTTTGAAAGTAAAAAATCCCGCTCCTTAATTAATTCCTCAAAATAGTTGTAATCCGAACTTTGAATAAACTGTATCCGCCGGTTTGGTAATTTCAGAAAGATGCCCTGAAGGACATCTCTTATGGCCAGTTTGTTTCCTTTACCTTTTCCCAATTTAAGCAATAAATTTTCAACCCAGTCAAAGTTTTGATCCAGGAGCCAGTAAATGAATTTATTATTTGTAAAAGATCTAAGCGTTTTTTGATAAGTGCCTTGCGGAATATCTTCCCGGCCCTTAAACCAGCCTTTTTCCATGGGGTAAAGTGATACAAAAGCCAGTTTTAAATTTCCGTTTTTTAGTTTTATCAAATCGCTTTGAGAGTATGCGTTGGCACGCCTTCCATCGGCTTTTGCTTTAATTTTTGAAACAATTACATGCCAGGGGTGGAATTTATCCTCCTTGTTTTCAAACTTACTGCCACGCAGCCAGTTGAACGACCGCATGTGCGGATGGCAATGAAGATCGGCAAACTTATTCATGATAGTCGGATTTAGTTTCTTATATTTTCAGGTTATACCTGGTTTAGGGTTTATAAAAATTTGATTTTAAATAATGTTTAGTATTTATTACTGCTATTTGATTAAAATCATCCGTTGAAATATGCTCTAACCTGAAAAATTCATAAAAAAGTGAGAAAACTTGTTGGTTGTAAGCAATATTTTAT
>JACKQG010004475.1_pt1 | contig 16190 bp, 13 predicted proteins | sample 8237621 | NCBI WGS metagenome assembly JACKQG01 (sample SAMN15677084, study PRJNA649215) | marine metagenome | biome: marine; feature: Black Sea; material: saline water; isolation source: suspended particulate matter (SPM) from the Black Sea western gyre | collected 2013-06-09/2013-06-10 | depth... | reverse complement strand
AAGGCTAAGATTCTGCCTTGAATGGGAATATCTTTGCCTTTGAGGCCTTTAGGGTAGCCAGTGCCGTCCCATTTCTCATGATGATATAAGACATAGGGCAGGGTACCTCGCAGGTGGGGAATTTCTTGAAGCATTTTTGCGCCCGCTAAGGTATGCTTTTTCATCAGCTCCCATTCTTGATCAGTCAGCGGTTCGGGTTTATTGAGAACGCTTCCAGGGATGACGATTTTGCCCACATCATGAAGCCGGGCACCAAATTCGAGCATGCGGATGTGTTGTGAAGACCACTTCAGAGCTTTGGCCATCCAAAGGGAATAGGTTGTTACTCTGTCTACATGGCCGCGAGTATATTTATCTCGCCCTTCAATCGCGTTTGCCAAAACCTTTACCGTATCTAAATAAGCCTGACCAACTTGTGCAACCTCGACGGCAGTCGAGCGATACAAGCGCGCATTAATAATATTCACCAAATCTTCGGGTTCGATAGGTTTGGTGAGATAATCTTCGACGCCTAATTCGCGTCCGCGCTGGATATCTTCAGAGGTTCCATGAATTGTAAGAAAAACAAAGGGGATGGCAACCCATCTTGGATTCTTGCGCACTGCCTTGAAAAATTCAAGCCCATCCATTTGGGGCATATTAATGTCCGAAAGGATTAAATCTGGCTGGGCTTGTTTTAACTGCTCTAATCCATCCAGTCCATTCCTCCCTTGTCTGGTGGCATAACCTTCAGCCTGAAGTGCTTTAGTAATGATCATACGAATCTGAGTGCTATCCTCAACAATTAGGATCAGCTTTTCTTGCATCGGGATATTTGTCGAGTCAATCATGGCCAGATTTTATGGGGTACCTCGCATTTGCATGACCCTGTGAAAGACTAGAATAAGATCTGGGTCGAAATGCTTTCCCGCATTTATCTCAAGGTATTTTAACACTTCTTCGTGCGGGCGAGCAGGGTGGTAGGGTCTTTCACTCGTCAGGGCATCGTATACGTCGGCGATTGCCAATAGCCTGGCCTCGATAGGTATTTCACGTTGCTTCAATCCTTCAGGGTATCCTGTGCCATCCCAGCGTTCATGATGGTAAAGAATATAAGGCCGCACCGACTGCAAATGGCTTATGCCGCTTAACATTTTTTCTCCCGCTTCAGGATGCTGCCGCATCAACTCCCATTCTTCATCGTTAAGTTTGCCAGTTTTGTTGAGAATATGATCGGGAATGATGATCTTGCCGATGTCATGAAGCCTGGCGCCGAATTCGAGGGTACGGATTTGGTCCTCTGGCCAACCTAACTCTTGGGCCATCCAGAGGCAAATATTCGTGACGCGATCAACATGACCACGCGTGTACTGGTCGCGACCCTCGATAGCGTTCGCCATGACAGCCACCGTTTCTAGGTAAGCCTGATCGATGTGGGCCACTTCCACCTCGGCTGATCTGAGCAAACGAGCGTTGATCGTATTGACCAAATCCTGATGCATAATGGGTTTCGTGAGATGATCTTCTGCCCCTAGTTCGCGCGTCAGTCGTAATATGGTCGCTGAATTATCTGCGGTCAGAAATATGACAGGAATTGCTGCCCATTGGGCGTGTTTTCGTAAATCTTTAAACAGCGCAATCCCATCTTTGCGAGGCATTTTGATATCTGTAAGGATCAGATCAGGAGAAAAATTTTCTAATACCCTGAGTGCCTCTTCTCCATCGCCAGCCTGAACGACAAAGAAATTATCAATTTGAAGATGATCTGCAATTGACTTGCGAATAATCGCTTCATCTTCGACAACGAGAATTTTCTTGCTTGGTAAGGGGATGGTTGGTTTTGGTATCATTGAGTTGTGACAGATTAATGTAAGGAATTATCCAAACACAAGTGTAACAGAATTTTCCTTGCCCGGAGTTAAATTCTATGAGGTTCTATGGGAATTGCCGTGAGAGACCTCACATTTTGGGGTAGGGGGCGCGCTCCGCACGCCCCCTACCCCAAAATGTGGCCCCTTACCATGGCGAATCCTGGAGTCCCACTATGAGCAATCAGAAATTAATTTTCATACATGGGTTAGAAGGTAGCAGCCAGGGCAACAAAGCAAAATTGCTGCGAAAAATATTTCCAGAAATTCTGATCCCTGATTTCTATGGGCCTTTAGCACAACGTATGGAGTTGTTGACCGCAATTTTGCATGAAAGCGAATCCTGGAAAATTATTGGTTCTAGTTTTGGCGGTTTAATGGGCGCGCTTTTTGCTCACCAGTTTCCTCAACGGGTCGATAAACTGATTTTGTTGGCACCAGCCTTGGTGTGGCCAGAATTCGCTCATCTGCATAAAGCCTCAATACCTGTGCCGACTGTTATTTTCCATGGTACGCACGACGCGGTTATCCCGGTTAATCTTGTCCGTAAACTCGCTGAGCGTGTTTTTGTAATTCTAGATTTTCATACTGTGAAAGACGACCACGGATTGCATGAAACCGCCCAAAACATCGATTGGCAGGCAATAATCTATGTGTAGTTGAGGTTTCAGTGATTTCCCTCTTGAGTGTCCCCGTCTTGAAAAAGGCTGAGTTAAACCGCGTAGACGTCAAGTACGCTGAGAAAAAGACAAGATAAAAATAAACTTTGCGCCCTTTGCAGCTAGCAGGACGGCACTTAAAAGTGGGCACAAAAATTTGCAATAAAGTTGTCATTCTGAGGAGCGCAGTGACGAAGAATCTTGCTCTTTGTGTGACAAATTTAGCGATTCTTCGCTCCATTTGTCGCTCAGAATGTCGTATTGATAAACTCCACGGTTAACTACCGTGATACCTTGCCGCTTTGCGGTGAAATTTGGTTCTGGTTTTCGGCCAACAACACTCTGTGGGTGACTACCAATAGAAGGGGCACATAATCGCTGATATTTCCACATCCCTTGTGCCAATTCCTACCCCTGATTATACTTTGCTCAGGTATACCCTATGGACATCGACGACCTGCTAAAACAGCTTCCCGATATATATTCGCCAGTTGATTACGAGCTTATCAAGCGCGCCTATCGTGTGGCTTCCAAAGCGCACAGCCGGCAAAAACGCGCCTCTGGCGAGAAATACGTGACTCATTGTGTCGCCGTTGCAAAAATCCTCGCTGATATGCATGTCCCGCCCATTGTTGTTGCTGCGGGACTTTTGCATGATACTGTTGAAGATACGAAAATCACCATCAAAGACATTCAGGCAGATTTCGGAGAGGAAATTGCCAAACTTGTTGATGCTGTTACAAAACTTACTTCGTTGCCGCGTGTATCCAGGGGTGGAGACATTGACGAGGATGAGCTAGATGAAGAAATCCTAGAGCAAACTAAGAAAGGCCAATCTCAGGGCGCTACCCTGGTTTCTGCCAGCTTACGCAAAACTTTCCTTGCCATGGCCGATGACCCCCTGGTTGTGTTGATCAAATTGGCCGACCGCCTTCACAATATGCGCACTTTGAAGTTTGTGCCGCCACATAAGCAAGAGCGCATTGCCCGTGAAACTATGGATATCTTCGCGCCTCTAGCCAGCCGCTTGGGAATTTGGCAGATCAAGTGGGAGTTGGAAGATTATTCCTTCCGATATACTGATAATGAAAAATATTCCGAAATTGCTGGAAAATTGCATCAGCGCCGCTCTACGCGCGAGAAAAGAGTTCAAAAAATTATCGATCGCCTGCTGGAAGTCTTGACGGAGGGCGGCATTAATGATGTCGATATTTCTGGACGTCCTAAGCATATCTACTCAATTTATCGCAAGATGGTGCGTAAGGGTGTCCCCTTTGAAGAAGTGTATGATATCCGCGGGGTCAGGATTTTGGTCCCAGAGAAAGCGGACTGCTATATGGTGCTCGGTTTAATTCATGCCAATTGGCGGCCTGTTCCAGGTTCATTTGATGACTATATTGCTGCACCCAAAGAAAACTTTTATCAATCATTGCATACCGCAGTGGTGCATGATGATGGCCGAACATTGGAAGTACAAATTCGCACCAAAGAAATGCACCAAAATGCGGAGTTTGGTATCGCTGCGCATTGGCGTTATAAAGAAGGGGAAAAACACGATCCCGATTTCGAACGCCGCATCCTATACCTGCGTCAGCTTATGGAGTGGCGGCAGGATGTAGACGATGCACAGGAATTTCTCGATGGTATGAAATCGGATGTCTTTGGGGATCGCGTGTATGTTTTTACGCCCAAAGGGGATATTATCGATTTGCCTATGGGGGCAACGCCCATTGATTTTGCCTATCATGTTCACACGGATGTCGGCCATAGATGCCGTGGCGCCAAAATTGCGGGGCGACTGGTATCCCTGGAATATGAATTGCAAACTGGCGATCAAGTTTCTATCTTGACAGCCAAGCGTGGTGGCCCGAGCAGGGATTGGCTGAATCCACATTTGGGGTTGGTTAAAACACAAAGAGCACGCTCTAAAATCCGGCGCTGGTTCAAACTACAAGCCCGCGACCAGAATATCAAGAATGGGCGTGATCTGCTAGAGAGAGAACTGCGGCAATTGGGGTTGGTTGATGAAAATCTTGAGCAGCTAGCTCGCGCCCTGAAATTTAAGACCGTTGAAGATCTAGCTGAAGCCATCGGTTGTGGCGATTTGCCCATGGCGCGCGTCACCAATGAACTGGTCATCATTGAAGAAGAAGACGATGACGATTTCGAGTTCCCCGTCCCGCCAATGCCCGACTACGATGAGCAGCGCACCACCGATGGTGTCACCGTCCGAGGGCTCAAAGGATTACTTACCCGCATGGCGCGCTGCTGCAATCCCGCTCCAGGTGATGAGATCGTTGGCTATATCACGCGTGGCCGCGGCGCAACCATTCACCGCAGAGATTGCCCCAACATTCTCAACGTCCGCGAATTGGAACGGTTGGTTAAGGTTTCCTGGGGAGATTCCAAACAGACCTTCCCAGTACCGGTGCGCATCAAAGCCTATGACCGCGACGGTCTGATGAGCGATATCTCGACCCTGCTGACCAAAGAAGGGGTAAGCCTGAATAAGGTGCATGTTGACATCAACCGCGGCAATATGGCCGTTTTTGATATCGTTCTGGAAGTGCGCGATATTGGCCACCTCAGTCGCGTTCTAGACCGAGTGGAGCAGTTAGCCAACGTGGTGGATGCAAGACGTGTGAGGGCAGGATAGGCGCATGTTTGAAAAAGACATCGGCATAAAAATATCTGTCTACATAGGGACAAGTCTCGATGGCTTCATTGCCAGAAAAAATGGTGATCTAGACTGGTTGCCAGGAAGTGATGAGGGAAGCGACGGCCAAGACTACGGCTTCGGCGCGTTCTTCAATTCAGTCGATTCCATGGTTATGGGTCGGAATACTTTTGAAATGGTAATTTCATTTGGAAAATGGCCTTATGGGAACAAGCGTGTCATTGTTTTAAGTTCTAATCAGGTTAGAATTCCTGAGCATTTGCAAGAAACAGTGGAGTCTAGATCCAGTTCTCCTCGCGAAATATTTGAAGAACTTGATATGTCAGGCGCCAAGCATGTTTATGTGGATGGTGGGAAAACAATTCAAGGCTTCATCGATGTTGGCCTTATTGATGAGATTACAATAACGCGAGTACCCATCCTTATTGGCGATGGAATCCCATTGTTCGGTATATTAGATAACGACAAAAAACTGCGCCACCTTGAAACCCGTTCCTTTGAAAACGGTTTTGTGCAAAGCAAATACGCCATTATTAAATAACCAACCATCATTCCGCCCACTTGTCCAAATGATATAATTTCGGCCGCAAATTATGGCAAAAGAACTTCCTCTCACACCAATTCCACAAGCACAAGAGCAACTTATGGCTGCTTTTTCTATTGTGGAAAAAGAACATGCTCCCTTAGCTGGCTCTGCAGGACGCGTTTTGGCCGAGAGCATCTACTCAGGTATCGATCTGCCCGTTTTTGATAATTCCAGCATGGATGGCTTTGCTCTGCGCGCCGAGGATGTGGTCAAAGCCGATCATCAATCAGCGGTGGTGTTAGATGTGGTTGCTGACATTCCCGCCGGGACTGCCCCGCAAGTTACGCTCAAATTTGGCCAGGCGGCGCGCATCATGACCGGCGCAGCTTTGCCCCATGGCGCTGATGCGGTTGTGCGTGTCGAGGATACAGATTTTGGCGTGCGCGATCCCGGTTCGGATGTACCGGAGCAGGTGCAGGTATTTGTCCCTGTACCTGCGGGTGAGAATGTCCGCCCTCGGGGGCAAGATGTTCTCCAGGGAGAACTGGTACTCAACCCCAATCGACGTCTGCGCCCCCAGGATGTTGGGGTTCTGGCAATGTTAGGGATGCAGCAGGTTCCCGTTTTCCGGCAACCACGCGTGGGCTTGATGTCCCCAGGAGATGAACTGCTGCCCTTGGACGCGCCCTTGGAAGATGGCAAAATCTACGAGTCTAATTCCTATGTGCTGGAAGCCTTAGTGACTCAAGTTGGAGGGGAAGTGGTGCGCCTTGGCATCGTCCCCGACACTATGGCTGACGTAAGAGATAGTTTACAGAAGGCTGTTGCTCTAGGTGTGGATGTTTTCCTTTCGACCGGCGGTGTCAGCGTTGGCGCTTATGATTTTGTTCGAGCTGTGTTAGCGCGCGATGGCGAACTGACTTTATGGCGCGTAAACATGCGCCCAGGGAAACCCCTGGCTTTCGGCAGCTTCGAAGGCGTGCCGTACTTTGGGCTTCCGGGAAATCCGGTTTCAGCTTATGTCGGCTTCCAGGTTTTTGTGCGACCGGCGCTGCGAAAAATGGCTGGATTACCCAATGAAGAACGCCTGCTTCGAAAAGTCACCCTGGCAGAAGATATTGAGTCCGATGGCCGTGAAAGCTATCTGCGCGTTTATGCATCTCAAGAAAAAGAAGGATGGATTGCCCGGTTGACAGGTCATCAAGGATCGGGTAATTTAAGATCGTTAGTTAATGCCAATGCCCTGTTAATCATCCCTGCGGGAGTTACATCTGTGCCCGCCGGAAGCCAATTAGAAGCCTGGTTTTTTGAAGGAATAGCCGTATGACATCTACACAACTATTGGTATCTCAGAAAGATTCCCGCCTGCGTTGGACGTTGATTATATTGTCCATCTTAGGATTGGTAGATTCTATCTACCTGGCGTGGATTAAACTTGCTAATGCAACAGCCGCTTGTGCGGGAATTGGTGATTGCGAAGCTGTGAACAACAGCCCTTATGCGGAGATCGCAGGCATCCCCATTGCCGTCTTGGGGGCAGGCGCCTATGTGGCAATGATTTTCTTACTGTGGGCTGAACCTCGTGGAAAATTTTGGAAGGAATATTCAGCGTTGATCGTTTTCGGCTTTAGCCTGGTGGGTGTTTTGTACTCCGCTTACCTGACTTATGTAGAGGTGGCTATCCTGCATGCCATCTGCCCATATTGTGTAATTTCGGCCGTGTTGTTAGTTGCAATTTTAATAATTTCTGTGGTACGCTTATTGAGAGAAGAGGATATAGAATCCTGAAGCATTGCTTAGGAGATATTTAGAAGATGCCAAAGATACGCTGCTTATACGTGGGGTGCATTTATCTTGAAAAAGGGTATTGCAGCGCGCCCCTGATCAACATCGATCCCGATGAAGGTTGTCTGACTTTTACGCAGTTGGATGACCCCTTTGAAGCCACGGAGGACTGGGAAGAAGAACTCGAGGGCTTCGAAGAATGGGACGAAGATGATTTCGATGATGATTGGCTTGATGACGATGACGATGATGAACCCTGATGAATAGAATTCTGGTATAAATACATAACCGCACCTGGGAAACTCACTCAGGTGCGGTTTTTTTATTGCTCGGATTACTTGAAAGGATGCTGCTACGAAGACTGTAAAATAAGTAACTCATGTTACGCAATCTAAAGAGAAATATCCCTGAAAATAGGGGGGGCGACCCCCCCTATTTTCAGGGATATTCCCGATACGCGTATGCAGCTATTATTTTGGCCGGCACCAATTATGTCAGTCGTTCAATAATTGCCAGTGTTTCCACTTTTCCCCCAGAACCATCCTCGCCGCCAGGGCCCACACAGGATGGACAGCCATCCTGACACGCACATCCCTGGATGAGTTGGCGTGCGTTGTCGATCAATTCGTTGTGACACTCGAATAGACGTTGGCTGAAGCCAATCCCGGCCGGTATCATTTCGTAGACCACTACTACGGGTAATCCTTCTGTAATCGTCGATTGAGGGTCAGAGTGAACACCCAGGTCGCGCGTGTCGCACATTAACAAGAGCGGCGCTAAATGTCCCAAGGCAAACGACAACCCTGATAGGCCGCTGCGCATGCGCACTGCACTCTCGACTTTTTGATGGCAGGCTGGACAGACAGTCAGTAAATTCTCAATTCGGTTGGCATCCAGATAAGAATCAAATGCCTTGAAAGGCATTTTGTGATGCACGTGATGCGAAACAGAACCCTGTTTAACGCCGCAAACTTGGCAGATTCTCTGGTCACGTTCAAGTGCTGCCCGACGCTGCTTATCCCAGTTAGCGCCGTAATAATTGCGGTCGCCCCGCCACAACCCCTCATCGCGCAATTGCGCGACCATCTCCTCAGAGAGTGCCAGCCAATAACCCGCCGTAATCAACTTGTTGGGCGGTAAATCCAATTCCCGAAAACCCAACTTCTCGTGGCTATCCCAGCGGATCAAATGATAGCCGCTCACCTGGGTGATCACCGCCAGCTCGCCATGGGCTTTGGAGCCTCCCAAAATATTTTGATCCTCTCTGATTTCCAGTACTTGAATCTCTGTCTCCCGCCGGGGGCGCGTAAAATAATCAACTTCGACAGGATTTAACAAGGCACGGTGATTCTCTAAATCCAACTCTTCGACCAGAAAAGATTCCGCTTCGTGCAGATAGAGCGCTCCTGGGTGCACTATCCAGGGGGCGGCCTCGCCGTCGATTTCTCCAATGGTGCGGTTAGCATTGCTCTGATCTTGTAGGATGATCGGGTGGGCCGAAGCGCTGCGCAGAGATATTTCAGCCGAAGGATATTTATCGCCCATCCAGAAAAATTGATCTTTGGATTTATGTAGCACGCCGCTTTCATGCAGGATGCTCAATATCTCTGTAACCTGGGTTGGTGACAGGTCCCCAAAGCTTTCATTACTTCCAAAGGGGATCTCGAAAGCCGCGCATTGAATATGTTTGAGCAGGATGAGCAAGTTGTTTGGGTTTATCAGCGCGTGTTCTGGATTGCGCCCGAAGAAGTAATCTGGATTGCGCGCCAGGTATTGATCCGACGGTGATGGGGAAGCTACCAGCAAAGATAACGAATCATCTTTCCCGCGCCCGGCACGACCAGCCTGCTGCCAGGTGCCAGCGATAGTGCCCGGATAGCCTGCCTGGACTGTTGCTTCCATCCCGCCGATATCGATACCCAGTTCCAGAGCCGTAGTAGCGACCACCATGCGCACATCGCCATTTCGCAGCCCATGCTCGATCTCGCGGCGGTGTTCAGGTAGGTAGCCGCTGCGGTAGGCCCTGATGGCCTTGGGGTGGCCCGACTCCAAGAGGGTGGGTGAGAGAGAGGGCCTCAGATACTTCAACATCACTTCCACCGTCCGGCGCGTACGCCCAAACAAGATTGTCTGCAGATCGTAGCTCAACAGGTCCTCTGCGATCCGTACGCTTTCGTTGATCATACTGGCCCGCAGCCCCAACTCGACATCAATGAGGGGTGGATTGTAAATGATAAAATGCTTGGCGCCTCGTGCTGATGCATCCTCGTCGATCAGCATAACTGGCTCTTCGATCAAGCCTTGGGCAAGCTCAGTGGGATTGCCAATCGTTGCGGACGTCAGGATAAATTGCGGCTCTGAGCCATAGAACCTGGCAACCCGTTTCAGCCGACGGATAACATTGGCCACATGTGAGCCAAACACACCCCGGTATATGTGCATCTCATCGATGACTATATAGCGTAACCCGCAAAAAAAATCCGACCAGGCAGTATGACGCGGCAGAATCCCAATGTGCAGCATATCTGGGTTGGAGATGATCAAGCGCGATTTTTTGCGAATGCTTGCTCGCGCAGACTGATAGGTATCACCGTCATAAGTCGCTGGCGCAATGGGCAAACTCTGATCACTGATCTTCGTCAACAGATCCTGGATCACTGACAACTGGTCTTGTGCCAATGCCTTGGTGGGGAAAAGATAGAGCGCGCGCCCTTCAGATGAATTGAGTAGAAAATCGAGAACCGGAAGATTATAGGCCAGGGTTTTTCCACTGGCAGTGTCGGTGGCCAGTGCCGCATGACGTCCAGATTGAATCAGGTCCCAGGCTTCTTTCTGATGTGTGTACAGTGCCTTGATGCCAGTGCCCTTAACGGCTTGGAGTAAGTTGCCGTTTATTTTTTCTGGGAAAGGAACAAATGTAGCCTGGCGCTCGGGGATCGTTTCCCAGGCTGCGAAATTGCCCCCAATGGTTGGGTCGGCGCGCCAATGGCTAAGTAAGGATGTAAGAGACACAAGATAATTTTACCCCTCAATAGATTGGATGACGCGAACTCATCCGCGTTCCATGCTTACCTCTTGTTGCGCAGTAAAACAAAAGCAGCCACCGTTCTCCCTCATCCTAACCTTCTCCCAAAGGGAGAAGGAACCAAAGTCCCCTCTCCCTTTGGGAGAGGGCGGAGGGTGAGGGTAGGTTTGAACTCTCAATAGCCCACTTTTTCGAAACATGAGTTCTTAAATATAAAAGGCCTTGTCGATATTCCAACAAGGCCTCAATCTTATACATGAATGTTGCTCAGACTTTTTCTTCCTCTGCGTTTTCCTCTTTTTCTTCGCCTTCTTCGTCTTCAGTTTGCAAACCATTTTTAAAGGCGCGAATGCCAGTGCCAAGCTCGCCAGCAATTTTCGTAATTCGCCCGACACCAAAAAGGAGCAGGACAATTACCAATATAATGATTAGTTCAGTTGGGCCTAAGTTCATTTTAGCTCTCCAGGTTGATATTTCAGTTCTGTATGTTATTCAGAAGTTTACAATGAAACCTTTGAAAAGGCAATGTGACAAGGCTCATACACCGATCTTGGATTACTTTGAATTGTCTAAAAACTCAGATGGCAGGTGAGTAATCCCAATGACAGGCTCATCACAGAAAAGCATTGCTCGTTCGATTGCATTGCGCAGTTCGCGTATATTGCCAGGCCAGTCGTGGTTGACTAGGGCGGTCATGGCGCGTTCGGAAATATCACCGATATTCAACCCCATATTCTGGTTGTTCGCGCGCATGAAAAGACCGACCAGCTCAGGGATGTCTTCTTTGCGCTCGCGTAATGGTGGAATATGTAAATCAACAACTTTTAGGCGGTAGTATAAATCCTCGCGGAATTTGCCTTCCTCGATAAGCCTTTTGGGATCGCGGTTAGATGCCGCTAAGATTTGGACATCCACTTTGATCAAATTTGTGCCGCCCACGCGACGGAAAGCTTGCTCTTCGAGGGCGCGCAGCAACTTGGCTTGCATATCCACGGGAAGAGATGAGATTTCGTCGAGGAATAAGATGCCTTCGTCAGCGACTTCCATCAGGCCGTGTTTGCGTTTCTGCGCGCCAGTGAATGCGCCGGCCTCATACCCGAAGAGTTCCGCCTCGAGCATAGTGCTCTGAATGGCGGCGCAGTTGATGCCCATGAAAGGTTTCCCAGCGCGAGGACTCAGTTGATGGATAGCGCGTGCCAAAATCTCTTTCCCTGTACCCGTCTCTCCAGTGATCAAAACCGACACAGATGCCTGTGCGGCGCGCTGAGCAAATGAAAGCTGCTCGCGCATCTTGGAGCTTTTTCCCACAACGAAGTTCAGCCCCCCACGCTGCTGTTCCCTGAAGTGGGCCAGCTCTCGACGCATGTCAACAATCTCTTTGGCGCGTTGAATGGAAAGTTCCAAACGGTCAAACTGGATGGGTTTCTGTAGGAAATCTTGTGCCCCGTTTTTCATCGCTTCGACGGCCATATCGATATCGCCATGGGCCGTAATCAAAATAATTGGGGGGCGAACAGCAAATTGAACAGTTTCATCTAAAAGATCAGGCCCATACCCATCGGGGAGCTGCACATCGAGTAGAACGATATCGGCATTCTCCTGCTCAAGGTGCTCGCGCGCCTCCTCGAGGTTAGCTGCTGTGAGTACTTCGTAGCCCTCACTGTCGAGATAATCTCCAATATGTTTGCGAGCGTTTTCTTCATCGTCTACAACTAATATGGTGACTGTCATGGGGTGTTTCTTTCGTAGTTTTCCGCGATAGGTAATTGAATCTGAAAAGTCGTCCCACCAGGAAAAGAGTTTAATTTGATATTGCCCTTGTGGGCGGTAATAATCTGTTTGGATATTGACAATCCCAGGCCTGTGCCCTTTGGGCTCGTTGTGAAGAAGGGCTCAAAGATTTTTTCTTGGTTTTCCTCGGGAATGCCAGTGCCTGTGTCAGAAAGATCGATTTGCACGATATTTTTTCCGCTTGGGTTGGTGTTTTTAGACAATTTCACGGCGAAGGTGCCCCCGGTTTCCACCATAGCACTGATCGCGTTGCTGATGATGTTGGTGCAGACTTGCTCTAAACTGCGTTGGTCGCCCATCACCTCAGGTAAATTTTTTGGCGCGTGCAAGTGAGTTTTGATGCCTACTTTTGTAAAACGCGGCCGCCATCGCTTCAAAATTCGCCGTAATAACTGTTCAATATCAATGGGAACGAATGTGTAATTGCCTGTGCGCGAAAACGTCAGCACTGAATCCATGAGCGTTGTCAGGCGCAGACAATCCTCTTGCATATCCATAATTCTTGCTTTGTCTGGACTATCTTCATTTGTTGAGCGTTCCAGCAATTGCAAACCCAAATTGATGTTATTGATTGGATTACGAACCTCATGTGCGAAAATAGCCGTGACTTCACCCAAAAGGGCGCTTTGTTCAAGTTGCTGTGATCTCAGACGGTTTTGTTCATTCTCACTTAAATCGCGGATGAAGATCAGCCCCGCGATAGTAGATCCATTACTGATGATGGGGTTTATTTCCAAATCGGCAAGAAACGTAGAACCATCGCGGCGGTGAAGATAAATGCTCCCCAGACTCGGAGTAGGTACGTTAGAAAAAACTTTCCCCAGTGCAGGCATCAAGCGATCCGTTCCGATGATAACATTGTCGATGGGCAGCCCAGAAACTTCGCTGCTGGTGTAGCCCAAGATGATTTCTGCAGAAGGATTTATTCCCTGAATCTTCATTTCTGGGGAAACAGTCAAGATGCCATCGCGAACGTTTTCTCTAACTGCATCCCAAGCTCGTAGTTGAGTTGTGCTGCTTGAGAGCTGCTTACGCAAATTTGTCATTAGCACATTGTTGTGAATGATAGCCGCAGCAAATTTAGCCAAAATTTTTAGAATTGGTTGTGTGTTTTTTGGGGGCGGAGATTTCGATCCTGCCAGGATCATACCCAACCATGCGCGCTGAGCATTATTCGTGTTATTTTCTGCAATAGGTTCCGAAGCTAAGTATGAAAACCCAGCTGTGCGCGCTGACTGGTGGAGCATGGTAATAATCGCGCGTTCTCCCCGGTGCCATATCGTTGGTTCCAGCAGATGGTTTAGGTCTGGAATTAAAATCTTGCTGGGATATAAGTTTGGATGATCTTCATAGGACAATATTTTTTGCATTCCTGGCTGTTGATCGCGGCCGATATAAAATGCAATATTACTCTCGGGTAACATGCTGCGGCCAAATTCGAGCACCTTTTCTAAAGCCCTTTCGGGATTAGAACTTTGCGTGGATGCTGCTAGCCTGGGGAGTTGGTTGTTTATTAAATCTTCCAGAATATGTTCGTTCGCTTTATTAATTTTGCGTTGTAAGACAAACTCGAGGGTGATCAGCGCCCATGGAGTAGTGTCACTCAGAGGGCTGGTCCGTATCGAAACGTACGTTCCCTGGTTATCGCGATTGTAGAGTTCGAGCCGCGGAAGAGTTGCCTCCGGCGAATATGTGCGCATAGCCATAACGGCATCTGCACTCCCACTTATGATGTCCCCTAATTCCATAGAAGTTAACTCACCACGTGTGTATGCAGTTAGTTCTAATAATTTTGTATTGACCGAGACAATATTGTTCGTTTTCTTATCAACCAGAAGGGCAGCTTTATCAAGAGTGTTCAGCAATTGATCTAAGTCTTCCGCACTGAGCAGCGGCCGTGTTGATGGTTTAGTTCTAGTAAACAGATTGTGCATTTTAAATTTTTACCATGCTTTGACGCGTGCGTGCAGAAAGAATGCCTTCCATAGAGCGGTATTTGGCTACCGTCCGTCTGGCAACATTGTATCCCTCATTTTCAAGTATTACCGCGATTTGTGAATCAGTTAGCGCATCAATTTCGTCATCAACAATCTCCCGGATCAAAGCCCTGATAGGCAGGCTGCGGTCAAAGAATTTTCCCAACGGGATAATACGCCCATTGGGTAAGCGGGCAGTTTTTCCGGAGACGGCTCTTGATACTGTGGATTCGTGAACACCAAGAATTTTAGCCATGCTGGCTCGCGTGATTGGTTTCAAGTATCTGTCGCCATGTGTTATAAAGTTACGCTGGTACTTTGTGAGGATGGCGAGCAGCTGGCGCATCGTGTTGTTGCGTTGTCGCAAGCATTTGATCAGAAGGCTGGCTTTCTCGAGATCTCGCTGCCATTTCTCGACTTTCTCACTTTGAGCATTTTTGATCTCTTTGCGAAAGAGTGGGTTTAATCGAAGTGGACCTCTCACCGGAAAGAGGATCTCTATCACCAGGGGACCATCTGTTTTCTTGTTCAGGTGGCCGATTAGAATATCTGGATGATGATAAACCTGAGGAGTGGTTTCACTTCCTTGGCGCACGCTTCCCCAATAAGAGCGGGAAGGATACGGGTTCAGGTTGGTGCTGATATACCTTGAGATCTCTTCTGCCTCCTGAGCGGAGATTCCTAACTTTTGTCCAAGCTTTGTAAAATGATGCCGGCTTAGCAAGTCGATCCCCTCTCGAATTGCAATTTCTACGTGATCGGGAACAGCTTTCGTTTTAGAGAGAACATCCAATTGTACGAGTAATGCTTCTTGGGGAGATGATGATCCCACCCCCACAGGTTCAGAATGCTTGATGAGATTCAGTACCTTCTCGATACTTTCAATCGATTTATGATGATAGCGACTGATTTCCAGCAGTGAAACCGTTAGCAACCCATCTTTGTCGAGGCTGGTGAGAATGTGCGCAGCAATGGGTCGGTCCTCTTCTGCCAAATCTGCTGCAATCTGTCGAAGAACAAAACTTGCCAAATCTAAAGCAGGCGCCGTATTATCATCGGGTAATTCATCTGGGGATAATGAATGGGTTGAGCCTCCGCTGATTGTAGATTGATAGTCGCTCCGCGATGAAGTAAAAACGATGGGCTCGAGGTTGCTTGGGTCATGTAGTTGGTTGCAGATTGGGCAAGATTTCGAATCTACTAAAAATCGACCGCATCCACGGCAGCGTCGTGGTTCTAGCAGTTCCAGGGCCGGGTTATTGGCTAACTCTGCCTCAATGGTCTGTTTGAGTTCAGCGGATGTCATGTTGAGCAATGACATCGTTTGAGCCAGGTGAGCAGTGGTCTGGGGTTTGGTTTCGAGTAAATGGATGGGATACATATTGGATCTCCCTTTGATAGTATATCTGTTATCAAGCATAGTTGCAAGATTCGTGCCTCACCAGAAGGGCGTATTTCAGTTTTTGGGGTGAGATTTCTCAAAACTCCACATAATGCAGAATTGGTGTCGTCAACTCAACTTGAACAGCTAAGAATGCCCCCAGCCACCAAGCCCTTCGACGAGCTCAGGACAAGTCTGGGGGAGCAATTTACTCCCAAAGTTTGGGGGGCAGGTTGTGCCTGGAAAAATATTCTGATGCCAACCCCATATCCCATATGGCTTCATTTTTCCACAGTTCCCCCCCCAACCGTTCGGCTGAGCTCACGACGAGGCCGTGTTGGGCGATTCCAGTAATAGACTTCTTGCCTGACAAAGGCGCCAACGCGGTTGGCTATCCACCCGAAAGACAGTTATGGGCTTTTTATCGAAATTTATGTTTTCTAAATGCGGTTGTCCTGAGATTGCGTGCAGCAATTCTAAATATGGATAAAAAAGATATGATACCCTAGGGGAATGGAAGAGC
>JACKQG010004474.1_pt1 | contig 16196 bp, 11 predicted proteins | sample 8237621 | NCBI WGS metagenome assembly JACKQG01 (sample SAMN15677084, study PRJNA649215) | marine metagenome | biome: marine; feature: Black Sea; material: saline water; isolation source: suspended particulate matter (SPM) from the Black Sea western gyre | collected 2013-06-09/2013-06-10 | depth... | reverse complement strand
TGCTGATTACAAATCAGCTGCTCTACCAGTTGAGCTATGCCAGCATGAGTTAAACACATAATTATGTGATGTTACTTGAGTTTTGTCAATCTAAAACATCAATTGATTAGTATTTAATTTTACTACAAGGCCAGCATAAATATTAAAAGACTCCTGAATCTATTGAGAAGAGCAATAATTATCTGGTTTTTACAGGAGTTATTAGGCTAAACCGACTGGCTCTGTTCAGGTAGTTTAACAGTGTGATCTTTGCTGAATTGATAATCCTGAAATACTTCTTCAGCTCGAAGGATCTGATATTTTCCATTTTTATATTTGTGTGTAGTATCTTTCAAGCGATAGGTATAATGACCACAGGTCCAGATATTAAATTTACGGAAATGAGTGCATAAACAGGTTTTATCCAAGACAGAGATTTTTTCCGGATTTTTTTCAAGTTCACGATTGTAAGCCTCGACGTACTGGCAATGACCTTTGCTGTCCAAAATATAACCAAAAGCCTCACAGTTAGGTCTTATTCCTGCGTCGATACCCGGTGACTGTTTGAGCATGCGCATTGGGTAGCCAGTAGGTGAGATAGTGTTGACAATGATATCTTCTTCACTGGCATCAAAGTAATGCTGCTTGGTTTTATCGGGTAGACCACACTCCTGAGTCACAGTAAAGCGTGTTGCAACCTGAACCGCAGAAGATCCTGATTCTAGAAATTCTACGGCATCAGTTCCAGTGAAAACACCTCCGGCTGGAATAACAGGAATATCCAGATTATTTGTTTTCAGGAGTTCCAAAACATCCTGAACAATATTTTTCAAATCATATTCCTGCCAGTCATCAAGCCCGAAACCTAGATGTCCTCCTGCCAGTGGTCCTTCTACAACAATGTAGTCTGGCATTCTATTGAATTTTGCGGCCCGCTTGAGAAAAGGGCGTAAAGCCCGACCTGAAGAAACAATGATCCCGAGCAGTACATCATGGAATCGAGGATGATCTTTCATAAGTTCCATTGAGCCTAAATGTAGTCCAGCACTCAAGGTAATACCCTCAATACCAGCATCCATTGCCGCTGCCAATCTGACCTGAAGTGTGTCGCGGGGATTATTCATCGTCAGTTTTTCCATACAGTTGACAAAAACCGCACCATCTCCTTCTTTAGCATCCATTGTGCGGCCGACGTGGAGACGTTGCGCTTCTGCTAAACGATTTAAGTCGAACTGTACGACAGACTTATCTTGGTTGCCGATATTAAATTTATATTTTTTTTGCTTTTCCTGTACAAACTTGGTCTCAAAGCGGCGGTCTGTAACTGTAGGAACCATTGCATCGGATATATGTCCTATTCCGCCCAAACGTGCAGTTTCCAGAGCAAGTTCTGCAGTAGAGATATCTACTCCCATGCCGCCCACGACAATGGGGACATATTCTTTACCACCGAGTTTCAAGCGAAAATCATTTAGCGCTTTGCTCATATTCAAATCTCAGTTAATTTATTTGCTGATGTAATGATCTTCATTACGCTATTAGTTGGCCATTATTGAGTAGCCGCAATCAACATAGATTACTTGTCCAGTAATTCCTGATGCGGCTTCGCTTGCCAAAAATACTGCAGTTTGTGCCACTTCGTCCTGTGTTGCGGTTCGTTTCATAGCAGAATGTTGTCCTGCAACCCGCATTAATTCAGAAAAATCTTTAATTCCTGCCGAAGACAAGGTTCGTATTGCTCCTGGTGAAATCACATTCACCCTAATATTATCCGGACCAACCTCCTTGGCCAGATAACGTGATGAAGATTCTAAGGCTGCTTTTGCAGGGCCCATAACATGATAATGTGGAACTGCCAGCATGGAACCAATGAAGCTCATGCTCAGTATACTTCCGCCACCACGTTTTTTCATCATGGGGATAACTCCCTCTGCCAGAGGTAACAGAGAAAATGCACTTATTTCATGTGCCTTGGCAAAGCCTTCACGACTGGTGCTTGAAAAGGCGACTTTCAGGTCTTTTTGATCAGCGAATGCTAAACTGTGGATTAAAAAATCCAATTCACCCCATTGTTTGTTCAATGTTTCAATCAAGGACTGAATTGATGTATCATTAGCAACATCACATTCTTGAATTATGGTGGCATTAACTTTTTCCCCTAACTTTCTGACATTTGCCTCAAAACGTCCCTTGGGATCAGAAAGGTAAGTCAATGCCAGCTCTGCTCCCTGTTGATGAAAATGCTCAGCAACAGCCCATGCAATACTACGTTGGTTACCAACTCCTAAAATAACACCTTTTTTACCAGACAAAGCATTCATATTTTTGACCTCTTAATAATAAAGTTGTTGTAATTCAAAAAATAATTTTGTGTTAGTTGACTTATTAATTATCTTTCTTTTGAAACTTGGCTATATCTTCCAATTGCTTGTCCATAGCAGACCTGTTGTTCTACCTGCAGTTCAAACAATTCAATCTGTCCGGGTGGAAAGAGGCATATTACAGTGGAACCTAATTCGAATAGTCCAAGCTCTGCGCCACGTTCCAGTTGATGTGGATGTTCCAGCACAATCTGTTTTGCAACTGCACCAAGACGGTTTGAAGTTTGATCATGGTAACAAACCCGAATTCTGCCTACTATTGTTGCCCCAACTTTTACTAGAGCAAACTCACCCCTCTCAGTTTGCACGTAAGTAGTTAAACGCTCATTCCTGGCAAACAGATTTGGAACATGGTGCACACCTAGAGGACTGACAGTCCACAAATCTCCCGGAATATATGAAAATTCCCGCACTTCACCACTCGCCATGCTGTGAATACGGTGATAATTGTGCGGAGCCAAATAAATGGTTAAAAAAATTCCGCCCTCATATGATTTTGTCCGCTCAGGATCTTTTAGCAAATCTGCTAAATTATACTCCAAGCCTTTTGCCTGAATAAGTTGCCCGTTGCTGATAGTACCAAACTCGCCGATAGTTCCATCTACTGGACAGAGAATTGTTTCACGATCCGGATCCGGTAACCGTGCCCCAACAACTAGCTTTCTTGTAAAAAACTCATTAAAAGTTCGGAACTCCGAAGCTGGAAGTTCTGCTTCTTCCAGATCTACTTTGAATATCCAAGAAAATAGTCTAATCAGCGGTGTCAAAAAAAGCCGGGGTAACCTGATATCAGCAACAAATCCGCAAAGTCTACTAAAAAAATTACGCGGTAAAATCCACATGAAATAATATGCAGGTGGACGTCCAAATCCCGGAAGTGACATCAACCTCCGACTGGTTCAACTTTAGACTTTTTTTGTCCAAGTAATTCCAATATTTTTGAACCATCAATGGTTTCTTTCTCCATCAGAACGTCAACAATTTTGTGAAGGGTATCGATATTACTTCGGAGCAGTTCCTTAGCCTTATCATCGTGAAATTTTATAGTTTTCCGCATTTCTTTATCTATTTCTGTAGCAGTATTTTCACTGTATTCACGGTCCTTTCCAATATCACGTCCCAAGACGTTAGACTGATTGTCGCTCCCAAATACGACTGGTCCAAATGATTTGCTCATACCCCAACGGCAGATCATATTTCTGATAGTATTTGTTGCCTGCTGGATGTCATTGCTTGCTCCGGTTGTGACCTCATCAAAAATAATTTCTTCGGCTGCACGTCCGCCCATTGCAATGGTGATACGATTGCTCAGGAATTCTATGTCGAAAGAGTGGTTGTCCTTTTCAGGTAAATAGGCTGTCATTCCCAGTGCTCTTCCACGAGGTACGATAGTTACTTTGTGAATGGGATCAGAATTCGGTAAAAGTGCAGATACCAATGCATGTCCTGCCTCATGATAGGCAGTATTTCGTTTTTCCTTTTCTGACATGGCCATAGATTTGCGTTCAGTCCCCATGAGTACTTTATCACGAGCCCATTCAAAATCTTCCAAATTCAATTCTGTCTTGTTTTTCCGGGCCCCTCCAAGTGCTGCTTCGTTGATCAGGTTTTTCAAATCAGCCCCAGAAAATCCTGGTGTGCCGCGTGCAATAATGCTCATGTCAACTCCATCAGCCATCTGCACTTTTTTGGCATGGATTAGTAATATTTCCTCCCGACCTTTTACATCCGGCAATTGGATGGTTACTTGTCTGTCAAATCGTCCGGGACGCAATAATGCAGGATCCAGCACATCAGGTCTGTTTGTTGCTGCAATTACAATGATGCCTTCCATGCCATCAAAACCATCCATTTCTACCAACAGTTGATTGAGTGTCTGTTCACGTTCGTCATTGCCACCGCCCATTCCTGCACCACGACTACCACCGACTGCATCAATTTCGTCAATGAAAATAATACACGGCGCATTTTGCCTGCCCTGTTCAAACATATCCCGGACTCTGCTTGCACCGACTCCGACAAACATTTCAACAAAATCGGAACCGCTCATGCTGAAAAAGGGGACCTCGGCCTCACCCGCAACGGCTTTTGCGAGCAAGGTTTTTCCAGTTCCGGGGGCACCGGACATTAACATCCCTTTGGGGATCCGTCCTCCGAGCTTTTTGAATTTTGCCGGATCTTTAAGAAATTCTACAGTCTCAGACAAATCGTCTTTGGCTTCTTCAATTCCTGCAACATCAGCAAAAGTAACTTTCATTTCATCGGGTTCCATTTTTTTAGCACGACTGCGTCCTATTGAAAACAGACCTCCTCCGCCGGCTCCTCCTCCTCCGCCCTGCATCCTTCTCATCAGTACCATCCAAATTCCAAAAATCAGGAGAAATGGACCCCAATTAATTAAAATGCTTAAATACCACGGGAGACTTTTTTCAGGTACATAGTTAATTGGAATTTGATAAAGTCTTAAGAAGTCCACAACACTGGGGTCTTCAGCAGGGATGTAGGTACGGTATCCAAGTCCATCTTGAGTGAATCCCTCAATCAATGAATCTCCAACCAACTGTGCATTTACAACATCTCCCGAAGCAACAAGAGCTTTGAAATCGCTGTAAATCAGCTCTTTTGTGCGTTGAGGTCCAGTTGCCAGGTTGCCGCTGTCAAACATTCTTACCAAAAAGAAGGCCAGCACCAGCATACTAAGGACAATTAATAAGTGTTCTCTTTTCATACTAAATAGACTTGTTTTAACTGAGAGTGAAACTGCGGCAAATAAAATTTGACAGATTAACTGATCTCAAAAAATAAATATAATTTTTATACGTAACGATGTTAAGTTGTTCATGGTAGCATAAAAAAGCACTTACAGTTAAGCAAATTCTTAGAATCACCTCCATTACAAATACTTTTTTTAATGAAGCAATCCATACTCTTAACACGAATCACAAAGTTTTTACAAGAATCTGCTCAGACCTTAAAACTGGGGTTACCAGTGATCATTGCACAATTGTTACAGACACTTATGCAGTTTGTAGATACAGTGATGGCTGGACACGTCAGTTCCCAGGACTTGGCTGGACTTGCCATTGCAACAGCACTTTACCATCCAGTGTTTTTGTTAATGCTGGGTATTTTGATTGCACTCGGTTCAATTGTCGCTCAACTTTATGGTGCTGAAAAACCAGCTGAAATTATGCAGAATGTTATTCAGGGATTGTGGCTCAGTTTGGTTTTAGCAATGTTAAGCATAGTGATTTTAGCCAATCCTGAATTTATTTTACATGCAATGGGATATGAAGAAAAGGTGAGTCAGGTGGCAGGAGATTATTTGAAGGCTTTGTGTTGGGGGATGCCGGCAGTTTATGCTTATCTTGTTCTAAGAATGTTTAACGAGGGTTTATCGGTCACCAGACCAAATATGTATTTGTCTCTGCTTGGTCTGGGTATAAATATCGTGGGGAACTATGCACTAATGTTTGGACACTTTGGTTTTCCTGCTCTTGGGGCGGTTGGAGCAGGCTGGACAACGAGTATGGTACACTGGTTCATGTTCAGTGCAATGCTTATCTTTTGTTTAAGAGCAAGTTTGTTTGAAAGTTATCGAAAATTTTTATCTTTCAGTTGGCCGAACTGGTTTAATCTTCGTGAAATATTGCGCATTGGCTTACCCAGCGGTTTCAGCCTGGCAGCAGAAGTTGGGTTGTTTGCGGTGGTTTCATTGTTGATGGCTACCTTTGGAGTCACCGCAATTGCAGGACATCAGGTTGCAATTAATGTTGCATCAATTACATTCATGGTGCCACTGGGGCTTTCGATGGCCATTACAATTCGTGTAGGACAGGCAAAGGGCAGGGGGCACTTTCAAGAAGCACGTTATATAGGTTATGCCGGAATTTTGCTTTGTATTCTAGTTATGTCAATCACTGCACTTACATTTATTATTTTCCCAAAACTAATTGTAGGATTATATACCAACGATGAAGCTGTGCGGATACTGGCCGTACAATTATTGTATATGGCTGCAGTCTTTCAATTATCAGATGGTATGCAGGTTGGTGCAATGGGAGCCTTGCGGGGCCTTAAAGATACTAGAGTACCGCTAATAGCAAATTTGTTTGCTTATTGGGGTTTCGGTTTACCCTTAGCCTACCTGATAGGTATTAGCTACAATTATGGCCCTGTGGGTATGTGGGGCGGTTTGATTGCCGGCTTGAGCATTGCTGCTGTTTTTCATACCTGGCGCTTCCGTATTCTCAGCAGGCGGTTTTTAATTGTAAGCCCTTCAATTTAGACTAAACTGGTGATCAAAATTAATAATTGATCACGGTTCTTCAGTCTCTTTCAATAATATTCAAATCATGAGATGCAATTACATAATATTTGGAATTGTAATTGCAGGTGACATTGGAGCTTAATTGCAACTTTAATATAATTGGCTCACTTTTAAAAACCAGTTGGGTTAAAAATTAATCATCTAAGTTAATTCAGTATAGGAAGATTATGGCAGAGCAGACCAGTGCTTTATCGGACGTCAGGTTTCAGTTTCAAGATTTTTTTGGAGCCCTGAGTCTAGGAAAGAGAATTACGATTTTGGTTGCTTTAGGCATCATACTTATCGGCATGGTGAGTATGATATTCGTTGCCAACCGGCCATCGTGGGCTCCACTTTATTCCAATATGGAACCGGTAGATGCTGCAGTCATTGTCGAAAAACTCAAGGAAAACCAGATTCCTTATTTACTTGCACCAGGTGGCAGAACCATTATGGTTGAGCCTCACAGAGTGGACCAGGCACGTATAACTATGGCCAAAGAAAAAGTCTCACCTGGAAGCGGTGTAGGTTTCCTCGATCTTTTTTCTACTCCCAGTCTGGGAGAAACCGAATTTCAGCAAGGTGTAAAATTTCGTGTTGCACAAGAGGGAGAACTGGCCCGTTTGATTTCTACTATAAATGTTGTTAAATCAGCAAAAGTTTCTTTAGCTATTCCACAAAAAACTTTGTTTTCGGATAATCAGGTTGAGCCCACTGCTGCAATTGCACTCAATCTTACCAGCACTGGTGCTGGCAGGAAACAAATAGAGACTATTGTTCATCTTGTTGCCAGTGCTGTAGAAGGACTTGCTCCAAGAAATGTAAAAATTACTGACCAGAGCGGAACTTTGCTTAGCCGAGGTTTATCTGATACTTCTGCCGGTGGAAAGATGAACGATAATTATACCTATAAAAGTCGTTTTGAGAAGGAGCTGGAACAAAAAATAGTACGGCAAATTGAGGAGGTAGTAGGAAAAGACCGAGTGAGAGTTAATGTTTCAGCAAGTCTGCGTTTTGATCGGCAATCGATCAAGGAAGAACTTGTAGATCCGGATCAAACTAGTGTCGTCAGTGAGCAGGTTGTAGATGAAGCTTCAACAGGAACTCGCTCTGTTCCGGTGGGACCAGCAGGAGTAACAACCAACCTGCCTGAAGCAACAGGCAGGGAAGCGGCAACTGTTTCGGAATTCAACAAGAAAAATTCTACACGTAATTATGAAAGCAGCCGTCGGGAAGTTGTAATGGAATCTGCAGTTGGAGAGGTAGTACGGCTCAGTGTGTCAGTACTGTTGGATAACAGGCGTTCGCAAATAATTGATGAAAGCGGAAACTCTCTGGGGCGTACAAATACACCTTGGACAGAAGCAGAAAAAGAAACTATTGTGGGTCTGGTAAAAGCAGCAATAGGTTATCATGAAGCACGCGGGGACCGGGTATTTGTTGGAAATATGCCTTTTGAAGCTGCAGTTGAAGAAGATAAGGCCTCTGAAATTGAAGCCTCAAGAGTTCAGAATCAATTTATTCTAGATGTAGTGCGTTATGTCGCGCTTGGTTTGACAATCATGGCACTCATTATGTTGGTCATCCGCCCTATGGTACAACGACTGAGTACTAAACCGGCAGACCTTGACCTGCTCATGGGAATGCCGGCGACTATTGGAGAACTTGAAGGAGAAGAACTGGAAATTCCAACAGAAAGAGAATCAGGAATTCCACCAAGAGATAAAATTCTCGAAATTGCCAAGCAAGATCCACTCAAAACATCTGCACTCATTCATGTCTGGTTACGAGATAGGTCTTGAACCTGTACAGGAATCGACATTAACTTTGTTATAAAATCCGATTTCCAACTGTGGAGTCTAAAATCATGAAAAATAGTTTGTACCATGTTGGATGATAGTGAATTCAAACCCTACTCTTTGACCGATTTCACGGTTGCAGAAACACCTGCAGAAGAACCGGATAGCTCTCCATCCCAAGAAGAATCAGATAGTTTACTGCTTGAAGAAGAAAGCGAAAATGGGGCAGAAAGTGAAGCAGAAAGTGAAGAAATAAAAGCATCAATTCGGCTGGCTTCCTTCAAGCCTGTCACTTTTAACGAAGAAGGTGAAGTCTCGGATTCACTCGCAGACAATTCAGTTGAGCAGGATATAATTAAAAGTAATGCAGAAAAAATCAGGTTGTCCACTGACTTTAAAAATACTGAATTTTTTCAGGAAAATAGTCTTTTAACGAATGCAGAGGAGTTTGCAGAATCTGTCATAGATGGCGCAAAACTATACAAAACACAACTGCTGGTAAAAATTGAAGAACAATTAACGGACACGAAACGAATCCATCAAAAAACAGTTGCAGAAAATAAGGTGGCAGAAGAGCAGAGGATAGAGTTGTTGTCTGTAGCCGAAAATGAGGTAAAAGAAATAGAAAACAAGGCCTTTGAAGATGGTTTTGAGGCAGGGCGTCTTCAGGGTTTACAGCAGCGTTATGATGAGGCTGGCCCCTTGGTCTCACAGGTAAATTCAGTGCTGAAACAACTGAACTCATTGCGGCAGGTGGTGCGCTTTCAGGCAGAAGAAGAATTAGTTTCTCTGTCCTTGCAAATTGCAAAAAATGTTGTTGCTGAAGAAATAAAACTGAATAGGGATGTTATTAAAAATATTGTTCAGACTGCATTGCATGAAACAGATGTTCAAGGAAAAATATTTGTTTACCTTCATCCTGATGACTACGAATTTTTACTCAAGAGCAAAGTTGATTTGGAACGTTATTTGAGTGAAGAACAGACTCTACTGCTGAGGCAGAATCCTGATATGGAACCGGGATCGATTTTTGTTGAATCGGATGAAGAAATAATCAGCAGATCATTAGATGATCAGTTTAAAAAGTTGGAAAAGTCGTTGAGTGAACAGGTGGAAAATCGCCATGCACATTTAAAAGAAGTTGAAATTGAAGCCTACGATTTTTCCTCAACCCCACCCTCAGATGTTTTAACTGCTCAAAGAGAAACTGAGGGCATAGAACAGCAGCAAAATATCGAAGATAATGTTACTTCAATTGAAGATTCTCAAGAAATAACCCCTCAAGATACTGCTGCTGAGCTAAATTCGGACAGCACAGAAGCTGACAATTCTCTGAATCCTAAAGAGGATGATAGCACAAAAATTGAAATGTCGGCTGACACAGTAAAGAGTGTAGAACAAGTTGATGCCAATGAGGCAGAAAATACTGGTCTAGACAAAGAGTTGAATGAACCAAATTCAGAAGAACAGGCTCTCGAAACTGAAAAGCTCACTTTGCAAACTGACAAGTCTTAGATTATATGAGCCTGGAATCTCCAACAACTGTTTTGCCGGTTTACTCTAACCTTGATGCTTACATTAGTGGTATAGAGAAGTTGCCTGTTTTACGCAAAGAGGGGCGTGTTATGCAGGTGATTGGGCACATGGTCGAAGCTACAAATCCAGGCTGTTCAGTAGGGGGTATTTGCCAAATATTTAATCCGCAAACAAGTAGCTCTGTTACTGCTGAAGTAGTGGGGTTCAGGAAAGATCGGATGCTTGTAATGCCACTGCACAACGCACATGGTATCGGTCCAAAATGCAGAATTGTGCCTGATGATCGACCGGCAATGGTTCCTGTTGGAGAAGGATTGCTGGGACGGGTTTTTGACCCATTAATGCGGCCAATGGACGGACTTGGTGAACTTCCAACATCTTCCGAAATTCCGTTATATCCGGAGGTTGTAAACCCTTTAAATCGACGAAGAATCAAACAGGCTTTAGATGTGGGAGTCAGGTCGATCAATTCTTCGTTGACTTGTGGCAGAGGACAACGGATTGGAATTATGGCAGGTTCCGGAGTAGGGAAATCTGTCTTACTGGGAATGATGGCACGCTACACCGATGCAGATATTAATGTCATTTCACTTGTTGGAGAACGGGGCAAAGAGGTCAGGGAATTTATTGAAGATAATTTAGGTGAAGAAGGAATGCGTCGGTCTGTTGTGATTGTTGCAACATCAGACCAACCGCCTTTATTAAGAATGCGCGGAGCTTACGTGGCCACTTCGATTGCCGAGCATTTCAGAAACCAGGGCAAGGACGTACTTCTTTCCATGGATTCATTGACGCGTTTTGCAATGGCACAGCGTGAAATTGGTTTGGCAGCAGGAGAACCCCCGACAACCAAAGGTTATCCACCATCCGTGTTTGCCTTATTACCAAGCTTGCTGGAGCGGGCAGGCACCCATGAGGGCCCTGGTTCCATAACAGGTTTTTACACTGTTTTGGTTGAAGGAGATGATACCAATGACCCCATTGCCGATGCTATTCGTGCAATTGTGGATGGCCATATTGTTTTGAGCAGAGAAATTGCAGAAAAAGGAACTTATCCTGCGGTTGATTTACTCTCTTCAACAAGCAGGGTAATGGTCGACGTAGTAGATGAAACTCATCTTAAGCTTAACCAGATTATGCGCCGTACTCTAGCTACATACCGTGAGGCAGAGGATCTGATAAATATTGGTGCTTATGTTCAAGGAAGCAACCCCGAAATAGATTATGCGATCACAAAATACACTTTAATCCAGGAATTTATTCAGCAGGGCATGAACGAGCATACCGCCTTGAAGGAGTGTGTGGATAGGCTGCAGCAAATATTCGGAGATCGGTTGGAGGGCAATAACGGAGAAAATGTGTCAGCATAATTCCAGATGAAATTGCAGGAATTATCTTCACTTTAATGCTAGTTATCCTGATCCCAAATCCTGACTGAGGAAATTCTCGTGTAAGTTTTGGAGACGGTCCTGTAATTATTATTCAATATTAAATGGATGAATCTGGGGAAAGGCGCCTCAGACTTAATTATTTGTTACTAGCACAAAGAACAATTATGTGAATGTAAATCTCAAGAATCTGGAATCAAACTTACACCTTGTGAATGTAATGTAATAGAGATCTCAGAACCGGAATTATGTTTATGCTCCATTTGATTGTCAATCACAAATAATTCTCCAAGGGTGCAATCCACAGTATATTCGATATGATCACCTAAATAGATTGCTTTGAGTATTGTACCTTGGATACCCTTTTTATTTACTGCTTTATCCAAACAGATTGACTGAGGTCGTATGGCGACGCTCACAGCACCTGAAACCAATCCACGGTGAGAGAGTTTCGACCGGATTCCTCCAATTTCAACTTCCGCATTTGCACCAACTATACTGATTATTTCAGCTTTCACTATATTTGCATCTCCTATAAAATCGGCCACAAAAAGGTTGACTGGTTCTTCATAAAGTTGTCGGGGAGTTCCTTCCTGGGCAATTACCGCTTCATTCATGACAATGATACGATCCGAAACAGCAAGCGCTTCTTCCTGATCGTGTGTGACGTAAACCGTGGTCAGTCCAAGTTTCTGCTGCAATTCCCTGATTTCCTCCCTTACGCGTCGACGCAGTTTTGCGTCCAGATTCGAGAGTGGTTCGTCAAAGAGCAGGACTTCAGGTTCCAAAACAAGCGCTCGTGCCACGGCTACCCGCTGTTGTTGACCACCGGAAAGTTCGCTGGGCAACCGCCAGCCATAACCAGCTAACCCGACCAAATTCAGTCCCTCATGGGCTTTTTCACTCACTTCCGCTTTTGACATCTTACTCATCGTCAGGCCATAAGAAACGTTTTGCAGCACAGTCATGTGTGGAAAAAGCGCGTATGACTGAAAGACCATGCTCACATCCCGGTCAGTTGCTGGAAGTGTGGTAACATCTTTTCCTCCAATGTGAACATTTCCATCCGTTACCATCTCAAGTCCTGCAATCAAACGCAATGTTGTTGTTTTTCCACAACCTGAAGGGCCGAGTAATGTTACCAATTGCCCGGATTCAATGGCAAAATCAAGATTGCGAACGGCCTTCACATCACCGAAGGCTTTGGTTACATTTTTAAATTCTACTGCAAATTTATTGTTCATATATTTGAATTTAGGTTAATTTTCAATCTTTGAAATATTTTAAAATTCTAGTACCTCTCGTCTTCCCAGTTCCCGATTTCCAACAAGAATTTGAATTGTTCCGATTGCAGCCAGCATAACCATGATCAATACAGAGGAATACGCAATCGCCAAACCGTAATCCGAGTTTTCTACCCGGCCCAAGATATAAGAGGTTGCCATATCGTAATCGGCACTAACAAGGAAGATGACCGCGCTGATAGCAGTCATTGCCCGGACAAAACTAAAGACCAATGCCGCAATCACTGCTGGACGCAACAGCGGCAATAAAATTCGCCGAAATGTCGTGAAAGAACGTGCTCCTAAAGTCAAAGATGCTTCATCTAAACTAGGATCGAGTTGGCTCATGGATGCTACCCCAGCTCGGATTCCAGTTGGCATATTCCTGAAAATAAAACAAACTACCAGAATTACACCTGTACCGGTAATTTCAATTGGAGGGACATTAAAAGCTAAAATATAACCGATGCCGATTACGGTTCCCGGAATGGCAAAACTGAGCATGGTTAAAAATTCAAAACCGTCTTTTCCTCTGAAATTTTGTCGTACCAGAATATAGGCCACCAATAAACCGAAAGCCGCGGTCAAAGGTGCGGAAATTGCTGAAATTTGCAGTGTAGTCCAGAATGAATTCCATGCTGCTCCTTCCCACATTAAACCATGTTCGCCGGACCAACTGAGTGCAAATTCATCTATATAATGTTTTAAAGTGAAGTTGTGTTTGTAACCCCAGGTTTCCACAAAACCTCCAAAAAGAATCATACCATAAATAATTAAACTCAAAGCAACAAAAGGTAGAGCTGTACTGTAAACACCAAATTTCACTCTTTTCGGTAGGCGAATATGAACACCAGAATCGCCTTTCCCTGTGACAGTTGCGTATGATTTTTTGCCGAGCCAGCGTCGCTGGGCATAAAACGCTGAAAGAGTGAAAATTAATAAAACGATAGCCAAAACTGCTGCCATGCTTTGATCACCCTGTGCTCCGGCAATGGCGAAGAAAATTTGCGTGGAAAGGACTTCATAACTTCCTCCAAGCACCAAGGGATTGCCGAAATCCGCTAAACTTTCGATGAATCCGAGTAGAAAAGCGTTCGCCAAGCCAGGTCGCATCAAAGGCAGTGAGACCGTACGAAAAGTCTCCCATGTGTTGGCACGCAAAGTTTGCGCGGCTTCTTCCATAGAAGGACTGATGCCTTCTACAACCCCAATTAAAACCAGAAATGCAATTGGCGTAAAAGCCATAGTTTGTGCAAACCAAATTCCTGATAAACCGTAAATCCAACGTGTCGGCTCAATGTTGAAAGCCCATTCCAGAAATGTATTGACTGCACCGGAACGCCCAAAAAGTAAAATTATTGCTAAACCAATCACAAAAGGCGGTGTTATAATCGGCAATAACGAAGCAGTGCGGATGAGGCGTTTGGCACGCATGCCCGTGCGGGTTACAACTAACGCAAAAGCCAAACCCAGTCCGGTGGTGGTTACACCTACCAAAATGGCCATGATGAGCGAATTCCAGGCAACTCCGCAATTCAGATTGTTTGTAAAACACCCAAGACCCCAAATATTTGGCGAAGTAATTTTTTCTATAAACGGTATTAAAACAAAATTACTGTCTGCATCTTGAACAGCATTGATCAAAATTCTGGAAACAGGAAAAAAGACAAAAGTCACCACCAAGACAATGCTCAAACCGATTGAACCTGAAACAAAAACATCACCGTTTGTTATTCCCCGTGCAGCTAGTCCTTGTGTAAAGATAAACAAAAACCCTCCACAAACAAGCAACGCGCCATAGCCCATGCCAAATTGTGTTTGACCTAATTCGCCAAAACCGTTGCTGAGGAATTTCCAGTTCCATCCGTGTAAACTAATTGCAAAACCTTGTAATAACGTGTAAACAAAACCAAAAGCTCCTGAAGAAATAAGGATGTTTGCGAAACAGCGATCGGTTTTCTCCAGCCGTATAACGCATAAAGGAAGCAACAAAACTAACACCAACGGCCAAAGCCACCAGCGCTGGTGCATCAGGATTTGCAAAAATCCAGGTGAATACTCATCAAAAGTTGGATAACCGTCTGTTATCCAAACGAAACTCCAGAAACCGTCATATGCCGCATACCATGGTAAAATGAGAAAACCGAACCAGGCTACCCCAAGCCATGCAAGAAAAGGCAGATTTAGTTTCATGTAAAATGAATTGAAAAAAAATGTAGTAAATGAGACAAGTCTCCGGAAACTTGGAAAGGCTTCCGGAGTAAACATGGGTTAAGATCAGCGAGGAAGAACTTTTACATCTCGATCCCATTTTGCCAAAAGTCCGGTACGGACTGCTTTTGAACCATATGTTGCATGGTCATAATCAATCAGCTTGATGCTGCTGACATCCGGAGCTTCTTTAGGTACAGATGCGTTTTTATTGGAAGGCACCTGATAAGATTTGACAGAAGCAGCCATGCTTTGCACATCTGCAGTCAGTGCAAAATCTACCCATTTTTTTGCACTGTCCAGATTGCGTGCACCTTTGATAATGCTCATTGAACCAATCTCGTAACCGGTTCCTTCACAGGGTGCGACTGTTTGAATAGGCATACCTTTGACACCTTGTTTCACAGCATCGTGCATGAAAACAATACCAATTGTGTTTTCACCACGCGCTGCAGATTTGATAGGTGCTGAACCTGATTTGGTGTATTGGTTGATATTTCGATGCAGACTTTTCATATAATCAAAGCCGCCGTCTTCTCCAAACAACTGAACCATTGTTGCTAAAGTCGTGTAAGCAGTTCCGGAAGTATTGGGATTTGCCATTTGAATTTCGCCTTTGTAAGCGGTATGCAGCAAGTCTTTCCAGCATTTTGGCTCCGGCAAGCCTTTTTTGGCCAGCAATTCAGTATTGAAACCAAAACCGAGTCCGCCCATGTAAATTCCGACAGTTTTACCGCCCGTGGCTTTGTGTGGTGTTTTGGCCCAATCGTTCAACTCAGAAAACTTGGACGAGGTATAAGCCTGTGTCAGCCCTTCCTCTGCGGCCTGTAAGTGCGGATCTCCAGTTCCGCCCCACCAGACATCACCTTTAGGATTCGATTTTTCAGCTCGGATTTGTGCCAGAGTTTCACCGGAACTTTTGCGGGTCATGCGAACATTGATCCCAGTGCGCTTTTCAAACTCATTTACCATCAATTCGCACCAATCGATTTGCGGACTACAATAAAGCGTCAGACGTCCTCCGGCATATAACGGTGCTGCAATCATCAATACAAGTATTGACAAGAGTGTCATTCGTATCATTTTCATTTCTAATTCTCCAAATATGTTAATTAAATAAAAAGGTGTTCTCACCATTAAGAAACCCTGAAAACACAATTTATACAGAACATTATTATTCATGTCAACATTAATAAAATGTTTTTACATAAATATATTTATTGTTCATATTGTTCATATTGTTCACAAAATATATTTAGTTGATGCTTAAAAACTGTTTATGTTAAAAAAGAAACTTGATAATAGTTTAA
>JACKQG010004473.1_pt1 | contig 16197 bp, 14 predicted proteins | sample 8237621 | NCBI WGS metagenome assembly JACKQG01 (sample SAMN15677084, study PRJNA649215) | marine metagenome | biome: marine; feature: Black Sea; material: saline water; isolation source: suspended particulate matter (SPM) from the Black Sea western gyre | collected 2013-06-09/2013-06-10 | depth... | reverse complement strand
GTACGCCCGACAGGATTTGAACCTGTGACCTCTTGCTCCGGAGGCAAGCGCTCTATCCAGCTGAGCTACGGGCGCATTTTGGTTATTGGTGAGGAGTAAGAGGAAACCAGACACCAACTTATCAATTCACCACTTATTAATTTACTAATTTACTGATTACCACTCAACCACTCACCAAGCGTTCAGCTGCTTCTACGGTATTTTCCACAAGCATGGCTATTGTCATGGGTCCAACACCGCCGGGAACGGGTGTAATTGCTGATACTTTTTCATTCACCGAATCAAAGTATACATCTCCGACTAACCTATACCCTTTTTCAGAATCATCCTCTACCCTGTTAATTCCAACATCAATGATCACAGCTCCCTCTTTAATGTGCGAAGATGTTACAAAATTCGGTACACCTATGGCAGCAATCAAAATGTCTGCCTGCAGTGTGTGATAAGGAATATCCGCAGTTCCGGAATGGCAAATCGTTGTTGTGGCATTTGAAAAAGTTTGTTTCAAACTCATGAGAATTGATATAGGTCGACCCACAATATTGCTGCGTCCTAATACCACTACATGCTTACCTGACGGATCAATATTATAATGTTTTAGAATACGCATAATTCCCTTCGGTGTACAGGGAACGAATCTGGGACGCCCTGCTGTTAATCTGCCCAGATTTTCCGGATGAAATCCATCCACATCTTTTAAGGGATTCACTGCTTCAATAATGACTGCTTCATTCAGATGTTTTGGTAAAGGCATTTGTACTAGAATACCGTGAAACCTGTCATCATTATTTAATTCTTGAATTTTTGATAAAAGTTCATCCTCACCTATATCTTCAGGAAGACGAATTGTTTCAGAAAATAAACCTAATTTATTGAAGCGTCGCGCTTTACTGTTGACATAAACATTCGATGCGGGATCGTCCCCAACGAGAACAACAGCCAGCCCCGGTGTGCATCCGGAAGATTTAAGTGAGTCTATTTGTGATTGGAGGGTATTGTATACTTCATGACTGACAGTTTTCCCCGATAAAATCAATGCTTCAGTCATAATAAAAAGATCATAAAATTTATCCTAAGTTAATTGGCCTTCGTGAATCTTCGTGAACTTTGCGGCTGATGGCTAAATATTCTCGTCGATAATTTCGATCAAAGATTGAACTTTATTTTCCACTTCAGATGAGAAATTTTCATTATTTTTATTGTTAGTAAAAAGCTCATCCGATATGTTCATTGCAGCCAAGATTGCGATACGTTCAGTCGATTGTCCGTCCGGCATTCCTTCCTGGACTTCGCGCATTTTAGTGTCAACATATTCGGCGATATTTTTGATATATGTAGAATCAGCCGGCGCTTTTACTGTGTATTCGTGTCCAAAAATGGAAACACGGGCTAAACTGTCATTATTATCCATAGTTCAATCCTGTTTTAAATATTTAGTCTCTTAATTTAGCATGAAATTTCTTTGTTATAATAGCTGTAATATCATTCATTGCTGAATTTATCTCTGCTTCTTCAAGGGTTTTAACAGCACTTTGGAACTGAAGATGAAACGTAACACTTTTCTTATTCTGTCCCAATGATTCATGTTGGAAGATATCAACCGGTTTAACGGAGATTAAAATCTTGCTGTTAGTATTTTTCATTGCCTTTGTTACATCTCCGGTTTCAATATGCTGATCTAGGACAAAATTCATGTCTCGGCCAACTGTTGGAAATGGTATAATAGCAATATATTTGTTAACAAAACCCATCTCTTTTGTTACGGACTTAAGTTCAATATCAAAACCAAAAATTGTATCTGTATCTACATCCAAATCATCAAGCATTTCCTTTTTTAGCTTACCGAAATTTCCAATGACGGTTTTGCCAAGAGAAATATTTAAACCAAAGTCATAATGATCATGATCTGCCTTTGAGAATTCGACAGCATATATGTTTAATCGACTAAATAATGCTTCTAGAATTCCCTTCAAGGAGTGAATGGATTGCTGAAGTTCATCATTATGTACACTTTTATTGATCCATTCGCCGTGCATTGCTCCCGTCAAATGATAGACTTCGCTGTATTCTTTTCCGGAATTGTATTCTTTTCCAATCTCGAACAGATTCACGTTCGCGTTACCGTTTCGAATATTATAATTCACCGTTTCCAATAACCCCGGAAATAAAGAAGTTCGCAAATGAGATAAGGTCGCACTCAATGGATTTTTCATAGCAACTGAATCATTACCCATCAACCCGGACGTTTTTTCGTCCGTAAGTGAATTCAAAAAACATTGCCTGAAACCAAGACCGGACACGGTGTTGGCAATTATACTCAAAACATCTTCCGGATCCACTTCTGCCAGATCGTAAAGACCGCCATAATGAAAACTGGAATGAATTTTATCATACCCATACACTCGGCAGCATTCCTCTATCAAATCCACTTCCCTTTCCAAATCAGGACGAAATGACGGTGGAATACATGTCCATTTATTTTTATCGTCTTTTTTAACGTCAATTTCTAAATGTGATAATGTGTCCGTTACAAATGTGTCAGATAATTCACATCCCGAAAGAATATCAATTTTTTCCCGAGTGAGTATAATCGAATTCTGACTAATCTTCTTCGGATATTCATCGATTATTCCGGGTACCCACTCTCCACCTGCCAATTCTTCCAGCAATTCAACAACACACCAATACGCATGTTCAGCACCTTTCGGATCTGCACCACGCTCAAACCGTTTTGATGCTTCTGTAGACATGCCTAATGATTTTGCGCCGCGACGAATGGTAATGGGATCAAAATATGCACTTTCAATCAAAACTGTGGATGTTGTATCCATAACAGCAGAATCGAGTCCTCCCATGATTCCGGCGATTGCGATGGGTTTTTTGCCATCGGTTATAACCAATTGATCGGCTAATGTTCGTTTTTCTTCATCAAGGGTGGTTACACTTTCCCCTTTTTTCGCTTTACGTATTCCGATAGTTTGTGATGGAACCTTATTATAATCAAAAATATGTGTAGGATGTCCCATTTCCAAAAGGACGTAATTTGAAATATCCACAATATTATTGATACTGCGCTGGTCGGCTGATTCCAGTAAATTCCTCATCCAATCCGGCGAAGGTCCTACAGTTATATTTTTTACAACTCCGGCTACATATCGTGGACACAGGTTTTTATCTTCTATGTTCACAGATAAAATTTCAGCGACTTCATTCTTTTTATAGTGTCGCTTTTCAGCATGCGTAAATTTCAACTTCTGCCCTGTCTTTACGGATATTTCACGTGCGACGCCAACATGGGACATGCAATCGGGACGATTCGGTGTAAGGTCAATTTCCAAATAATCCAGATTAGAACTCAAATAATCCGCGAAATCAGAACCGATTTTTGCATTTTCATTCAACACCATAATACCTTCATGCTCATCAGAGAGTCCTAATTCTCTTTCAGAACATATCATTCCAAAACTGACCTCACCGCGAATTTTGGTTTTTTTGATTTTAAAATCATCGCCAAGTACAGCACCCACTTTGGCAAATGGAACAAGCTGATCAGCAGCTACATTAGGCGCACCGCACACAACTTGATACTCCTCACTACCATCTGAAACTGTGCATAAACTTAAACGGTCAGCATTGGGATGTTTATCCGCTTTTAATACTTTTCCCACAATAATACCTGAAAAAGAAGCACTCTCAGGCATATCAGCTTCCAAGCCAAGCATGGTAAGTGTTTCCGCAAGTTCAGCAGTCGACTGCTTGATATTAACGAATGTTTTCAGCCAAGGAATGGATACACGCATTAGAACTGCTCCAGGAAACGAATATCATTTTGATAAAACAGGCGAATATCATCAATACCGTATTTCAGCATGGTCATGCGCTCAATTCCCATCCCGAAGGCGTAGCCATGCCAAATACTCGAATCGTAACCCACATTATCGAATACATTAGGATCTACCATACCGCACCCCAAAATCTCCATCCATTTTCCACGTTTATCATCCCAAATATCCACTTCTGCACTTGGTTCAGTAAAAGGAAAAAAACTGGGACGAAATCGCATGGGGATTCCTTCGCCAAAAAAGCGCTTTACAAAATAATCCAAAATTCCTTTAAGATCTGCCATGGACACATTTTTATCAACGAATAATCCTTCGATTTGATGGAACAGGCAATAGCTCTTATAACTGACAGCTTCATTGCGATAAACTCGCCCCGGAACTATGTATCGCAATGGCGGTTCCTGCTCTTCCATCAGATGGATTTGCACATTCGATGTGTGAGTGCGTAATACAACATCTTCCTCAACAAAAAATGTATCCTGCATATCCCGAGCTGGATGATGCTTGGGAAAGTTCAGTGCTTCGAAATTGTGGTAATCATCTTCAATCTCAGGCCCATAGGCTACCTTAAATCCTACTGATTTGAAAATGCTCTTAATCTCATCCAATGTTTGCTGGAGGGGATGAATAGACCCGCTGGTGATAGGAAATCCGGGCAAAGACAGGTCTAATGATTGTTCGTCCTCATCTTGATTATCACCGCTTACTAAAGATGCTTTTTGATCAAATTCACTCTTTAATTCGATTTTTAATGCATTAATCGCCTGCCCTGATTTTGGCTTTTCTTTATTAGGTATGTCCGCCAGTTGCTTATACAATTCGGCGAGTAAGCCTTTTCGGCCAAAATATTTTGAACGCAGTAATTCGACTTCCCTCAGGTCAGAAGGAAACGAGTCAAGGTCGGCTCGAAAAGATTTTCGAACCGACGCTATGGACTCATTGATGGTCATCGTTAGCTCTTTACAGAACTGACTAATTCGGCGAAAGAATCAGGATTGTTCATGGCCATATCGGCCAAGACCTTGCGGTCCAGTTCAATCTCTTTTTCCTTCAAACCGGCAATAAATGCAGAATAAGTCAAACCATGCTGCCGGACAGCCGCATTGATGCGAGTGATCCATAGTCTGCGAAAAAAACGTTTCCGCTGACGGCGATCACGATAGGCATATTGCCCTGCTTTCCAGACTGCGTCTTTTGCAGCCTTGAAATTGCGGCTCCGGGCACCATAGTAGCCTTTGGCCTGCTTTACTACCTTACGATGACGTCTGTGTCTTGGCACAGAACTATTAGCTCTTGGCATCTTCTATACTCCTTTAGATTCCAAGCATCTTGCGGACGCGCTTTTCTTCAGCGCTGGAAACGAGTCCTGCATTACGCATTTTTCGTTTCGCGCTTTTGCTCCGCCTGATGAGCATGTGTCTATGGTTTGCTTTGTTACGTCGAATACGTCCGGTCCCTGTTAATTTGAACCGCTTTGCAGCGCTTCGACGTGTTTTCATCTTAGGCATTAGGTTCTCCTACTTTGCAGTAAACATGACGGATATTCTCCGTCCTTCTAATTCTGATTGCTGATCTGGTTCAGAAATATCTTCCAACATCGCTGTGATGCGTTCGAGAATCGCATCGCCCATTTCTTGAGCGCGACTTAATTCTCGTCCTCGGAACATAATCGTCACCTTTAATTTACAACCATCTTTCAGAAATTTTCTCCCCATGTTCATTTTAGTATTTAAGTCATTTTCGCCTATGGCAGGACGAACACGTACTTCCTTAATTTTAATAACATGCTGTTTCTTTTTACTGTTTTGAAGCTTTTTCTTTGCTTCATATTTAATCTTTCCAAAATTAAGAATTTTACATACAGGTGGTTTAGAATTCGGTGCCACTTCTACTAAATCCAGTCCGGCGTTTCGAGCTTTTTCTATAGCATCATCAATTTTAACGACACCCAGTTGTTCGCCGTCTTCAGAAATCAATCTAACTTCATCTTCCATTATTTTATCATTTATACGTGTTTTATTCCTTTTTCCGATTATGAACTCCTTTGTTTTATTTCTTCTTTTAACAGATCGATCAGTTCTGAAACGTCCATTGCACCCAAGTCACCTTGATGTCGACGGCGAACAGATACTGTTCCGGCTTCTGCTTCTTTTTCGCCAACGATGAGCATTACATTAATTTTACTCAATTCAGCCTGGCGAATTTTTGCTCCGATTTTGTCCGCTTTATCATCTAGCTGAACACGCAAATCGGCTGCGTTTAATTTTTGTGTAAGTGATTCAGCATATTCTTGCACTTTGTCTGAAACTGGTAAGACAGTTACTTGAACCGGCGCCAACCACAAAGGAAAATCTCCTCCGCAATGTTCTAAGTATACACCAAAAAATCGTTCCAGTGATCCTAAAATTGCGCGATGAATCATAACGGGACGGGCTTCACTACCATCTTCAGCGATATATTTCAATTTGAATCGTTCAGGCAAAACAAAATCCAATTGGATTGTTGCCAATTGATGATCACGCTGTAAAGCATCTTTCACGTGAAAATCGATCTTTGGTCCGTAAAATGCTCCCTCACCTTCATCGATTGTAAATTCAAAATTCGACTTTTCTAAAACATCCTTCAAGGTTGTTTCAGCTTTATCCCACAATTTAACATCTCCTAATGCTTTTTCCGGTCTGGTGCTCAATGCAATGGATAAATCTTTAAAGTTAAATGTATCGTACACTTTTTGAACCATTTCAAATAGATCGCGTATTTCATCTCCAATTTGATCAGAAGTACAAAATATATGAGCATCATCCTGGACCATGCTGCGAACCCGAGTTAATCCTGAAAGAACGCCTGCTTTTTCAAAACGATGCAAACGGCCAAAATCAGCCATACGCATGGGAAGATCACGATAGGAATGCAATCCATGTGAATACATCAAAGTGTGGCCGGGACAATTCATGGGTTTTAAACCAAACTCCCGTTCGCCCATTTCCATACTAAACATATTATCTATAAACATTTCGTAATGTCCGGACTGCTTCCATAATTCCATGTCAAACACTTGGGGACTGATAACTTCATCATATCCATACTGTTGATATAGTTCACGCATATAACTTACGAGACCATTATAAATGACGGCACCTTTATCCGTAAAAAATGGACTTGCAGGAGATAATGAGTGGAAGAAAAATAAATCTAATTCTTTTCCAAGTTTACGATGATCCCGCTTTTTCGCTTCCTCCAAATTATGAAGATATTCATCCAATCCTTTTTTTGAACTGAAAACGGTACCATAAATACGTTGGAGCATTGTATTATTTTCATCTCCCCGCCAGTACGCACCGGAAGTACTTAATAGTTTAAAATGCTTAATCTTTCCCGTAGATGGAACGTGAGGTCCGCGACATAAATCTATAAAATCATCTTGACTATAAGCTGAAATCGTGTCCTTTTCATCAATCTGCTCAATAATTTCCACTTTATACGTTTCACCCATATCTTTGAATCTTTTCAACGCATCATTCCGACTTAATTCTAATCTGTTTACAGTAAAATCACTTTCAGACAATTCCCTCATTTTGGCTTCGATCTTTTCCAAGTCTTCATCAGAAAACGTACCGTCAATATCGAAGTCGTAATAAAATCGATTATCGATGGCTGGGCCGATGGTCACTTTGGCATCAGGCATTAGTGCTTTTACTGACTGCGCCATAAGATGTGCTGTGCTATGAAGAAGTACTTCGTGCCCTAATTCTGAATCTCCCGTAATAATTTCTATGTCTACATTTTGATCAATGCACGTTGTTAAATCGACGATTTCGCCGTCAATGCGTGCTGCAACAGCAGCTTTAGCCAGTCGAGGACCTATACTTTCAGCAATCTCCATCGTGGAAACACCGGCCGGAAAAGACCGTGTGGATTGGTCGGGGAATGTTATGGTTATGTTACTCATGAAAATATTTTAAAAAAGTACAAATCAGATTATAAAATGGATATACAGCGCCAAGTGCAAATTTTCATCTGCAGAGAGAAAGATAGAGTTTGTTTTATGTTTCATTATTAATCTATTTTTTATTTCTGTGGGCGATGGCAGACTTCCCGCCTGCATTTCATTTCGGCGGACAGGGAACTGCCAATCACTCGTTCTGTGGGCGATGGCAGACTTCCCGCCTGCATTTCATTTCGGCGGACAGGGAACTGCCAATCACTCGTTCTGTGGGCGATGGCAGACTTCCCGCCTGCATTTCATTTCGGCGGACAGGGAACTGCCAATCACTCGTTCTGTGGGCGATGGCAGACTTGAACTGCCGACCTCTTGCATGTCAAGCAAGCACTCTAACCAACTGAGCTAATCGCCCTTTTTTTCAACTTCAAAAATCTTAATGCGAAGTTGGTTAAACCAACTGCCTGCCCTGCACCCCTTTGGGTCGGGAAGCTAATCGCCCCATTTCAGTTGGAAAAAAGTCGTGGAATTTAATGCTTTTCTGACGGAATAATAGAAGGGTTTTATGAAAATACTAATTATTCGTGACTACAATAAATGTTTCTGTATATGCCATATGATCATGCAGCAATTGACGCGCTTTAATGATAACATCGTCTTGATCAATATTGTAACGGATTCGCCCTTTATTTCCATCAAAGAGCTGGGCAAAATTAGCATAGACACCCTTCCTTATATTTTCAAATTCATCTTGAAATAAGGATTCTTCAGTGTCTTCAATAAATTCCTCAATCACTTTTAATGCGTAATTCAACTTTGCATTTTTTTCGTCATAAGATTGCAGCTTTTCTTTGCTCTCTTCAAATTGGGATTGACCATCTATTTTTACGTCCAATTCATGATTCGAGAGATAAATGGAAAATGCCTCCAAAATTCCATCATCATCCAGAACATCTTCAAACGTTTCAAATCCATTTTTCTTTTCTCTAGCAAACGAAAAGAAATAACTCTTTCGCCAGCACTCACGCGTAAGCGGTCCAACACGTTCATCTTTTATAATGAAATCAGGAACGATGCCACCGCCGCCTTTAACTGTACGTCCGCCTTTTGTTGTAAATATAGAATCTTCCATGGCAACATTTTTTACAACTTTATTATTTAAATAATCCGGTTTTTGGATAAGCCTGCCGCTGGGTATATAATATTTCGCTGTTGTTACTTTTAATGATCGTTTTTGATCAATGCCGTACACAGACTGTACTAATCCTTTACCAAACGATTTATGTCCGATTACGATTCCTCTGTCTAAATCCTGAATAACACCGGAAACTATTTCGCTGGCAGATGCACTGCCTTCATTTATTAAAACGGCAATCTTAATTTTTTCATCCAGTAAAGGATTTTTACGGGAAATAAATTCCCTGTTTGATTCTCTATTGCGACCTTTGGTCCAAAGCAGCTTCTCACCTTTTGGAACTATTAATTCTAAAATGTCAATTGCTGCGGCTAAAAGACCACCGGGATTATTGCGTAAATCAAGAATGAGATTATTCATATCCTGACTTAATAAATTACGAAGAGCCTTTTCCATTTCTTTAGGAGCATTTTTGGAAAAACGTGTTAACACAATGTAACCTGTTTCATCGTCTATCATTTCGGCGAAAGGAATATCTTGAACTTTTATGTCACTGCGAGTTAAATGAAAGTCGATTGCTTCTTCTTCACCTAATCGAATTATAGACAATACAACCGTTGTTCCTTTTTGACCGCGAATTAATTTTGCTGCTTCGTTTAATGAAAGGTCCTTCACATCTTGATCATCTATTTTACTAATAATATCTCCACTTAAAATGCCGGCTCGTTTGGCAGGTGAATCTTCCATGGGAGATATTACAGTTAAGTGATCATCCCTCTTACCAAGCTGAATACCAACTCCGCCATATTTACCGTGAGTAAGCATATCCAAATTATCCCGTTCTTCCGACTCCAAATACACTGTATAGGGATCCAAATCAGACAGCATATTATTTATACTAATTTTAGTGAATTCATCCGTATCCAATTCGTCAGCGTAATTAACGATCAGATGTTTATATACTTCATTAATGATTCGCTGGGAGCGGGCAATACTTCGGTATGTATCGGAGTTTGAAGCACCGATAATGATAAAAATAAAACCAGCGAGTAGAACGCTGATGAATATCTTTTTCCTTTTATTATTAAACAAATGCATCACAAAAAATATCTCCTTGTTATTTCCTGCCAAATATTACGCTGAATATTTTCGATTGTTTCATGGCCATCGACTACAAAAATTCTTTCGGCAAACCGTTTTGCTATTACATGATACATTTTACGAACTTTTTGTTGAAAATCCACGCCTGCTTTTTCGATGCGATCAGGATTATTAGCTTCCCTCCTGCGTTGGCCTTCTTCAGGCATAATGTCCACAAAAACAGTCAAATCCGGAGTTAATCCGGCTGTAGCATAATCATTCAATTTAATGAGCCATTCTACATCCAATGATCGTCCGCCGCCTTGGTATGCCAATGTTGAATCAGCAAAACGGTCAGCAATAACCCAATTGCCATTATCAAGATTGGGTAAGATAACTTCATCCGTGAGTTGTGCGCGACTGGCAGTCATGAGCAAAGCTTCGGTTCGGTGCTCAAGTTCATCCATTCCTTTGGTTAATAGTATTTCCCGTACCGCTTCAGATACACGAGTACCACCCGGTTCACGAACAAGAACTGTTTTACATCCTTCATTATTCAGCGTTTCCATAAGCAATTTTGCCTGCGTGGATTTTCCACAACCATCAATGCCTTCAAAAGTGATGAAGCGAGATCGATTCAATTCCATTAATTCACCTCGTGGAATAAAAAATAAAACGTAAATATGTAAAACGTAAATTTTGTTTCTTTACATAATTACGTTTTAAATATTTACTCAACAGCATCATTTTCTTATTTACATTCATTTCTGTTTTTCAACATATGTTTTCATTCTAAAAAATAATTCACTTAAAAATAGACATTTGGGTCATCTTTTCCGATCATTAATACACATTCTCCCCTTGGGGGTTTTTGTGAAAAATACGTCATTAACTCTGAAACAGTTCCACGAATTATTTCTTCATGGATTTTTGTCAATTCTCTTGCCAATACGGCGGGTCGGTCTCCAATGACTTCATAAATATCTTTTAATGTTCTTTGAATTCGTTTAGGATTTTCAAAAAATACTAAAGTTGCATTTTCATGCTGTACAGCTTTCAACCTCTTTTTTCGACCCTTTTTGGATGGAATAAATCCTTCAAAAAGAAATCGATCAGTAGGCAGTCCGGAAGATACCAATGCAGTTAATAAAGCTGAACTACCGGGAATAGCTTCTACTGTTATGCCTTCTTCAATAGCTGCGCGAACCAATTTATATGCAGGATCACTGACGCCCGGAGTTCCCGCATCGGTTATGACGGCTACGTCAGAACCGCTTTGAAGTGTTTCAATAATCCTTGGAATGCGCGTAAAGCGGTTATGTTCGAAATAACTAATGGTGGGTGTAGTGATATTATAATGTTGGAGAAGCACTCTTGAGTGACGAGTATCTTCCGCAGCAATGAGCTGGACGTTCTCTAATTGTTCGACTGCTCGATACGTAAAATCTTTTAAATTGCCAATGGGTGTTGCAACGATGTACAATTTTCCAACGTTTTTTTCTGATGTCACAGTTTTTCTATGGCTCTTTGAATCATATCAAATCCCATTTTTATTTCATCTAAACTTATGTTCAAATGAGGACGGAAGCGGATGGATTTTGTACCGCAGCCAAGCATCATTGCTCCTTCATCTGCAATGAGCGAAATTAACTTATCTCGCATATCGCCATTGGGCAAATCAAATGCACAAAAAAGTCCTTTACCTCGGGAATTTGATACAACATCATTAAATTTTGCCTGGAGTTCCTGGAGTTTATCCATAACAATCATACCATTATCAGCTGCCCTTTGAACGAGGCCTTCCTTTTCAATGACTTCCAAATAAAGTGTAATACGCACCATATCTGCAATATTTCCGCCCCAAGTGGAGTTCAAACGACTGGATTCATGAAATACATTATGTGCTACCTCATCCACTCGATCAGAAACGAAAATCCCGCATATCTGTGTTTTCTTGCCAAAACTGATGATATCCGGACGGCAATCATCTCCATAATGCTGATGCGCCCACATTTTACCCGTAAGACCAATTCCGGTTTGAACTTCATCGTAAATGAGCATGATTTCATTTTCATCACATATTTTTCGTAGTTTTCGAAAAAACTCTTCTCGGAAATAATTGTCGCCACCTTCACCTTGAATAGGCTCGATGATTAATGCGGCAATTTCATCGGGATTTGCTGCAATCGCAGCATTGATTTCAGCAATGGACTGTATTTCTGCTTTTGAAACAGCCGCTTCATTAATGGGAAATGTCATTTTTGGATTAGAGACTCTTGGCCAATCAAATTTTGGGAAATATAATGTTTTACGTGGATCAGGTGAATCAGTCATAGACATTGTATATCCTGATCGTCCGTGGAAACAGTCTTTAAAATGGATAACCTTGGTTCCTTTTTCACCTTTTCCCGCAGCCAAGTTCTTACGCACTCTCCAGTCAAAGGCTACTTTCAACGCATTCTCCACCGCTAATGCACCACCTTCCACATAAAAAGCATAAGGCAGATAATCCGGTTGAGCTACCCGTGCCAGAGTATCAACAAAATCTGCCATTTCTGTTGAATAAACATCAGAATTGGTTACTTTGTTTATAGCTGCTTGAGTTAAGCGTTCTTTATTTTCCATTACATAAGGATGGTTGTAACCAATAGGCATGGAAGCAAACATGGAAAATAAATCCAGATATTCCCTACCGTCTCTGCTGTCCACCAGCCATGAGCCGTGGCTTTTTTCTAAATCAATCACCTGTTCCATTCCATCTGCCAGCATGTGTTTGGCAATGGTTTTGCGAACGTCAGTTGGTGCTATCTTCATTTTCTCTCCTAAATTATTCTGTAAGATCGAATTTAATTCCTTGAGCAAGTGGTAATTCCTTGCTCCAATTAATCGTGTTGGTTTGTCGGCGCATGTATTGTTTCCAAGAATCAGAACCAGATTCCCTTCCACCTCCCGTTTCTTTTTCACCGCCAAAGGCTCCGCCGATTTCGGCACCGGAAGTGCCGATATTAATATTGGCAATTCCGCAATCACTTCCAAAGGAAGATAGAAATGTTTCTGCATTCTGGACGTTTAGTGTAAACATGGATGAAGAAAGTCCCTGGGGAACATTATTATGTATAGCTATCGCTTCATCAAGTGTTTTGTAAGTGATAATGTATAAAATCGGTGCAAATGTTTCTTCCTGAACAATATTCCATTGGTTCTCTGCTTTTACGATGGTTGGCTGGACAAAATTACCGTCGAGAGTTTTTCCGCCGTAAAGAATTTCTCCACCGGATTTCTGGACTTTTTCCAACGCATTCGTAAAATCTGCAACAGCACTTTCATTCACTAAAGGGCCCATAAGTGTTTCACTATTTAACGGATTACCAATATTCACTTGTTTGTATGCGCTTACCAGTTTTTTTACCAATTCATCATAACGGGATTCTTGAACGATTATTCTGCGTGTACTTGTGCAACGCTGTCCGGCAGTCCCCACTGCACCAAATGCAATGGCCGGAATCACCATTTTCATATCGGCTGTTTCATCGACGATAATTGCGTTATTTCCACCGAGTTCCAGAATTGTTTTACCAAATCGTTCAGATACGACTTCGGACACATGACGTCCCATTTTTGTGGAACCGGTAAATGATACTAATTGTACGCGTTTATCATTCAGCATACGTTCGCCTACGATAGATCCGCTGCCGATAATTGTATTAAATATTCCCATATATCCATGTTTTTTAAGTACGTCATTGGCAATATTTTGAACAGCCACAGCACAAAGCGGTGTAGATGATGATGGTTTCCAAATGGTAATGTCACCGCAAATGGCTGCAAGACAGGCATTCCATGCCCAGACGGCAACAGGAAAGTTAAAAGCTGTGATGACACCCACATTTCCCAATGGATGCCATTGCTCATACATACGATGATCCTGGCGCTCTGAATGCATGGTCTTGCCATAAAGCATACGTGATTGACCAACGGCAAAATCGGCAATATCGATCATTTCCTGCACTTCACCATCGCCCTCTTGCTTTATTTTACCCATTTCAAGTGAAACTAAACTTCCTAAAGCATCTTTCTTTTCACGTAATGCATTGCCAATTTCCAGAATTAATTGACCGCGAATCGGTGCCGGGACTTTTTTCCATTGGCTAAATGCTGTATCAGATGCAAGCATAACTTTTTCATAATCAGCTTCCGTTGCTTGAATTACAGATGCAATGACGTCACCTGTAGACGGATTAACGGATTTTAATTTTTTCCCATCTGTCGTTTTAATCCAATCTTCACCACCGATGCATGCTCCGTAATTTTCCTGTTCAATTCCCAGTTCTTTTAAGAAATCCATAATTTTTTCCAAACGTGATATTTTAATGTATAAATTTTGCCATTATTCCAATAAAAATGGCTGGCGAAATTACATTTGTTGGTATGTGTTTTCCTATACGGGAAAGTGGGATTTTTAGTGTTTTTTATAAATAAAATATAGTTCTGCAGAAAATAGACTGATTTTAATTGCATGCCCCGCATAGCGAAGGATTTTTTGGTGCAATAGGCTTATCAACGAATGCTATTAATTTCCTCAACCGTTTTTTCAATACTCTTAATCAGCTCTTCAAATGGAGGACTCTCACCATAGATCATCTCATCTTGCATTGTTTTGTAGTCATTTTCCCATAGTTTCATAAGGTTGTCAGGTGGCATTGGATTCAAGTTCGGAGGGAAATGACTATAATAATCTACGCCGCCCATCTTACTGAAATGTTTTCGATGACTTACTATAGATTCGAACAATCCTCTATCTTGTACGGTAATTTTTGCATAATCAGTTTGAGAAATTTTATAAATATCGTACAAATGCCGACTTAACCTATTTACTCGTATTTTTTCTTCAGGTCGTTGAAATTCTTCATGAAGAAGAAACATTTTCTCCAAGTAGGTTCTTTCCGGGTTGACACATGGTATTACGATAGGTGGGTCAGCGAATGATTGACCGGCAATGTGCTCACCAACCATTGAAGAAAACTGTCTGTGCGTAAATGGCTCGCCCATAGACCGGCTTCCGATTTCCACCAACATTTTTGGGGAAACGTATGGTGAATTTTCTGTTATGGCTGGATAATAGATTTCAATTATTAGAGGATCTTGATCTATGCTTTTTATTTCCCCTAATTTTAATTCTACTCCCTCAAATCCTGATTCAAGAAATTGATTTTCCAACTCTGGGAAAAAGGTATTTGACAGATAATCAAGAGAAGCCTTTCGCAGTTTGCTGATTTGAGAACGGGTGATATTCTCGGCGAAGCCTAAAAATGTTCTATCTAATGCCAAATCAATATCTTCAGAAAACCGCTCAATGAGTTCCCACGCTTTACTTAAAGATGTACCACCTTTAAATAAAAGGTGTTTCCCAACATCCATCTGAAATATCAACCGCAGCGTTTGGACAACCCACCAGTCTTTTTCAATAGAAAATAATGGAAGACCGTTTATTTCTCTTATTTCTGCGAAAATCTCCAATCGCTTTTCAGGAGTTAAAGAATAGAATTTATTCGTCATCTAATGCTTTTCTCATTATCTCTTGAATCCAAACGGGAGCTAACCTCATATCATGCACAAGATGTGTTTTCTTTTCCTTTTTTAACAATTCAATTATTTTTTCTTTTTCTATGTCCGTGGTGTAATCTTTCCCTAACTCTCGTAATGCTTGTATTGCCAATTGGCTTAACTCACCCCTGATTGCCAATGTTTTTGGTGTGGTCTTTTTGAAAAGGATGGTTTGTTTACCTAAATTTATTTTTCTGGGACTCCCATCTGTGAAGTAAACCACCTTCAGCGGAACTTGTGTACTCAACCCTAATAAATGCATCGCCATAGAACCTGTTGGAATTATTTTCGCCCTATCCTTTCGTGCAATTGCTTTTGCAATATCGTCAGCGCCGGGATAAACAAACCCGCCAAATTCACTTTTGCGAAGATGTGCGTAAATACCTCGTGCTACACGATGTATCTCCCGTTTATTAACCAACCTTTGCAGAGCCTTGCTCACCGCTTTGGCATTTCCAAATTGTGTAAAATCACTTGTAAAAAAGAGCGCACCCCTCTTGGCTTTTTTTATTTTGGTAAGTATCTTATTTTCAGTGCTTAACGGCATAATATGGTTGTATTCTTGTCGCAAATATAGCATATATTTGCGACATAAT
>JACKQG010004471.1_pt1 | contig 16199 bp, 10 predicted proteins | sample 8237621 | NCBI WGS metagenome assembly JACKQG01 (sample SAMN15677084, study PRJNA649215) | marine metagenome | biome: marine; feature: Black Sea; material: saline water; isolation source: suspended particulate matter (SPM) from the Black Sea western gyre | collected 2013-06-09/2013-06-10 | depth... | reverse complement strand
GCGAGGTGGGCGGGGGCGCGGGGGGCGGTGAGTTGGGCCGAGGGGCGGGCGAAGGGGCAGGGGGCGGTGCCGGCGTAGGTGCCTCCGGCGTGGAGGGCCTTGCGGAGCTGGGAAGCGTGGGGGCGGGTCAGGGGCGACCAGCGGTGGTTGAAGGCCGCGCCGCCCCAGGAGGTCGGGATGTGGCAGCGGTCGAAGCCGTCGGTCCAGCCCTGGGCCAGGTGGTCCGGGTTCCTGGCGCGCGCCAGGTCCTCGCGGTGACAGCTCAGGCACTCGGTGTCGGTCGGCACGAACAGGCCGAGCTCGGCCGCCGGATGGCAGCTACGGCAGGCGGTGGCGGCGTGGGCGCCGACCAGCGGGAAGCGCGTCCTCGAGTGCTCGCTGATCATCCCGCGCGGCCGCCAGTCGGGCTGCTCGTGGCAGTCCTGGCAGTTGGGGCCGAGCTGTCCCAGGTGGACGTCCTCGTGGCAGCCGCTGCAGCCGCGGGCGGCGAAGTCCGCCGCGGGGCCGCGGTCGTTGTGGCAGCGCAGGCACTGAGCGCCCTGGTGGGCCCCTTCGAGGGCGAAGCCGGTCACCTCGGCGTGATCGAATTCGAAGTCCTCGCGGATCTGCTGCCAGCCCTGGCCGGTGTGGCACAGCGAGCAGTCGGCCGGGAATTGGTCGTGCGGGATCACCGGGCCGAAGCCGGCCCACCAGCCCTGGGCGGGCACGTCCTCGCGGTTGCTGACGCAGGCGAAGGTGGTCAGCAGCGCCAGGCCCAGGACCAGGCAGGGGCGGGCCAGCGCGGCCCAGAATCGGTCGGGAGGGTGGACGGCCATGGCTAGAAGCGATTCTGCAGGAAGAAGCCGAGGGTCAGGGAGTCGATCTCGTCGCCGAAGCGCTGCTCGAGGTAGCTGGAGCAGCTCCAGCCCGAGGCGCCGTAGAGGTCCCAGGTCAGCTCGAAGGCGTGCTGGAGCAGGTCCCCTTGGTCGCCGATGAAGTCCTGCTGGGTGAATTGGGCGCTCTCCAGGGCGACCCGCCAGGAGCCCAGTCCGGTGGCCCAGTCGGCGTCCAGGCGGACGCCGGTCACCGAGCTGAACTGGCCCTGGTTGGTGAACAGGGCCGCGCCGAGGTTGCCGCCGGCGAACAGCGGACCGCGCCAGTCGGCCCGGACCTGGCCGCCGCCGCCGCTGTCGTCCTCGTCGCTCCAGGAGTCCACCCGGGCCGACAGCCGCAGGTCGGACCCGATCCGCTTCCAGCCGGACAGGTCGACGCGGTCGGTCTGGTTGTCGGACAGCTGCGCCAGCGTGACCTCGCTGATCTGCAGCCGCAGCAGCTGCGGGAAGCGGATTCGGGAGTAGCCGAGGCGGAAGCCGTCGCCGCCCTCGAAGCGCCAGCCGGCGCTGCTGAAGAGCTGGGTCAGCTCGGCGCCCGAGGACTTGGCGGTGTCCTCGCTGCCGTAGAGGTCGAGCCAGGCGGTGGAGTAGAGATTGAAGCCGGTCGGCGGCGACCAGCTCAGCTTGGCCAGGAACAGGTCGCGGTCGGCGGTGCCGCTGTGCCAGGTCTTCTGGAAGCCGCCGCCGGCGCGTAGCTCGCCGCGCTCGCCGGCGGTGTAGGCGTAGTAGAGCGAGGTCTGGAGGTCCTCGCCGGTGGCGTAGTCGGAGTCGAGCTCGGGGAGGTAGCCGAGGCTGGCGCCGAGGGTGCTCGAGGGGGAGACCCGCAGCGAGTAGTCGGCGCCGTCGGCGACGCCGAACTCCGGGAACTCGCTGTGCAGGAAGCGGCCGAACTCCCACCGCTGCGGGTCGTGGCGGTCGCCGCCGACCGACCAGGACAGGCGGTCCAGCCGCAGCCGGGTGTCGGCCTCGTCGCTGCCGGCGGGCACCGCGTCGATGCGGTGGTTGAGCTCGAAGTCGATCCGCAGCCGGCCGCCGCGGCCGAAGGGGTTCTCGGCCCGCAGGTCGCTGCCGCTGCGGGCGAAGAGGTAGCGCCGGCCGTCGTCCTGGCGGTCGAGGGTGCCGTCGACGCTGGTGTAGAAGCGGCCGTGCCACTCGGTCTGGCGCTCCTCCGGCTTCTGGCCCTTGGACTTGGCCAGCAGCGGCATCGCCTGCGACCACTCGTCCGGGGCTCTCGACCACGGCGGGTGGGCGGGGACCTGGCCGCCGGGCCCGGCCTCGCCCGGCTGGGCGAAGCGGTCGGCCGGCACGAAGGCCTCGGCGCGGGCGCCGACGTCGACCTCGGCGGCCGGGTCGTCCAGGCGGACGGTGGCGTCGCGCGCGCCGGCCAGCTCCACCCGGCCCTCGAGCGAAGCGGCGCCGAGCGGGTGGACGCGGACCCGGTCGCCGGGCTGGAGTCCGGCGTCGTGGCCGCGATCGATCGTGACCAGGCCGGGCGCGGCGGCGATGACGCGCGCTTCCACGCGCTGCGAGCCGGGGTCCTGCGCCATCAGCGGGGCGGCGCAGAGCAGGGTGGTGAGGAGCAGCAGATACCTCATCGCGGTGGCCCTTCGGAGCCGAAGCCATGGCAGTCCTGGCAACGGGTGCCGAGGGGTTTGTAGCGGACCGCTTGGCCGCCGCCGGCCAGGGGCCAGGCCTGGTGGCAGCGCCCGCAGTCGAGGGCGGCGTGGTTGGCGTCGAGCGGGAAGCGGGAGCCGGTCTGGTGGTCGAAGCGCGCCGGTCGGAAGCCCGATTCGTCGTGGCAGCGGGCGCAGTCGTTGCGCCCGGCGACGGCGAACTGGCCGACGTGCGGGTCGGCGTGGCAGGCGGCGCAGTCCTGGCCGCGGGCGAAGCCGTGCCGGCGCCCCAGGGCGTCCTCCTGCCGCAGCGGCGCGTGGCAGGCGTTGCAGGAGGCCTCGGCGTGCTTGGCCTTCAACGGATAGCCGGTCCAGCGCTGGTGGTCGAAGCTGTCCAGGGTCAAGGCCCGGAAGGAGACCGGCTGATGGCAGCGGGCGCAGCCCTCCCGGCCGTCGACCTGGGCCGGCATCCCGGGGCGGTCGAAGGCGCCGCGGTGCGGGTCGGCGTGGCAGGTGGCGCAGCGGTCGCTCGGACCGGGGAAGCGGTCCTGCACCCGGCCCAGGCTGCGGGCGCGGGCCGCGGAGAGCTCTTCCCGGCCGTGGCAGGCTTCGCAGCCGCTCTGGCGGTGGGCGCCGGCCAGCTCGAAGCCGGTCCAGGTGCCGTGGGCGAAGGCGCCCTCGCGGAGCTCCAGGAAGCGCTCGGGACCATGGCAACGCTCGCAGCTCGGGCGGCCGTCGAGCAGGCGCGGCAGGCCGTCCTGGTCGAAGGCCCCGGCGTGGACGTCCTCGTGGCAGCTGGCGCAGGCCCGCGGGTCGCCCGCGACGGTGTCGGCGACGAAGGCGAAGCGTCGGCCGAGCGCGTCCGGCTCCGGCAGGGAGGGATGGCAGGTGGAGCACTCCGCGCGCCGGTGGGCGCCCTCGAGCGGGAAGGAGACCCAGCGCTCGTGGTCGAAGGGCAGCTCCAGGGCGGGGGAGAAGCCGTCCGTGCCGTGGCAGCGGGCGCAGTCGGCGGCGGGCTCGGCAGGCAGCGAGGCGGTGAGGGCTCGGAAGGCTCCAGGGTGGGCCTCGTCGTGGCGGTCCTGGCAGCGCTGGGCGATGCCGCGGAACTGGCGCGGCTGCGCCGGCGCCGGGTGGACGTGGCAGCCGCGGGAATCGGCCCGGCGGTGGGCGCCGGTCAGGATGAAATCGGCCTGGTCGTGGCGCTGGAGGTCGAAGGCGGGCGGCGTCCAGGCGGTCTCGAGGTGGCAGGGGGTGCAGCCGTCGCCGAAGGGACCGCCGGCGAACTGGCCGCGGTGCGGGTCGTCGTGGCAGGATCCGCAGGCGCGGGCGTCGCGGCCCGGGAAGCGCTGGCTCCACCGCAGGCCGTCGTCCGCCGGCGGGTGGCAGCCGGCGCAGTCGGCTTTGTCGTGGGGCGGGGCCAGCGGGAAGCCGGTCGCGATGTGCTGCTCCACGCTGAGCGGCGCGGCGGCGAACGGCGGGCCCTCGACGGGGTGGCAGCCTTCGCAGCGGGCTCCCGCCACCGGCCCCGATGCGGTGGCGAAAGCCAGGACGAAGGCCGGTGCGTGGGGCGACTCGTGGCAGGCCTGGCAGCCGCGCCAGGCTTCCTGGGGGACTCCGCGGTCGAGCGCCTCCACCGACCGCAACGAGTCCTTCGGGTGGCACTCCTTGCAGGCCTGCTCCGCGTGGCCTCCGACCAGAGGGAAGCGCGGATCGTGCTCGAACTCAGCCACCCGGTCGAAGGCCTGCTCCTGGCCGTGGCAGTCCTCGCAGGCGCGCCGCATCCTCCCCTGGTGCGGGTCATCGTGGCAGCTCTCGCAGCGCTGCTCCTGGGCCAGGAAGCGCGACCTCCCGCGCGGCATCAAGCCGAGCTCGGCGTCCGGGTGGCACCGACCGCAGGCGAGCTCGGCGTGCCTGCCGCGCAGGGAGTACTCGGCGATGGCGTGATCGAAGGCCTCGCGGGTGTTCCCGGCGAGGACGAAGCTCTGGTCGGTGACCAGCGGGAATTGATCTCCGAGGTGTTCGAAGTGGCAGCCGCCGCAGTCCTGACCGACCGGGTCGGCGAGGGAGCCGTGCAGGCCTCGCCGCTCGCTGAGCTGGCCGGCGATCCGGTCGTGGCACTTGAGGCAGGCCGCCGCCAGCTCGCCGGGCTGTCCGCCGTGGCAGCCGGCGCAGGCTCGTCGGCCGCGCAATTCCTTCTCCTGGGCATGGGTCGGGTGGATCGGGCCGGGGGAGGTGTTGTGGCGCAGGTCGACCAAGGCCAGCAAGGAGACCGCCGCCAAGCTCGCCAGGCTCAGCCAGAGGCGAGGATCGCGCAGCCTCACCGGCCGAAGTCCCCAGGGAGGTCGGCGTAGCGGAGCGCGGTGAAGACGTGGGTGGCGATCAGCAGCACCATCAGCAGGGCGATCCACCGGTGCAGGTAGCGCCAGCTCGCCAGCAGGCCCCGCAGGTCCTCGAAGTGAGCCGCCATCAGCGAAGTGCGGTGGGCCCGGCGCGCCAGGGTCACGAGCTTGCGCACCTGGCTCTCAGGGATGTCCCGTTGCTTCCCTTCCTGCCGCAGCCGCGACAGGGCCCGCCGCAGGCTGCGCTGCCCCGCGAGCAGCGCCAGCAGCCTGCTCGGGAAGGACCGCTCCCAACGTTGAACGCGCACCAGTTCCTCGATCTCGGTTCGGACCCGCTCGCCGAATCCGCGGTGGGTCTGGTCCCAGACCGAGGAGAGAGCGGCGAGCTGGGACTCCACCTCATCCAGCGCCATTTCGCGGCCATTCGCCGCACGCGGGACGAAAGAATAGAGGTAGCGGCCCATGGCGCCGGTGCCCACCAGGATCGTCAGGCAGCCCAGCGCGTGCCCGCCGACGGTCTGGCCGGGGTCGAGGGCGGCGTGGAGCAGGGCCAGGACGAAGGCCAGGACGCCGGTGGCGACGTGGCTGGTCATCCAGGCCTGGAGCGAGCCGAGCCGCAGCGGCAGCCGCGGGTTGCGGCGCAGCAGGTAGCTGAGGTTGAGCAGGATCAGGGCGGCGGAGCCGATGCCGAAGGCCAGGCCGACGCCCCGGGACGGCCGCAGCAGCTCATGCAGGGAGTGGTGCGCCCGGCCGGCCGGGTCGAGCTGGTAGTAACCCTGGAAGTAGAGCACCCAGGCGAGGGCCGCCAAGGTCAGGACCAGGCCGGTGGCGAGCGCGCCGAGCAGCCCGGGCCCCTGGTCCACCACCGGCGCCATCACCCGGCGGTCCTCGGGGGCGAAGGAGACGCCGCTGGCCTCCAGCAGGGGGTAGGGCGGGATGCCGCCCACCATCACGAAGACCTCGTCGTTGGCGCGTTCGAGCTCCCGCTGCCCCTCTCCTTCACCGGCCACCAGGATGACCCGGTCCGGCAGGATGCCAGCGACCCGCGAGTCGAACACCACCTCGACGGAGCGGGTGGCGATCGCCTGCTCGATCCGGGCCTCGTTGCGGGCCTTGAGCCGGAAGAAGGAGGACTTGCGATAGGACAGCGTGACCTGGTTGCCGGGCTGCTCGGCGAGGCCGATGGCGGCCTCGACGGCGCTGTCGCCGCCCCCGACCACGAGCAGCTTGCGGCCGCGGTGGGAGTTGGCGTCCTGCAGGGCGTAGCTGACCTTCCGCAGCTCTTCGCCGGGCACCCCGAGCCGCCTGGGCGTGCCTCTCCGCCCGAGGGCCAGGCAGACGTAGCGGGCGGGATGAGCGCCGGCGCTGGTCCGGACGACGAAGCCCCCAGCCTCCAGGGGCTCGACTCCCAGCAACTCCTCCCCGGTCCGCAGCGGCAGGTCCTGCTCGGCGGCGATCCGCTCCCAGAGCTCGATCAGCCCCTCCTTGAGGTAGCTGGTCTGGCTGAGCTTGCCGTGCAAGGGAAGCTCGACCGGCTGGGTCATGACCAGCTTGTTGCGCGGGTACTTGGCGACCGTCCCGCCGATCGCGTCCTCCTGCTCGAGCAGGCGGAAGCGCAGGCCCTGGCGCTTGGCTTCCAGGGCCGCCGCGAGGCCGGCAGGGCCGGCGCCGACGATGCACAGGTCGAGCAGATCCGGCCGCGGCTCCTCCGCCCGCAGCCGGCGGGCCACCTCACCGGCGATGGCGCTGCCGTGGGCGATGGCGGTCCGGACCAAGGCGTAGCCGGTGACCTCCCCGGCCAGGAACAGGCCCGGGGTCCCGCGCGCCTCCAGGTTCTCGGTCAGCGCCGGGATGTCGCGGCGCTCCTCGACGTCGCCCAGGGTCAGGGCGATGGCGCCCACCGGACACTCAGCCGCGCAGCGGCCGTGACCGACGCAGCGACCGCCATGGACCACCAGCGCCTGGCCGTGCAGGATCTCCAGCACGCCCTCCTCCGGGCAGGCGGCGACGCAGGTGCCGCAGCCGATGCAGCGGCTGAGGTCGACGTGCGGGAATTGGAGCCGGGCGCGGTGGCTGCCGCGCTGCTTGGCTTGCTGGCGCTCCTCCAGGCCACGCCGGAGCTGCCGCAGCTCGAATCTGCGCGTTCCGGTGGCCGCCAAGGCGACTGCCAGGCCAAGCGCGACGGCGACCAGCGGGATCAGGCTCATGAACGGGCCGGGTGGCGTGAAACCGGCGGCGCCAGGCCGATTTTATCGAAGCTCGAGCCCTGGTTCCTCCCGGTCCGGTCCCGGCCCTAGGATGGGGCCGAGGGCAACCTCTCTCCGATCGACCCATCATGCGCCTGCTCCTCTCCTTGGCGGTTTTCGCGGTCCAGGCCTTGAGCCCGGCGCTGGCCCAGGAGCCGGCCGCGGCGACCGCCGAGCGCGCGCCGATGCGGGTCCTGTTCCTCGGGAACAGCTACACCGAGCAGAACAAGCTGCCCTGGGTGGTCCAGGCCCTGGCCGCCTCCGCCCGGATCCCGGTCGAGATCGAGGTGGAGGCCCGGACCCCTGGCGGCTGCACCTTCGAGCGCCACTGGATCGGTGGCCGGTCGGTGGACCTGATCCGCCAGGGTGGCTGGGACGTGGTGGTCCTCCAGGAGCAGAGCCAGCTGCCGCTCTCGGATCCGCTGCTGATGGTGCGGAACGGCAAGAAGCTGATCGCCGAGGTCCGCGAGGCCGGCGCCCGGCCGCTGCTCTTCATGACCTGGGCCCGCAGCGGCGAGCTGGACACGACCGAGGCTCTGGAGTCGGCGTACCGGGGTCTCGGCGCCCAGGCCGACGCGGAGGTGGCGCCGGTCGGGCTGGCCTGGCGCGAGGCTCTGGAGCGGAAGCCCCACTGGGAGCTCCACAAGGCCGACGGCTCCCACCCGACTCCACGAGGCACCTACCTGGCAGCCTGCGTCCTGCTGGGCTGGATCGCCGACCTCGACCCCCGCAGCCTCGGCGACATTGGGCGCCGGGAGCTGGTTCCGGAGGAGATGGACTTCCTGCACGAGGTCGCGTCGCGCTTCGTGCCGGCCTCGGCGGTCCTGCCGATGGTCCGGGGCCTGCACGCGAGCCAGGTGGGGGATGACCGACTCGCCTTGAAGTGGATCAAGTTCGAGGACCGGGTGGATCGGCTGCGCGTGGAGCGCCGGAACACCGATGAGGAGGACGGCGCCTTCACCGTCGTCGCCGAGTTGAAGTGCAGCGCCACCAGCTGGTCCGACCGGGACCTCCCGCCGGCGACGTCCTTCGCCTACCGGATCCATCCGGTCTTCATCGAGAAGCAGCTGGCCCTGAAGTCGTCTGGGGTGGGGCGGAGCTTGAAGCTGGAGCTGAGGCCGGGGAGCCGGGTGGAACTCGCCGTCGCCGAGGGGACGGTGGAGTGGACCTTCGCCGGCGAGCGGGTCCGGCTCGTCGCCGGCCAGCTCCGGTTGGTGGCGCCCGGCGCGTCCGACGCCACCTTCGAAGCGGAGGCGGCGGCCGTGGACGGCGCCGCGACGGCGATCGCCCGCCTGCTCCCGGCCGCCCGGCGAATCGACGCCATCCCGCCGCTGGTCGTGACCACCGAGGCGGATTGAAGCGCGGGCCGTCGGCGCGGCGGCGTTAGCCGTCCAGCCGCTTCAGGAACACCCGGCGGAAGCGCACCGGGTCGTTGTGGCCGGCGAAGCCGAAGTGTCCCCTGCTGCGGGTGCGGCCCGGATGCTCGTGCCCGCTCATGGGCGCTTCGATGGTCCCGAGGTCGGCCTCGGTGATGAGGCTGCCGTTGAGCTCCACCTGGATCGTGGAGCCGACGACGGTGACCTCCTGGAAGTTCCAGTCGCCGACGGGGCGCTGGTAGCCGCGGGCCGCCGGCACCATGCCGTAGACCGAACCGTGGAATTGGTAGGGCTTGAGGCCGGCGTACTTGGGGGCGCTGTCGTCCAGCACCTGCAGCTCGCACATGCCGACGTAGGCGGTGTCGCCCTGCCCCGGATAGCGGATCGCCAGGCCATTGTTGCCGCCGGGCGGCAGCTGGAATTCGATCCGGGCGGCGAAGTCGCCGTACTCCTCCTCGGTGTAGATCGTGCCGCCGCGGCCGGGCCGGCACAGCAGCGCGCCGCCTTGCACCATGTAATCCTCGACCGGTCCGGCCCAGCCGTCGAAGTCGCGGCCGTTGAAGGCGCGGCGGAAGCCCTCGTCGCCGTGCGAGGCGAGCACCAGGTTGGCTTCGTCCGAACTCAGCTCGTGGACCGCGAGGCCGCGGAAGCGGATCTCGCCGCCATGGGTCTGGAGCTGGACCGGCCCGCGGGGCGGCAGCGGCTGGCTGCGGTCCCAGTAATTCTCCAGCGGGGTGTGGTCGACGGTCTTCTGGCCGTTCAGCCACACCGACACGCGCGCGCCGACCATCAGGACGCGTACCTGGTTCCACTCGCCGAAGGGCCGGTCGGCCTTGACCAGCGGATCGCGGGCGAAGCGCTGGTTGTTCCACAGCCCGCCGGAGCCCTTGCCGGCGCCGATCTCCCACTTGCCGCCGGCCTCGGTGGTGTCCCAGATCTGGACCTGCGGGGTCGCCTTCAGATACAGGCCGCTGTCGGCCTGGGCGACGGTCTTGTATTCGAGCAGCAGCTCGAAGTCGCCAAATTCCCGCTCCGTGGTCAGGAAGACGCCGTGACCGTCGTTGACGATGACTCCGTCCCGCACGCTCCAGTGCAGGGCGACGTCGGCGTCCCAGCCCGCCTGCTGGGCGGCGCGCTCCTCGGGGTCCCATCCCTGCTCCGTCCCGGGGGCGAGGTGCGGCCGGCCGCGCCAGCCCTCGAGCGAAGTGCCGTCGAACAGCGGAGTGAAGCCGGGCGGCGCTTGCTGGGGAGTGGGAGCGGACAGGAGGAGGGCGGTGAGGACGAGGATCATCTGCGGGTCGGCTGGCTTCGGGGACACTCAGCGTAGCGGCTCTTCCCGGGGCATCGCCGCCTGGGTCTCGGATCGCCAGCGCTCCAGCGCCGACCGGAGTTCACGAGTCAGGTCCTGGCGCTTCTCGGCCAGGTCGGTGGCCTCCCCTGGGTCCTCCACGAGGTCGTAGAGCTCGGCGGCGCCGGTCTCGAAGCGTTCGATCAGCTTCCACCTTCCGCGGCGGATCGCCGCCGAGGGAGTGCAACGCCAGGTCCCGAGCTCCGCCGAGCACTCGAGGTAGACCGGCATGTGCCAGACCAGGTCGCGCGCTGCCAGTCGGTTGACCGTGCCGCGCCACAGCGGGGTCAGGTCCAGGCCGTCGAGCAGCGAGGTCCCGTCCAAGGGGACCCCGGCGGCGGCCAGCAGGCTTGGATAGAAGTCCACGGTGGTGACCAGCTCCGGACAGAGGCTGCCAGGTGCGGTGTGGCCGGGCCACGAGACGAGGAGCGGCACGCGGATCCCTCCCTCCTCGAGCATGCCCTTGCCGCCTCGCAGCGGGGCGTTGCTGGTGACCTCCGCGCCTCCCTCCAATCCGGCGTCGCGGTATCCGCCGAGCCCGCCGTTGTCAGAGGTGAAGATCACCAAGGTGCGGTCAGGTATTCCCCGGCCGGCGCCCGCTCCAGCCCGTGAGGCGGGGCGCCGCCGCCCTTGGCGTAGGGGGCGTGGTAGCTGGGCGGATGGCCGCGATGGTCGCCGCCGAGATTGAAGTCGAAGCCCTGCGCCTCGGGCCCTGTGTCGGGGCCGTCTCCGAGGTGCCACTTGCCGAGATGGGCGGTCCGGTAGCCCGCGGCCTGCAGATCTTCGGCGAAGGTCTGGACCTCGCCGTCGAGTTCGGTCCGGTTCGGCGCTGGGACCAGCCTTCGGTATTCCTCTCTTCCCCGCGCGGAGCTGCCCACGGTATAGACCCCGGTGCGCGGGGCCCACTGCCCGCTCATGAGCGCGGCCCGGGTCGGAGCGCAGTTGGGGGCCGCGGCGTAGGCGTTCGGGAACCGCATGCCCACAGAAGCCAGGCGGTCCAGGTGGGGCGTCTCGTAATAGCGGCTGCCTTGACAGCCCAGGTCGGTCCAGCCGAGGTCGTCGGCGAGGATGAAGACGATGTTCGGGCGCTCCGCCCCTGCTTGCGGGCCGGGTCCGAGAGCGAGCAGCAGCGCCGGCAGCAGCGAGATCATGCGACCCAGGCTAGCCTGCCGTGCAGAAGCCGGCGCCCGTCATTCCCGACCTCATCGCGGGACCGTAGGCTAAGGGAGATGTCGTCGCCCAGCCGCAGCCTCACCGTCCTCCTCGGGATCGTCGCCACGATCCTGATGGGCTGGGTGCTCTACGTCGGCGCCGGCATCCTCCAGCCGCTGGTCATCGCCCTGCTGCTGACCAACATCCTGCAACCGGTGGTGCGCCGGCTGGGGCGCTGGCACATTCCGCCGCCGGTCACCGTCGTCCTGCTGACGGTGCTGCTGTTCTTCGGGCTCGCTCAGGCCGGGATCTTCCTCCGGGACCGCCTCCAGAGCTTCTTGGACCCGTCGAAGGCGGCGCAGACCGAGCTGGAGGTGGACCAGGGCCCGGGACAGGCTCCCGCGACACCGCCCGAGCTCGGCGCCGGTGCCGCCGCTCCTCCTGCGGGCGAGGCAGGCGGCCAGGAGCCGGAGGAGGGGGAGCGGCACGTCGTCGGCGGCTGGCCGGGGATCATCGAGGGCATCATCGCCCGACTGGACGAGCAGGAGCGGACCCCGGACGCCATCAAGGAGGTGTTCCGCAACGTGCTCACCCAGGTCAACGGCCAGCAACTCGCCGGCACCCTCATCGGCAGCGGCATCGGCTTCACTCGCGGGCTGGTCCTGGTGATGATCTACATGATCTTCATCTTCGCCGAGCAGGCGGTGTTCAAGCGGAAGATCCTGTCGATCGCCGGCCGGAAACGGGAGGAGGCGGCGCAGATCCTCGACACCATGGCGATCGGGATCCAGAGATATCTCGGCGTGAAGACCCTGGTGTCCTTGATGACCGGCGGCCTGGCCTATCTGACCCTGCAGTTCCTCGGCATCGACTACGCGATCCTGTTCGGTCTCCTGACCTTCCTGCTGAACTACATCCCGACCTTCGGCAGCATCATCGCCGGCATCTTCCCGACCTTCACCGCCCTGGCGGCGGGGGACCCCTGGTCCTCGGTGGTGATCATCATCATCGCCTACCTCACCATCAATTTCGTCCTGGGCACCTTCCTCGAGCCGAAGGTCCTCGGCCGGGAGCTGAACCTCTCGCCCTTGGTGATCGTGATCTCGGTGGTGTTCTGGGGCAGCCTTTGGGGAGTGGTGGGCGCCTTTCTCGCCGTCCCGCTCACGGCCTCCGCCCAGATCATCCTGGCCAGTCAGGTGCGGACCCGGGCGATCGCCGTCATGCTCTCGAGCCGCCCGCCGCCGGACGACCGCGCGGTGCAGTAAGCTGCCCACCGAAGGCCTCGGGAGGGCACTTCCGGGCGCGCTTTTTCTCTCGGACCCTCGCCGCCCCGCGCCATCTCTGGCATGTTCCCGATGGTGGTTTATCTCCCGCGCGTGAGCGGAAGCACAAGCATCAAGAGGGGGCCCGTTCGACAGGTGCTGCTCGGCGATGAGGCCGTGGCCCTGGGGGCGGTCCACGCCGGAATCACCGCCGCCTACGCCTACCCGGGGACGCCTTCGACCGAGATCCTGGAGTACCTGATCCGCCTCTCGGACCAGGCGGGCAAGCCCAAGGCGTGCTGGTGCGCCAACGAGAAGACCGCCTTCGAGGAGGCGCTCGGGGTCTCCATGGTCGGCCGTCGCGCCCTGGTGGCGATGAAACACGTCGGCCTGAACGTGGCCGCGGATCCGTTCATGAACGGCGCCATCGTCCAGATCAACGGCGGACTGGTGGTGGCGGTGGCCGACGACCCGGGCATGCACAGCTCGCAGAACGAGCAGGATTCGCGCTACTTCGCTGACATGGCGCGGATCCCCTGCCTGGAGCCCGCCAACCAGCAGGAGGCCTACGAGATGGTGCGCGAGGCCTTCGAGCTGTCGGAGCAGTTCCACGTCCCGGTGATGGTGCGGCTGGTGACCCGGCTGGCCCACAGCCGCGCAGTGGTCCGCCCCCAGCCGCCCCTGGCCGAGCGGCCGATGAAGAAGCCGAGGGACACCCGCGGCTGGACCCTCCTGCCGGCCTACGCCAGGATGCAGTGGCGTGACCTGCTCGACCGGCAGCCCGACATGCTGGCCTTCAGCGAGGCGTCCCCGAACAACCAGCTGGTCCTCAACCCCGAGCGCCACGACCTCGGTGTGATCACCACCGGGCTGGCCCGGAACTACTACTTCGAGAACTTCGGTGAGCTGCGCCACCGGCCGTCCCACCTCCACGTCGGCGCCTACCCCCTGCCCGTGGCGCGGATCCGCGAGCTCGCCGCCCACGTCGACAAGCTGCTCGTGCTGGAGGAGGGCAACCCGTACCTGGAGCGCTACCTGCGCGGCCTGCTGCCGCAGGCCCTGCGAATCGAAGGCAAGCTCTCCGGCCACCTGCCCCAGGACGGCGAGCTGACCCCTGACTTCGTCCGGCTGGCGCTCGACCTGCCTGGCCGGAGGTCGGTCTCGACGACCGACCTCCCGGTCCGCAACCGGCCGCCGCAGCTCTGCCAGGGCTGCCCGCACGCCGACAGCTACGCCGCCATCAGGGCGTCCATCGAGGGCCTGGAGCAGTCGCTGGTCGCCTCGGACATCGGCTGCTACACGCTCGGCGCCCTGCCGCCCTACTCCGCGATCGAGTCCTGCGTGTGCATGGGAGCCTCGATCGGAATGGCGAAGGGGGCGGCCGAGGCCGGCATGAACCCGGTCTTCGCGGTCATCGGCGACAGCACCTTCCTGCACTCCGGCGTGACCCCGCTGATGGACGCCGTCGCCCACGACGCCGACATCGTGCTCGTGATCCTCGACAACTCGACCGTCGGCATGACCGGCGGGCAGCCGACGATCTTGCCGTCCTCTGCCCTGGAGCCGCTGGTCCTCGGGCTCGGCGTTCACCCCGAGCACCTGCACGTCCTTGAGGCCCATCCCAAGCGGGTCGGCGAGATGACCGAGGTGCTCCGGCGGGAGATCCGGCATCACGGCCTCTCGGTGGTCATCGCCGTGCGCGAGTGCATCGAGACCGCCAAGCGTCGCCGACGGGAGGAGAGGAGCCCGCAACCTGGAGGAGCGGAAGGATGAAATACGACATCTTGCTGGCCGGAGTCGGCGGACAGGGGCTGCTTTCGATGGCGGTGATCATCGCCTCGGCAGCCATGAAGAACGGCTACTTCGTGAAACAGTCGGAGGTGCACGGCATGTCCCAGCGGGGCGGCGCCGTGCTCGCCAACCTGCGCATCTCCGACCAGCCCATCCACAGCGACATCATCGCCCGCGGCGACGCCGACATGATCTTGAGCCTCGAGATCATGGAGGGTCTCCGCTATCTCGATTACCTGGCCGCCGACGGCACCATGCTCACCAGCACCGGGCGCGTGGAGAACATCGGCGACTACCCGGCCCAGGAGGAGATCGTGGACCGGATCCAGCAGCTTCCTCACACCTGCCTGGTCCAGGCCGATGACCTCGCCAAGGAGGCCGGCACCGTGCTGGCGGGGAACATGGCCATGGTCGGGGCCGCCTCGGTGTTCCTTCCGCTCGAGGCCGAGGGGCTCGAGATCCAGATCGAGCGGCTCTTCCGGCCCAAGGGTGGGAAGGTCGTGGAGACCAACCTGAGAGCCTTCCGGCTGGGCAGGAACTCGCTGTCATGCGCAGCGCCTTGAGCGAGGATCTCCTCGATGCCGTGATCCGCCAGGCGCGCGCCGCCGGACGGGGTGTCCTGCTGGAGCACGAGGGCTACCGGCTGCTCGCCGAGCTGGGCATCCGCACGCCGCGGCACTCGCTCGTGACCGGCGCAGGCGGGCTGACCGCCGCCGAGCTCCGCGGTCTCGGGAGCGGGCAGGTGGTGGTCAAGGCCGTTTCGGCGGGGATTGCCCATAAGAGCGAGCTCGGCGCGGGGAAGGGGGTTCAAGCCGAGATGTCCAAAATCGATTCCGCCCTCTCCGCGATGGCGGCGGCCCTGCCGAAAGGCCTCCCCGAGGGCTTCCTCGTCTGTGAGTTCATTCCGCATCGCGACGGCTTCGCCGACCAGCTCCTCCTCGGCGCGCGCTGGACCGAGGATTTCGGTCCGGTGGTCACGCTGGGGCCGGGTGGCGTCGAGGCAGAATTCCTGGCCCGGGCAGTGCGTCCAGGTGAGGAGTTGGCCTTGTTCTCTCCTGAGATGGCCGCCGATGCCGCCATCGATTCGGCCTTGGAGCGCGCCGCCGTGACCCGCCTGGCGGCCCAGCCCTGGCGAGGCAAACCACCCCGCCTCTCCCTTCCGGACCTCCGGCACCTGGTCCAGGTCATCAGCGTCTTCGCCGAGCGGGCTTTCGCGGCCGGCCTGGACGAGTTCGAGATCAACCCGTTGGCTCTCACTCCCGATGGGCCCGTAGCGCTCGACTTCAAGGCCAGGCTGGCGAGCGAGCGCGGGGTGGTCCCTCCCGAGCGGCCGCGAGACCAGCTCCGTCGGCTGCTCCAGCCGCGAACCATCGCGATCCTGGGCGTCTCCGAGCGCCCGAACCCGGGACACATCATCGTTCGCAACACGCTGGAGGCCGGCTTCGACCCGTCCCGGCTCTGGATCGTGAAGCCCGGCCGCGCGGAGCTGCTCGGCTGCCCTTGCGTCCCCGATGTGGCCTCCCTGCCGCAGCCGGTCGACCTCATGATCCTGGCCGTGGGCGCCCCCCAGGTGCCTGAGATCGTGGCCGCGGTGATCGACCAGCGGCTGGCCGAGAGCCTGATCGTCATCCCGGGAGGGCTCGGCGAGCACAGCAGCAGCGGCAGCCTCGCCCGCGACCTTCGGCGGTTGCTCCACGAGTCGAGGGCCCTCGATTGGCGCGGCCCGGTCATCAACGGCGCCAATTGCCTCGGAGTCCGTTCGCGGCCGGGCGGATACGACACCCTCTTCATTCCCGGTCACAAGCTCCCGGTTCCCAAGGCGCCGGAGTCCCCGCTGGCCCTGATCTCCCAGAGCGGCGCCTTCGCCGTGGCCCAGGCCAGCAAGCTGTCCCGATTGAACCCTCGCTACATCGTCACGACCGGGAACCAACTCGACCTGACGGTGGGGGATTACCTCGAGGAGCTGGCTGGAGACGAGGAGATCCGGGTCTTCGCTTGTTACGTCGAGGGCTTCCAGCCGCTGGACGGCGCCCGCCTCCTGCGGGCTGCGCGGCGCATCGTCGCCAGCGGTCGCTCCGTGGTGCTCTACCGCGCTGGGCGGACGCCAGCCGGCGCCAGCGCCAGCGCTTCGCACACCGCCTCCGTCGCCGGGGACTATGTCGTGACTCGCGAGCTCGCCAGGCAGGCGGGGGTAGTGGTG
>JACKQG010004470.1_pt1 | contig 16202 bp, 10 predicted proteins | sample 8237621 | NCBI WGS metagenome assembly JACKQG01 (sample SAMN15677084, study PRJNA649215) | marine metagenome | biome: marine; feature: Black Sea; material: saline water; isolation source: suspended particulate matter (SPM) from the Black Sea western gyre | collected 2013-06-09/2013-06-10 | depth... | reverse complement strand
CACACTCAATTTCCAAACGTTCCCTAAACCGCAAATCCAAGCCGTTTGACGTATATCGAGGAGAATAGAGATCATGCGACAAACGATTCGAACTGTTTCTGTGCTTTTCGTAGCTCTGTTACTGCTTGCCACGACGGCATGCCAGGATACTGGACAGCAATCCGGCGGGCCGGGGGCGAGTGGTTCGCCAAGCCGTACAACAGATGCCGTCGCCGATTCTGGTGGGGCAGGTGACCAGTCAGAGCCCCAGGACGCTGCACCGGACAAGCCTATTACGATTCTCTGCGGCTCCTCATTCCGGCCACCTATGGAAAAACTCACTGAGATGTACGAAGAGGAAACAGGGGGCCGTACCGAGTTGTCTTTTGGCGGTTCCGAGGATCACCTGCCCAATGTCAAGGCCAAGGCGATCGGCGATGTCTACGTGACACACTCGCCGTTCCAGCAGTACACGCGCGACGCCGATGCGCTCTTGCGCGATGTGGAAGTGGGATTCCTGGCCCCTGTGCTGGTCGTGCAGAAAGGCAACCCCAAGGGAATCAAGACGATTGATGATCTCGCCAAGCCGGGACTTCAGGTGCTGCTGACAAATCCTGATTTCTCCACCTGCGGCGAGATGACGTTCGCGCTATTGGAGAAGAAAGAGATCAAGGACGCCGTGCTCGAGAATGTGGGGAATGCCATGTTCAAGCATCATTCCGAAATCGGCAACAAACTGAAACTGGGCTTCGGCGACGCGGGCATTATGTGGAACGGTGTGGCCAACAACTTCCTGGACGCCATCGAAGTCGTCCCGGCCCCGTACGAGTACGACGACGAGATTACGGTCAGCGTGATGGGACTGTCCTACACCGAGCAGCCCGAGCAGGTCCAGAAGTTCCTGGACTTCGTCGAGACCCACGGCCAGGAGGTCTTCAAGAAGTTCGGGTACGTCAAGTAACGCGGTCAGCTTGCGCGAACTCGGCCATTGCCGGATCAAGTTCGAGTCGATGGCCGTCAGTAATCGAGGTAACCATCCCGTCCGGAGACTGCGGTTTCGATGTTCACAGACGACCACGCAGGTGTCACCGTATTGGCACTTTCTCTCCAGTAGTCGACTTCAGTCGTTGCAGTCTGCCTGGGCTGAGAATCGCATGTGGTGACAGTTGGTGATGGTTCTGGTAGAACACTTTTTGTTGGCACGTAACACGTAATTTCGCCAGGTGTGCCGTCGCTGGCAGGACTTCGAGATCGAGGATTACTCCGTGCATTTCATCGGAGTTTGCGCGGAATGCGCCAGACAGCAATCGGAGTGAGTTTCATAGCCGAACAGGCTTGGCATTCAGTTTTGAGCCAAATGGGAGAACAAACAATGGACCTCAAGGGATCTAAAACGGAGAAGAACTTGCTAACGGCCTTTGCCGGTGAATCGCAAGCGCGGAATCGGTACACCTACTTTGCCGGTCAAGCCAGGAAGGACGGGTACGTTCAGATTTCACAGATCTTTGAAGAAACGGCGAACCAGGAGAAGGAACACGCCAAGCGGTTTTTCAAGTTCCTCGAAGGCGGCGATGCCGAGATTCACTGCTCGTTCCCTGCCGGCATCATCGGCACAACGGCGGAAAACCTCCGTGCCGCGGCCCGCGGTGAACACGAAGAATGGGCGGAGTTGTATCCCGGTTTCGCTGATGTTGCCCGGGAGGAGGGTTTCTCGGCGGTCGCGGCGGCTTTCGAGAATATCTCGGTTGCTGAGAAGCAGCACGAGCGACGTTACCTTGGGCTGCTGGAGAATATCGTAAAAGACCGGGTGTTCCAACGCGACCAGCCGGTCAAATGGCGGTGCCTGAACTGCGGATACGTCCACGAAGGCCCCGACGCGCCATCCGCTTGTCCGGCGTGCGTCCATCCACAAGCACATTTTGAACTGTTGGCCGAGAATTGGTGATACGGCTGTTGTCTTGATGTGAGGTAGTGCGCCATGGCCCAATACGAATGTTCCGTCTGCGGTTACGTCTACGACGCGTCGAAAGAGGGGACAAACTGGGACGACCTGCCCGACGACTGGGAATGCCCTGTCTGCGGGGCCGCCAAGTCCGAGTTCGAATCCACCGGTGGCGCACCGCCGCAGGCCAAGGATGTGTCCGAAGAAGGGAACAAGCCTTCTGAAGCCGAACGGCCCGAAGGGGATCTTGTGCAAGAGGCTCCCGTTTCCGTCTCACCCCTGGGTCGCGCCATTCTCGCCCATCGGGTATTCGGGTATGTGTTTCTGGCCATCTACGTGGTACTCATAATCCAGATGGTACCGCGGCTATGGACCTACCAGATCGAGTTCCCCGCCCGGACCGTTGTCCACATTTCGCTGGGTATGGCGATCGGTACCGCACTGATCTTGAAGATCACAGTCGTCCGTTTTTTCCGCAGGTTGGAGCAGACGCTCGTGCCGTCGTTGGGCACCTCGGTGCTAGTGGGCAGCGTGGTATTGATTGGGATCTCGGTGCCATCAGCATTTCGAGAAGCACTGGCGACTGGGACGTTGTTCGACAAGGCAAACCAGAAACGGGTCCGCACGTTGCTGGCGCAGATCGGCTCGAATGAACTGGGCGAGGAAGAATGCATGCGGCTGTCCTCGACGGATTCACTCCGCGCCGGGCAGCGGATCCTTCGACAGGAATGTATCGACTGTCACGACCTTCGGACGGTGCTGGCCAAGCCGCGGACCCCGGAGAACTGGCGACAGACGGTACGCCGCATGGCAGACCGGACCACGGCGTTGAATCCGATTGAAGAAGGCGAGCAGTGGCAGGTTACCGCCTATCTGATCGCGCTGTCGCCCCAACTGCAGAAATCGACGCGACAACTGCGGGACGCGCAGGAACGTCACGATCAATCCCAGAAAGCAGCGATGGCAGTCGGCGCGGAGGAAACCGAAACCGCCGCCTACAATCCAGCCGCGGCCAAGCAGTTATTCGAGAGCAAGTGTTCCCAATGTCACGCGAACACGTTAGTTTCTGAATCGCCACCCCGCTCGGAAGAGAAGGCTCGCCAGTTGGTGGCGTCGATGGTCGAGGAAGGACTGGAGGCGACACGAGACGAACTTGCACAGATCGTGCGATATCTGACCGAAACGCACGCGAATCCGCCGGAGTAGTGCCATGAACCCTTTAGTCAATGCATTGCTCGGTGTTCTCTTTCTTGGCGTTGGGGCCGGTGCGACGGTTGTGATGTATTACCTGCGAGGCCGCGCGCCAGTCGCAAGTGGAAAGCCGGCTCGGACGAAAGCCAAACCGCGTGACCGTGCCGATGCTCGTGAGCGGCCAAGAGCGGTGCCACGCAAACTCACGCCAACTCTGCCAGACGCAGCAGCGGCGACAATGCCGCGACACGAAGCGCGCGCGGGCAAGCGGCCTACAGACGCCGCCGTGAAGACCGAGACCAAATGGTACAAGGCAGCGGAACGGGGTGAGGTGGCCGAGGGCGACGTGAAAGCAGCGGAAGCCGGGACGCGTACGATCGCCTTGACGCACTGGGGCGGTGAATACGGCGCGATCGACGGTCGCTGCCCGCACCAGGGCGGTCCGTTGACCGAGGGCACTTTCGAGGACGGTGTGTTGCGATGTCCTTGGCACGGTTGGGGCTTCGATGCGCGGACTGGCGAATCGGCGGATCCGCATCACGACGGAATGGAGGCATATGAAATCGAAGTCCGGGACGACGGGATTTACGTGGCGGTCGAGGAAGCTATTGAAACGGCACCGACCGTCTCCGACGTGATGGTCGAGACAATGGTCAACTGGGGTGTGCGGCATGTCTTCGGCATGGTAGGTCACTCGAACCTCGGACTGGCGGAGGCCGTTCGCAAGCAGGAATCCGCAGGCAACCTTACTTTCATCGGGATACGCCACGAAGGGGCCGCGTCGTTCGCCTGCTCGGCTTACGCCAAACTGACCGGAAAGCCGGCAGCGTGCTTGACCATCGCCGGTCCTGGTGCCACCAACTTGCTGACAGGTCTGTGGGACGCTCACGTTGATCGGGCTCCCGTGCTGGCTCTGACCGGTCAGGTCAATACGCAAGTGCTCGGTCCCGGCGCGTTCCAGGAGATCGACCAGGCATCGGCGTTCCGGGCCGTCGCCGCTTGGAGCCAGACGGTGCTTACCACGAGCAACCACGCCGAGCTGATGACACTGGCCCTAAAGCATGCGGTCGTCGAGCGTGGAGTGGCTCATTTGATCTTCCCAGACGAAGTGCAAGTCCTGCCAACGCCGGATGTCGCGGCGTCTGGACCCGGAGGCCGATTGGGCGAAGTAGCCATCACGCCTGCAGCGGAGTCGATCGACGGAGCCATTGACTTGATTGCGCGATCCAGACGTCCGGTGATCATCGTGGGTTATGGTGCACGTGAGTCGATGGGCGAGGTGGTGGCACTTGCGGATCAACTTGACGCACCGGTTCTGACCACTTTTAAGGCCAAAGGCCAGATCCGGGACGATCATCCGCTTGCGGCCGGGGTACTCGGTCGCAGTGGCACGACGATTGCCAGCTCGCTGATGAGTCAGGCCGATCTGCTGATCGTGTTCGGTGCGTCCTTCGCAGCGCACACGGGCATCGATCGCTCGAAGCCTATCATTCAAGTCGATTTCGATCGGTTGGCACTGGGAAAGTTCCACCCGGTCAGCGTGCCCGTTTGGGGCGAAATCGGGGTTACTGCCAGCATTCTACGGGAACAGTTGCCGTCCGATTTGGAGCACGTGGACATCCGCGGCGAGTTGGCCGAGCGATGGTCCGCGTGGCGTGCGGAGAAAGAGAAACGCACCCACCAGGACCGCGGCCGCGGCTTGAATTCCGCAACGATCTTTGCCGCTTTGACTCGTCAGGCTCCACCCGATGCCGTGATCGCCGTGGATGTGGGCAACAACACCTATTCCTTCGGCCGTTATTTCGAGTGCCGAGAGCAAACGATCCTCATGTCCGGCTACCTCGGTTCGATAGGCTTCGGTCTACCCGCGGCCATGGGCGCGTGGGCTGCGGCCCCCGAACGTCCGATCCTTTCGGTCAGCGGGGACGGTGGATTTGGGCAATACATGGGCGAGTTGACCACGGCCGTGAAGTACGGCATGAATATCACGCACGTTCTGCTGAACAACAACGAGTTGGGCAAGATTTCCAAAGAGCAGCGGGCAGGGCAATGGCCGGTGTGGCAGACTTCGTTGCACAATCCCAGCTTTGCCGAGTACGCCAGGCTGTGTGGCGGACACGGCGTCCGCGTGACGCAGTCGGACGAGCTAGATCGAGCCATCGCTGACGCCATTGCGCATGAGGGGCCGGCTTTGGTCGAGATCATGTCGGACGCGGAGTTGACGTAGAATCGAGAAGCACGCACGAGAGGACTATCCATGAACCCGCTGATCAACGCCCTGCTTGGCGTCCTGTTCATCGGCGTCGGCGCGGTCGCCACGGTGCTGATGTATCACCTGCGGGGTTCCACCACCAGAGCGAAACCCTCCAAGACGGCCCCACCTGCCGGCGCAGACAAAGGCGATGCAAAGGAAACCGCGGAGTACCTTGGGCCGTGGCGTCGATCGTCGGATGATCTGGAAGTCCACATGACGGAGATTCATGCCGCGGCCGAAACGGGCCGGTCCATCATCGAACCGATGAGGACGCGGAAGAAGACATGCTCGTGGGACGACCTGCTGATCAAGGGAGCTCAGCTTGCGAAGGCTCCCCTGAATGAAGACGAGCCGGTTCGAACGGAAACCGTAATCGGACCAGGCGCACGGCATCCGCTGGTGATCGACACGCCCGTCTACGTCACGCACATGTCCTTTGGCGCCCTTTCGCGAGAAGTCAAGATCGCACTGGCCAAGGGAAGCGCCGCCGCGAAGACCGCCATGTGTTCCGGCGAAGGCGGAATCCTGGAGGGCGAGTTTCAAGCGGCCCACAAGTACATCTTCGAGTACGTGCCGAATCAGTACAGCGTGACGGACGAAAACCTACGGCGTGTGGATGCTATCGAGATCAAGATCGGACAGTCGGCCAAACCGGGTATGGGCGGCCATCTGCCGGGCAACAAGGTGACTGCGGAGATCGCTGCCGTGCGAGGACGCGCGGAGGGAGCCGATATCATCAGCCCAGCTCGCTTCGAGGACATTCGCACGCAAGACGACTTGAAACGCAAGGTGGACTGGCTGCGAGCGCGATCTGGTGGCAAACCCATCGGGGTCAAGGTTGCGGCGGGGAACGTAGAAGCCGACCTGGAGTTCGCCCTGTCGGCCGGGCCGGATTTCATCACCGTGGACGGCCGCGCCGGTGCGACCGGCGCGGCGCCGAAGGTCGTCAAAGACGCCACCTCGATCCCAACTATCTTCGCGCTATATCGGGCGCGGAAATTCCTGAACGAACGCAAGGCAGACAACGTTTCGCTGATGATCACGGGCGGATTGAGGATTTCTTCGGACTTTGCCAAGGCGATCGCACTCGGAGCCGATGCAGTGGCCATTGGTACCGCTGCCTTGATCGCCTGCGGATGCCAGCAATACCGGATCTGCAACACGGGAAGATGCCCGGTGGGCATAACGTCCCAAGATCCACAGCTTAGGGCACGACTGCAGATCGACGAGTCGGCTAGACGGTTGGAGAACTTCTTGAGAGTCTGCACAGAAGAACTCAAGACATTTGCGCGCCTGACCGGCAACGACGATGTTCACGGATTGTCGATCAACGACGTTTTCACGACAAACTCGGAGATTTCGAATCACACCGATATCGAACACGCATAAAAAATGTATAATGCGTGTCTGGAGCTGCAGTATTCAACATCACGAGGGAAGGGAGGATTGCAATGAAGGCGAACAAACGTGTCTGGCTCGCTGGGTTTTGTATCTTGGGGTTTGTAGTAAGCGTGACGCTCACGGGGTGTTCGAGTGACTCGCCCCCGCCGGACCCTGGGCCGACGGATCAGTCTGATGCAGGGTCGCCCACTACCGACACGCCGGCAGAAGACGCAGCCGCAGAAACGAAGGTGTTGCTCGGCCTGCCACCAGTGCCGGTGCCGGAAGACAACCCCATGACCGACGAGAAGATCGAGCTAGGAAAACTACTGTACTTTGACAAGCGTCTGAGCAAGGACGGTACGATCGCCTGTGCTACCTGCCATGATCCCAAGATGGCCTGGACGGAGCACAAGCCAACCAGCACGGGCATCGGCGACCAGGTAGGCGGGGCCAACTCGCCAACCGTGATCAACGCGGCCTATGCGCCTGCACAATTCTGGGACGGCCGCGCGGCGTCGTTGGAGGAGCAAGCCCTCGGACCGATCGAAAACCCGATCGAAATGGGCCACAAACTCGACAACATGATCCCGCAGTTGAACGAAATCGCCGTATACAACGAACGATTCCAACAGGTATTCGGAACCGACGTGACGAAGGAGGGCATCGCCAAAGCCATCGCCACCTTCGAACGAACAATCTTGAGCGGCAACTCGCCCTATGACAAGTTCAAGGACGGCGACGAAGACGCGCTGACCGATGCTCAGAAGAAGGGCATGAAGCTGTTCGACGACGTCGGTTGTTCGACATGCCATGCACCGCCGATCTTCAGCAACTACAAGTACTACAACGCTGGTGTCGGATCGGGTAAAGAGACTCCCGACGAAGGACGCAAGGCTGTAACCGGTGACGACAAGGACATGGGCAAGTTCCGAGTACCTATGCTCCGCGAGGTGGCCAACACCGGACCGTACTTCCACGACGGCAGTTGTGACACGCTCGAAAAAGCGGTGGCCATGATGGCTGGCGGAGGAATCGCCAACGATAACTTATCGGGCATGCTCAAGGGGATTGGCGACGAAGGGCCTTCCGCGGAAGACCAGGCCAACATCGTCGAGTTCCTCAAAGCCCTTTCCGGTGAGTACCCAATCATCGACCCGCCCGAGCTCCCGTAAGCTGGGCGTACGAAGAAAACGGTTGTTTTTCCGTGAAGGCCGCCGAGCGAACCGGCGGCCTTCGCTTTCGCATGGCAACGTTGCGCGGAGTCTTCGGAGTGTCCAGTGTCAGAATAGGCGAACCTGCTCCGGACTTTGCACTTGCGAGCGTCAGCACGCTGGATGCGACACCTCGTCTCGTCCAGCGGAGCGACTACTTGGGACGCTGGTTGGCGTTGATTTTCTATCCGCGGGATTTTTCTTTCGTGTGTCCCACGGAACTCACCGCGTTCAGCGCTCGCCTTGCGGACTTTGGCAAACGTGACTGCGAGTTGCTCGGCATCAGTGTCGACTCGATTCAGCTTCACCAAGAATGGCTGACGACGCCGATCACCGAAGGCGGCCTCGGCCCTCTGCAGTTTCCCCTGGCCTCCGATCCGGACGGAATAGCGGCTCGGGCTTTTGGCGTCTGGGTCGACGAGAAAGAAGTCTCGACGCGTGGCTTGTTCATCATCGACCCGGACGGCAATTTGCAGTACTCGGTGGTTCACAGCCTGAGCGTCGGACGCAGCCCGGACGAAGTCTTGCGGGTCCTGGATGCCTTGCGAACCGGGGGGCTATGCCCTGTTAGTTGGACGTCGGCAGACGGCACGATCGACGTCGAGCAAGCCCTCAAGCCAGGACGAATCCTGGGCCACTACCGAATCCATGCACAACTTGGTGGTGGGACCTTCGGAACCGTGTTTGCTGCATGGGACTTGCGGCTCGAGCGCATGGTGGCTTTGAAAGTGCTGAAGCGAAAGGTCTTCGAGTCTCGCGAAGCAATCCTGGCCGAGGCGCGCGCGGCAGCCAAGTTGACTCATCCCAACGTCTGTACGGTCTATGCGGTCGAGGAGGAAGATGGGCTGCCTGTGATTGCCATGGAGTATCTCGATGGTGATCCGTTGTCGCAAGTGATCGCCGAGGGTTTGGAACGGCACGCAGTGTTGAAACTTGCCGCACAAATCGCCTCGGGCCTGGCGGCCGCTCACGGGGAAAATGTCGTTCACGGCGACCTGAAGCCCGCGAACATCATCGTGACGAAAGACGGCACTGCCAAGATCCTCGACTTTGGTCTGGCCAGTTCGCAGCCGGATACGAGTTCGCCGGACGCCGACTCGAGACCGAAACGACCGCAAGGCGCGATGCCGGATGTCGCGGAGAGCATTGGCGACGTCGAGGCTACACTGGATTTATCCGATCCGACATTGATTCTCGCCAAGGATTCATCGGACCAGGCGTCTGTCATCCAAGGCACGCCGGCCTATATGTCCCCAGAGCAGGCCGACGGTTTTCTTGCGACGCCCGCCAGCGACGTGTTTTCATTCGGCCTGGTGCTGTTCGAAATGCTGACCGGTCACCGAGCTCTGGCGGAGCCGGCGCCCATCAAACTGCTCTTGAGACTTCAGACCGAGGACTTGCGGCGCGATCTGGTGCCGCAAGTCGACGAGGCCTACCGGGAACTGCTGACCGCAATGCTTGCCCGCGACCAAGAACAGCGTCCCGCCATGACCGAAGTCGTCCAGAAGCTATCAGGATTGCAGGGCACCAAGCGTTGATGGAGTGGACTCGCTCAGTTTCTGTACACAGTGCGGCCACTACACACCGAACGCTGCCTGCATCTGCTGGCGAACCTCGGTCAGACGCTCGACGCCACCGCCGCCGACCTCGGCGGTGGCCCAGCCGGTGAAACCGATTTCGTCCAGCGCCTTGCGGACTTGGTCCCAGGGCAGGTCGCCCTGGCCAATGTCGGTGAATTTGTTTTCTGCCCGGCTGAAGCCCTTGACATCCAGTTTCACGCACCGGTGGCCGAACTCGCGGATCCAATCGCCCGGCTGGCCGTATTTCCAGTGGTTTCCGATGTCGTAGTACATGCCCACCCAGGGGCTATTGAAGCTGTCGACGAACTTGACAAACTTCTCGGCCGTCTGCTCGGGCGGCGCGTCGTGGTCGTAGTGCATCTGGTTCCAAACGTTTTCAACCAGGATCTGCTGGCCCAACGCTGCGGCCAGCGGCAGCAACGTCTTGATCTCCTGCCGGCATCGCTCTTCGACAGCGTCGGCCGGTCCATCGCCGCCCCGTCCGACGACGATCAGCACACCGCTGCCGCCAGCCGCATGCGACACGCGGATGCAGTGTTCGATATTAGCTCGGCCGCGAGCCCGTTCCTCGGCGTCCGCGCTTGTCAGACGCTGTTGCCAATGCGCATGGTTGATCGCATTGTGGACGAACACACCCGATTGGCGAACCGCGTCTCGGGCCTGCTCGGGCGTGTACTGTCCGGCCTGATCCAGATCCACGCCGTCGAATCCCGCTTCGCCAGCGAGGCTCAACCGGTCAGCCAGCGACAATGCCTTGCCTCCCGCCTCCCGCGCGATCATCCCCAGCTTGCAGGAAAGCAGAATCCGTTTGCCTTCCGGCGGTGTGACGACGGAGGTGGTTTCGGCCGCAGCGGTCTCGGCAGCCTGAGCGTCGACCAAGCCGGCCGCTGCAACCGAGACGGCACCGGCAGCCAAGAAACCTCGGCGAGTGAACGAGGTGTGCATTTCCTTCGTCTGCTTCGTATGTCTCATGACAGTTGTCTCCCGAATCTAAGGTGCAAAAGTATCGTGATCAGGATGATCAGAATCTCGTCACGCACAGCCCGACCAGCCTAACCACATCATTCTGTGCTTCCTTCATCCCAGAAGCAATGCCACGGCTACCGCGATCCGTCATCAATCAGCGGTTCGCTCGCAGGATGCAACATTTCTCGTCTCACCCCAGCCACCATGCGTGGCAGGATCGCCAGTGTGTGACCGGCTAATATGGAAAGGCCGCCATCGCCCGCCCCCCTGCCAGCTTGTCTGGCAAGAGCGCAAGTTTCGGGCCAGGGCTCGAAACTGATTCACCTGCCGCACGAGGCTGCAGGGGTCTTGGTGTAGTGTTCGCTTGATCTCTTTAGCTTTCCAAACTGGTCCACCTGCCTGACGAGCAGGCAGGGGTGTGATGATTTGTGGGTACGGACTAGCGTGGAAAAGCCGTCCTGCGAGGGTGTCCCGGAACGTTGGGGCAACGCATTCCCATGAGGATTCCACAGAGGAGATTCGAGTACCCAATGTCACGTTTGACATCACCCCAGGTCAGCAGAGGCCGAGTCTGGAAGGCATTGCAGCAAGTCGTGCGGGAGGGGTAAGATAGCCAATCATCCGGATCGCGATGCCCCGTGTTTGCGACAGGGTGTCAGTCAGTATCGCAATTTGCGACATCAAAGTCGCAAACTCTTGCTGCGTAAGCCGAGTTGGTTGATTTCTTCCTTGCCATGACACGAGGATGCGTGATTGGAACCCGGACGCAAAGATCCCGTCACCCAAAGCATGCCCGCAGAGTCCGGCATCCATGCCGTCTATCGTTGGGCGGACAAGACGACCCACTCCCGACGATCCGATGCACGGGCTGCGGCACGGAGTTCCACGAGAACGTTCTGCGTGGCGTTGCCTCACCTGTGCAGAGGTCATCGGCGCTGGATGCCTATGAGAACCACCAAGTGGCGCACGATCCAAGAGTGGACTTGAATTCAACGGTGAACTGCCCCAAGTGCGGTCGCGAAAATTCGGCCCATACAAGGGTCTGTCCACGTTGCGAAACTCGCCTTTGAACGTCTCGGAAGGTAGAATATCGCTTAGCGATGTCCGGCATGGGCCGTGCGAATCATTGGGGGGAAAACCATTGAAGACCATCTCGGCAACTCTCGTTGTTTTCTTCTGCGTTGTGCAGTCGCTGCAGGTCCATGTCCTAGCATCTGAGGCACTTCGTGTGTTGACGATCAAGGAACGTTTCGGGGTATCGCACCCGACTCAGGTGATTGATTTCGACCTGGACCGGCCCGTAACGACGGAGAAGGTCCATGTGCTTGGGCCAAATGGTGCGCCGGTCGCATTCCAACTGCTCGATGGTGGTCGGCAACTGGCCGTGCTGACTGACCTACCGGCCGGCGCGGAACGGACTTGGCGGCTGATGTCCGGCCAGCGGCTGGATGGCGTAGAAACCGGGCTGCATGTGACGGAAAAGGACGGGTGCTTCGAGATTACGAACCGCTTTGTCGGCGTTCGTGTGTCGCGGGAGGATCTGCCGCTGGACCCCGCGCCGGCGCCCGTTCAGGCGATTCGGCTCGCCGACGGGCGTTGGACCGGTTCGACGCCCATTCCGCTGTTGCGAGCGCAGGCGAAGGGCATGTCTGTGCGTTTCATCGAACGTGGTCCGCTGCTCGTGCGCGTCGAAGTCACTTATCGTTTCGATCGGCCGGACCTGACGTACGGGCAGAAGTTGCTGATTCCCGGCGGCGAGGGGCACTATACCGCGCGGATTACCGTGACGGCGTCCCAGCCTTCGGTTCTTATCGAAGAGGATACGGATACGGACATTGCGTATGAGTTGGACGTCTACCAGGCAATCAAACCCAATCAGGCTCGCTACCAGGGCCATCACTCGTCGTCCAAGCAGGCTGGATACGAACAAGACGGTCAGCAATATCGGATGTGGCACACTCGCCAGAACAGCGATGCCTTTGTCGATTTTCAGTATGACAATCCCTGGGAAACGCGGTTCTTGGCTCGATGGGATCCGTGGATCTACGACAGCGGATGGTATTGGCAGATGTACAACGCGCAGGATGCGGAAACAGGCCCGCTGGTGGGGATCTTCGCGGGCCGTGCTTCGTGCGCGTTGGGTGCGCCGTGGAGTGGCGTTCGCGTTGTGACTCGGCCGGCCGTTGAGGGCAAATCGCCGTTTGCTGGAATCCGCGTCGAGTGCAACCGGCGGTGCCCCGACGCGAGGGTCTTTCCACGCATACGTTTCCAATGGGGCCTGTTCGTCGGCACCCGGTCGGATCTTGCGCCACCGGGTGAAGTCCAGAAGATCTGCCGCCAGATGAACCTGCACGGCGGATTCAATTTGAACAAGATCCACCGATACCGACTCGATTATCCCGATCCGCCGCAGGGATACGGTGCGATGTTCATGCCACGTAAAGCGCTGGACCGCACGATTGAAAAGTTACGGGCCGACACGCAGGGCGCCCACGGCAAGGGGTACCACAATTACTTGTACAGCAAGGAACCATATTCCCGACCGCTGGTGGATTTCTGGTTCGATCCTTCGGAGGATCGAGTCCAGCGCGTGTCGGACGATGTCGCGACACTCGCGCATGATATCGTTGATGCATTTGTCAACGGCCAGGGCATCATGGACCTCCGCTTCCACTACTGGCATGGCGGTTTGAGTATGACCAGTATGGCCACGTGGATCGACCAGTTGCTTGCCAGCGACACCGTCTCGGGCGAGCGACGAACCGCCGCCAAGGCGGCGGCCGCGCTGTTCGGCTATCTGCTTTGGGACAATGACTTCGTGCCGCTGTTTGATGGCCACGGCCTGAACTTGGGCAACCCCAACATGCCCGTCAACCAGGGTAATGCGCGCGCCATGATCGCTTTGCTGCTGTCCGGGCATCCCGACATGAAGCCTCACGTCGAAACCGTCGAACAGTATGCCCGCAATGATCTCAGCGGCACGGTCAACCCGCACGGGGCTCACATGGGCTCGGTGCACTATGTCGGTGCGGCCGCTTATCCGCTTCTGAACACGTTCCAGCAACTGAAAATGGTTGGGCGCTACGATGCGTTTGCCAAAGAAGAACGTCTGGCCCGGTTTGCCGATTTCTACATGAACTTTCTTACGCCGCCGGAAGTGCGTTTCGGCGGGCTGCGCAAGATCGTGGCTATAGGCGACGGGTCGACCGAAGGCAGCGTCATGTACGGCCAACTTGCCACGGGTTTCGCCGAAGCGAAGCCTGAACTGAGCGCCCGTCTGATGGGCGCGTGGCGAACGGGCGGCAATGTGCACGGCCGATTCCAGGGTAGCAGTTTGTTGAAGATCGACGAAGAACTCCCGTCCACGGGCCCCGCACTCGGCAGCGCCACGTTTCCCGGCTGGTACTCGGTCTTGCGCCACGGCTGGAACACGCCGAACGAAACAGCGATTTGGGTCACCGGCGGCGAAGACTACCGAGACCACCGTCACAGCGATAACGGCAGCGTTGTGATTTACGCGCTCGGAGCCCCACTCTCGGTCGATTGGGGACCGATCTACTACCCTCATGTTCACGGAGGATTCCTGCACAGCCTGGTGTTACCGGAGTCAGCCGCCGGCCATCCGTGGGACGCGGACGACGTGCCGCTGGACGTTGGGGACCGCTGGTTCGCCGCGGACCCGCAAGGATTCGAGACCGGCGCCAACTCCGCCCATGTCAAAAGTCGGTATCGCATGGGCGACGATCTGGAGTGGGTGCGATCCGTGCGATTGATCCATGTATTACCAGACCTGCCGATCATTGCCATCCACGACCAGTTCACGGGCCAGCAGGCCGATTCGTCCAAGATCTTGACGTTCAATCTGATGGCCACGGGGCCGGTGGTCACGCCGACGGGTACCGTGACGCCGCCCGAGCGAACCCACGCTCGCGAAACGCACAGCCCTGGGAAATCGGGCCACGAACTGCCGTCGGCCGGGCGGGTGCTTGAATTGCCCGTTGGCGTGAACCGGCTTGGATTCACAGGCCAGGCGTGGCGATCACATCCGACAGGGGGCATCGACTTCGACCTGTACGTTGCCACCGACAGTGTCACCAAGGCGCATGTGGGCAACTGGGCACATCTCTGGCACCCCAGCACGGAGCAAGCTCAATTCCGCGCGGCCAACGAAACCGAACGATTTGAGGAACGCCAGCACATTCTCCGGATCCGCGGCGATGGGGCATTCACGACGTTGATCGTCCCGTGGCGGAAAGGGCACCGGCCCGACGGCATGAACGTGACGCGGGAAGGTCGCGCATTGATCGTCGAGACCCCACGGGGGACCTTCCGCATCGAGAAGGACTCGTTCGAGTACAAGGCCGTCCAAAGGCCGTAAATGTATCTTGGGTTCCCGATCAGTGCCCGAAATGATAACAATGGTGCGGAGTTCAACACCGTCCGCCCGCAGAGGTGGGATGGCAAACAAAGTCCCTGATACTCGCGATTGCCCACCATGAATCCAGATGCCCAAGCCGATCGAGAGGAACGTATTGGCGGAATCGTCATCAAGTCGGTCGCGTTTTTCGGCGGCGCGCTGATCGGCGCACTGATCGGCGGTCTTTTCCTCTCACATTTCGTCGCCGCGTTTGTGAAAGACGTTGCACATCCTTCGCTGTATTGCGCTTTGGCCGGCGGACTTGTCGGGGGCCTATCGGCCTATAGAAAGGCAGCCGCGCAGATCCGCCGGCAGAAGCGAATGGGCGAAGTCGCTGATAAACTGGGGCTTGAACGTTCGGCCGAGGGCGAGGACCAGTTGGAGGAACATCTTCAGGAAATGTTCTCGGGGGCCAGTAGCGTATCCGCCACGAACGTCGTCCGCAGGCAAATCGGGTCAGCCCAATTGCTGGTTGGTGATCTCAGGCAGACCAGCCGGAGTTCGGGGAGTTCCTCGAGCCGATCTCGTTCCAGCACGCGGACCTTCGCGTATTTCGAGTCGCCCGATCTGCGTTGGCCAACGTTCACGCTCCAACCGGAGGGAATGCTGGTCAGCCTGTTCTCGGATCTGGTCGGCGTCCAGGACATCGATTTCGCTGAATTCCCCGTGTTTTCGCAGAAGTACCACCTCGCCGGTCGGCGTCCGGGACGCGTGCGGCGGTTCTTCACCCGCGAATTGTTTGAGTACTTCACGGAGAACACCGGGTTGGAGGTGCGGGCTGACGACCATCGCGTTGCTCTGGTTCGTCCTGGGAATCCATGCGAACCGGACGAATTGGAGGCGTTCATCGAGCAGGCGACGGAGGTGTTTACGCAATTGACGATGGCATTTGTTGCGAGCGAAGCTGCGTTGGATGCGGCGGAATCGGAACAGGCGGAGCCGCAAACGGCGGGAACGCAGTTGCGGGGCCTGGCCGGCATGGTCGCCCGCCGCGTGCTGGTCACCTCGCAGGAATTGGATGCGTTCCTGGCGGCGCCACCGCCTCGCCAAATTCCCGCCAAGATCAAGCGACAGCGACTCGGCGGGGGCAGCCTGGTGGCCGGCCTTCTTGGAGCGGTGTTCTTCGCCGTCGGCTCGGCATTCGCCGTGTATTCGGCGTTTTTCGCGGACGGCCCATGGAACGACGACCGTATTGTCCCGTTGATATTCGGAATCGTATTTCCGCTAGTGCCCCGTCCCAATAGCCCTGCAACGGGTTTCGGCAATTTGGCTTTTCTTG
>JACKQG010004468.1_pt1 | contig 16203 bp, 16 predicted proteins | sample 8237621 | NCBI WGS metagenome assembly JACKQG01 (sample SAMN15677084, study PRJNA649215) | marine metagenome | biome: marine; feature: Black Sea; material: saline water; isolation source: suspended particulate matter (SPM) from the Black Sea western gyre | collected 2013-06-09/2013-06-10 | depth... | reverse complement strand
AAGTTATATAGTTATAATTTTACAAAAGTCTCCACTAAGGTATGACAGGTTTACAATTATGATCTATAGTATTTGTATAACTAGACCTATAGTCTATAAAAACATAAAAGCCATTCTCCATTCCTTCTATTTCACTTTGAAATATCTTTCCAGTTACTTTCCTATTTTCTAATGCTCCAAATTCAAGCATTAACTCATTTATTAAGCTTACCCAAGTTTCTTGTTTATATATTAATTTAGCTTCACTTGATAGCAATTGAAATGCATTTTCATATTGTTTTTCGTTAATATCACTTAACCAACTTTCAGCAACTTTACTTGCATCTTTAATGTATTGATCGGTATATTTTTGTGCACTTGCTGAATACATGCTTATTACTGAAATAAGCATTATTATTAATTTTTTCATGTTTAATTTTTTGATGGGTAAAAATAGTGATTTCCAAATTGAATCATAACTAAAACGCATTTTAAAAGGGTTTAGTATTATGTGATTGATTAGAATTACTCTATAATATAGACTGAATTCATAAGATTGCAATGTAAGTTATTAACGACCTTACCTAGTGATTAAAACCCTCTTATCTAGTAGAGAATATATTATTTTATAATACGATAGTTTTGTTGTAAGTTATTGATATATAGATTTTTATGTATTATAGTATTTTTATTGGTATTTTGCTTTATAAAGTTATTTATAAAAGTTGATTTGGTTTTAAATTTTGTAGTTATTAACAATATATATTAGCCTTATCTAGTAAAATTCAAATTGTATCATATTTTTTTCTATATTAGTCCCAGTAAAAATTTATTAACCAAAAAAAAAACTATGGCTTATAAGCACACAAACGAAAGAGGTACAACTTACTTCTTACACAAGCAAGATGTTACTTTAAAATCAACAGGAAATGTACAAACAATTTATTTCTTTGCTAAAGAAGAATTAACTGTTTCTAAAAAAGGAAATCCAGTAACTTGTTTAGACGCTTTACCTGACGGTAAAATGGTTAAAGAAAATAGTAGAACAGGTTTACCATTTGTTAAAAAGAAATAATTTCTTTTTTTTATAAAAAGAAAAGCCCTAACATTTGTTAGGGCTTTTTTTATACTTTGTATTTTATTGCTTAATCTTTTAACATTGAAACATAGTATAATAGGTAGGTAGCAGCTGCTAATGCTGCAACCACATAAGTGCTAGCTGCCCATTTTAATGCATCATTTGCGTAAGTTAGCTCTTGTTCACTTGTTATGCCAGAAGAGCGCAACCAAACTAATGCTCTTCTGCTGGCATCAAATTCAACAGGCAATGTAACTAAAGTAAAAGCAGTAACAATAGCTTGTAAGGCAATAAATACCATCAGAAGATTAGTAAATCCAAGGCCAATATAGCTCCCTCCTATTAGTCCAATAATAAAGACTGTACTCATCATCTTATTACTCATATTAACTATAGGAACCATCTGTGAACGCATTTGTAACCATGAATATGCTGTAGCATGTTGAACTGCATGCCCACATTCATGGGATGCTATAGCAGCTGCAGAAACATGTCTTCCTTGGTAAACATCAGGGCTTAGGTTTACTGTTTTATCCATTGGGTTATAATGGTCAGTTAGTTTTCCAGGAACTGAAATTACTTTTACATCATATATATGATTGTCAGCCAACATTCTTTCAGCTATTTCTTTACCATTCATTCCAGAAAGGGTAGGGATTTTACTGTATTTCTTTATTTTCTTTTTAAGTTTTGAGCTTACTATACCTCCAGCAATCATAAAGGCAATCATTATTATCCAAATCATAGTTGTTTTTTTGTTTTGCAAAATTAGGAAAAATTCCTTCTTAATATACAACAATAATATAGTAATTTTGTTGCATAAAACTTAAGAAAATGAAACGACCGTTAATTTTAGTAACTAATGATGATGGTATATCAGCCTCAGGAATCCGTAATTTAATTCGAATTATGAACGATTTTGGTGATGTTGTTGTTGTTGCTCCTGATGGGCCTCAGTCAGCAATGGGGCACGCCATTACGATTGATTCGACTTTAAGATGTGATAAGATTGTATTTGATAAAGGACCTCAAAAAGAATATGCATGTAGTGGTACTCCTGTTGATTGCGTGAAATTAGCAGTCAATCAGTTGTTAGAAAGAAAACCTGATTTATGTATTTCAGGTATTAATCATGGTTCTAACTCATCAATAAATGTTATTTATTCAGGTACTATGTCAGCAGCTGTTGAGGGGGCTTTGGAGGGAATTCCCTCTATTGGTTTTTCATTGTTAGATTATGCTCATGATGCTGATTTTTCTGAATCAGAAATTTATATAAGAAAAGTAACACAATCAGTGCTAGATAAAGGTATGGATACAGGTGTTTGTCTTAATGTTAATATCCCGAAAACTAAAGAAGATCAGGCAATAAAAGGAATTAAGGTTTGTAGGCAAGCTAATGCTAATTGGGAAGAACAGTTTGAAAAAAGGGTTGATCCTAAGGGTAGAACTTATTATTGGCTTACGGGTAAATTTGTTAATTATGATAAAGGAACAGATACTGATGAGTGGGCTTTAGCTAATCATTATGTATCTATTGTTCCTGTTCAATTTGATATTACAGCTTATCCTTCAATATCATCCTTAAATAAAATATTTTCCAATGATGAATAGAGATGTAGCAAAGGGTTTTTCCATTGGTGTTTTTGCCCCAATTACTGCATTTGTTATTTATGTAGGTTTTTATCTGGAGGTTGAATTTGATACAGCAATTGATACTATTAATAGAATGGGAACTATGACGCATCACATTAGTTTGAGTGTATTTTTAACTAATACAGCTTTGTTTTTCATGCAAATAAAAATGTCTCGTGATGAAGTTTCTAGAGGAATACTTGGTGCTACCATAGCTTATGCATTTTTAGTACTTATCTTAATTCTATTTTAATGAAATTTTACATTATTACTGGTGAACCTTCTGGGGATTTACATGCTGCTAATTTGGTTGAGGAACTTAAAAAATGTAATAATGAATTAGAGTTTAGAGCTTGGGGAGGAGAACGCTTACTAGCGCAAGGAGTGGAGTTAGTTAAGCACATAAAAGAAACTGCTTTTATGGGGCTTTTGGATGTCTTGAAAAATTTAGGGGCTATAAAGGAAAATTTAAATTATTGTAAGCAAGATATTTTAAAATATAAACCTGATGCACTTATTTTAGTTGATTATCCTGGTTTTAATTTAAAGATTGCAAAGTTTGCAAAACAGAAAGGGATAAAGGTGTTTTATTATATTTCTCCAAAAGTTTGGGCTTGGAATAAAAGCAGAGTATCTAAAATACAAAGATATGTTGATGAACTTTTAGTGATTTTCCCTTTTGAAGTTGATTTCTATCAAAAATATGGAATGAAAGTAACTTATGTTGGGAATCCTCTGTTGGATGAAATTGGCAAGGGAAACTTTAGTTTTTCTTATAGCACTGAAAAACCAATAATTGCTTTATTACCTGGAAGTAGAAAACAGGAAATAGAAGGTATACTTCCTGAAATGTTAAGGATAGTTAGCCATTACCCGAATCATCAGTTTGTTATTGCAGCAACTAATAACTTTAGCAAGCAATATTATCACTCTTTCATAAAAGAAAATAATATAAAATTAGTATTTGATGAAACCTATGGTTTACTTTCAAATGCTACTGCTGCTTTAGTTACTTCTGGTACTGCAACTTTAGAGACTGCATTGTTTAAAGTGCCACAAGTAGTATGTTACAAAACCAATTGGCTTACTTATTTTTTAGCAAAAAACCTGATTAAAATTAAGTATTTATCATTAGTAAACATCCTAATGGATAAGTTAGTAGTAAAGGAACTTATTCAGAAAGAATTGAATAAGAATAGTATAAAAGAGGAATTAGATATCCTGTTGAATGACAATAAGGAAATTTTAACTAATTATGATAAATTAATTGATTTGCTAAATAAGAAAGGGGCTTCAAAAAATGCAGCTCAGTTTATATTAAAATCTATTTAGATTCTTTGTAATCCTGAATTTTCTTAAACGTTAATTCCATTGGTAGACAGTTATTTGCCAGAATAAGATCAGTTCCACTATAATGTATTGTTCCAAAACCATCTCTTACTGACCATGTAAATGTACTTGATAGTGAGTTTTCCCAAGCAAGTGTAAAGTGTACTGCATCAGGGTCAGTAGGGAAGCAAACAGGTACATAAGTAAATCCTAATGTTGCTTGAAGAGTGCCAACATAATCATTTCCAACATATACATCTAACCAATCTATGCCAAGATTATTAAAATATAGTGCAGCTGCTACATCTTCATAAAACACCACATCAGCTTCATATTCACAATAATAAGCATTTAAAACAAGGTTATAATTTACTGCATAAGGATCAGTACATGTATACCAACAACTTCCGTCATCACTATCTGCATTAGGATTAAAGTTCTCTGCATATATATCTGTACATCCATCAACTAATACTTCAACAGAACATGAATTTATAACAACCGCTAGCATTAATAATAAAATAGTCTTTTTCATATTGATAATTTTGATACAAATATATTAAATTTATCCAAATGAATTACTGGAATAAGATACCGCTTTTTAGAATAATACTTCCATTCCTAATGGGGATTATTATTGCTTTTCATTTTCAACTTTCTACTATTTATTTGTGCATTATTATTTTAGCTGCTGTAATTGGTATTTTATATATTAGTTATTTTAAACGCTATTTCTCATCTTTTAGCAAAAGATGGATTTTTGGTATACTAATTAATCTCCTTTTTGTGGTTTTTGGTGTGCTAATTACCCAGCAACATAAACCGGTCAATAAACGCTTTCATTTTGAAAAATATAGTTCAAGTGCTTCAATTGTTGTATTAAAAGAAGATATAGTTACTAAAACTAAATCCTATAAATGTGAGGTTGAAGTTATTGCTGTAAAGTCAGGAGATGATTGGCGAAATACGCAAGGAAAAGCCATTCTATATTTAGCTAAAGACAGCCTTGCCGAATTATTAACTTATGGAGATAAGCTGTTTATTAATGGCAAGTGGAAAACAATAGAAAACCCTAGTAATCCTGCGCAGTTCAATTATAAAAACTTTTTATTAAATAGTAATATAACTGCTCAGCAATATCTTCAAAGTATCAACTGGAAATTAATTTCATTCTCAGAAAATAATACCTTAAGAAAATTAGCTTTTGTGTATCAGAAAAAATTATTGACACATCTAGAATTTCATTTTCAAAATGAAGAATTAGCAGTTATTTCTGCTTTATTATTAGGCTATAAGGATTTGTTAGACAGAGAAACAATTATGATTTATTCTAGTTCGGGTGCTATGCATGTTTTGGCTGTTTCAGGATTACATGTTGGAATAATTTATTTGTTATTGAATTCTTTATTTCTATTCTTTGAAAAATTCAAATATGGGAAGTATTTAAAGGCAGTTTTCCTTATTTTATCTCTTTGGGCTTATGCCTTACTTACTGGTTTGTCTCCATCAGTACTTAGAGCGGCCACTATGTTTTCTTTTATTATTATTGGTTCGGCACTTAAGCGAGAAACTAATATTTATAATACACTTGCGGCCTCAGCTTTTGTGTTGCTATTATACAATCCCTATATTTTACTACAAGTTGGTTTTCAGCTTTCTTATGCTGCTGTATTGGGAATTGTTTATTTGCAACCTAAGTTGTATAAACTGATGTATACAAAATATTGGTTATTGGATAAAATTTGGGCAATTACTACTGTTTCTATTGCAGCACAATTAGCTACATTTCCACTTGGAATGTATTATTTTCATCAGTTTCCTAATTACTTTTTATTATCTAATCTGTTTGTTATTCCTTTGGCTACTTTTATTATTGGTGGAGGTGTATTGTTGTTTGTAATTAGTGCTATTCCAATTTTTTCAGGTTTTTTGGCTTTGATAGTTAACAAGTTACTTTTGTTGCTTAACTTTTCGGTACAGTGGGTAGAAGCTTTGCCGCATTCCTTGAGTTTAGGGATTAGTATTACAGTATTGGAAACGATAATTATTTATACTATTATCATCTTGTTTTTTTCTTCAATTATAAAATGGAAACCAAGATTATTACAGCTGTCTCTCGCTTTAGTAATCTTTTTTATGATTTTACAGTTAAAAGAACAATATGACACACAGCAGCAATCCTATTTTATAGTGTATGATGTCCCAAAACAAAGGGCTATTGATTTTGTGGATGGTAATACCAATTATTTTATTGCTAATGATGATTTAAAAAATAATCAAAACACAATGAGGTTTCATATTATGCATTACAGATGGGAGAAAAGAGTGACAAAATCAACCCTAGTTCCTAATTTATTTCAAGAAAAAAACTATTTTAGAAATGGTAATTTTATTCAGTTTCTTGATCAAAAAATTCTGTTATGGGATAAGGATTTTGAAAAACCAACTACTGCTTTATATTTTGATTATATAATTGTATCTGAAAAAGCAAGATTGGATTTTATAAATATTAACTGCAAACAAGTAATAATAGATTCTTCAGTGCCAAAATACAAATGGGAGCAAATAAAAAAGGAATGCCTTAAATGGGATATTCCTTTTTATAATGTAAGCACTGAGGGTGCTTATTTGTTTGAGCTTAATTCTTCTTAAGATTATTCATTTGCTAAATAAAATTGATGCTCTAAAGCAAGTCAAATTGACTCAAATGATGCGAATAATGTTTCTTTTGAAAGAGTATCCATTGCTTAGTGTTTAATTCCCCAAAATAAGGATGGATAGCTTTAAAGTCTGTGTTTTCAATTAAGAAGTTAATCATATTATTGCTTGAATTTATTAATTCTGCTTTTAACTCTTCAATGTCCTCATTATTATTCGTAAAATTGAACCCAATATCATTTGGAACAACTAACCCTTTTTTTATTGCTTTGTCAGTATATAAAAAGGCAATTGCTTTTTCAACATACTCTTCTTTAATTAGTAGAGTGTTATTTCCAAAATGCATCATTTTACTGCTTTGTATTAAATGGATTAGCATTTGTTTGGCAGTCATAGTTCCCCATTTGGCTTTACTATCTTCTTTTAGGCTTCTTAAAGCATTAGTCAGAGAAGTATTAAAAAAATGAGTTAGTTCTTTTTCCACTGCTTTTGTTCTTTTTTAGTTAGGAAAGTCCAAGCTACAATTCTGCTAATTTTATTACCAGTACCCATATTAATTGTCTTAATTTCAGTTGCTTCTATCTTTTCTAAAGAGCTGTAAATTCTATTCAGGTTTTTCTCATTAGAGACTAATGTAGTAAACCATAAGCAGTTTTCAGCATAGTTTACGCTTTCGGTTATCATGTTCTGAATGAATTGCTTTTCTCCACCCTCACAGATCAGTTCATTTACCATTCCTGAAAAGTTGAGTTGTATCTTTTTTGATCTTTTTCCGGTAAGGTTTCTAACTTTTCGCATGCTACCTTTAAGGGCTTCCTTTTTTGAAGCATGAAAAGGAGGATTACAAATACTAACATCAATTTTATCTTTAGGCTTAATGATTCCTTTAAAGATTTTATTTTCATCTTTTTGCAATCTGAATTTTACTTTCCCTTTAAGTGTAGGATTTGCTTTTATGATTTCTTTTGCACAAGTAATAGCATCAACATTAACATCAGAAGCAATAAAATTCCATTGGTATTCGCTAATCCCCAATATAGGATAGATGCAGTTTGAACCTACACCAATATCCAAGCAAGTAATTTCATTATTTTCCTCTAACAAATCAGACATATAATGAATGTAATCTGCTCTACCAGGAATAGGAGGGCATAAATTAGTATCAGGAAAATCCCAATTTTTTATTCCGTAATAATTACTTAAAAGTGCTTTGTTAAGTAGTTTTACAGCTGCAGGATCATAAAATCGAATTGAATCCTCTCCGTATTTATTTGGTTTTATGTGTTTCTTTAATTTAGGAATTTCCTTTACTAGTTCCGCTAAATCATATTGCTCCCTGTTCTTATTTCTTGGGTGCAGATTAGTTTTGATTTTACTTCTTTCGGGGGCTTCCTTTTGTTCTTTCATTTCTTCCTGATTAACCTTTTTTTACAAATTCTGATTTTAGCTGCATAGAACCAAATCCATCAATTTTACAGTTTATGTTGTGCTCTCCTTCAGTTAAGCGAATGTTCTTTACTTTGGTGCCTGATTTTACTGGTTTTGGAGCCCCTTTAACAGGGAGGTTTTTAATAACGATAACGCTATCTCCTGTTTGTAAGCGAGTTCCATTACTGTCCAAAACTACCAGTCCTCCTTCCATTTCTACTTCTTTTGGATTCCACTGATTTACATTCAGGGCAAGTATAAGAATCATCTCCTGTAGTATATCCATAAGGAGATTCGCAAACAGGGCAGGCTTTCATTTCTTCTGACATAGTTTTTAGTTTATTTTTGAATTCGTAATTTTCATGATTTCATCTTCCAAAGCACAAGCATCATCAACTAATTTTTGTCCTCTCTTTAAAACATCTTCTACAAAGAATTTGTCTGTACAATCTCCACAATTAATTTTCACATTTAAGAAAGCTCCAATTACAGCAGTTCTAGCACAAAGGGCACCAACTCCAGCATCCGTTACTGAGTTAGGATTTCCAAATTCTGCCATAGCTTTCATTACTTCCATAGAAGCAAAAGCCGTTTCCATAACCTTAAAAGGAGTAAGGATAGCATATTTTGTTGCTGCTTGTATTACTGCTTGTCTTTTAGCTTTATCAGCCTCAGTATCTTTTGGTAAACGGAAAGCATCCATAATTTTATTAAAGGCATTGGTGTCCTCATCTACTAAATCCAAAAGGGTGTTTTGGTAAGCCATTCCTTTTTCTGCCCAATTAGAAAACTCTTCCCATCTATCATCCCAACCTCTTTTATGTGCCGAAAGGTTAGCAACCATTGTGCCTAAGGAAATCCCCATAGCTCCACAATAAGCAGCAATAGATCCACCTCCAGGAGCTGGGCTTTCACTTGCTGTTTCATTAGCAAACTCAGTAAGACTCATACTTACTAATGGTTTGTTGTTATCATTCTCCAACATGTATTCAATTATTCTTTCCTGCGGATTAAAAGGAGCTAATTCATCTAATCCTAAAGTCTTAATTGCAATTTTTATAATTTCACTTTCATTTATTCCTGTTGAGCGTTCTTGTTTTTTTAAAAAATGTTTCCCAGCATCAATCAATACTTTTTTAGGTACAAGTCCTATTAATTCCGAACCAGTAACTCGCATTCCTCTAGCGATTGAACGCTCACAAGTTTTATCGAATACTTCATGCAAAGGAGAGATATTAATATTGGTTAGATTGTACGAGATTTGAGCAACCCCATATTCTTCAATATACCAGCCAATTCCTTTTACTGCTTTGAATAGTCCTGGTTCTTTTAAAGGATTTCCATTTTCATCTTTCATTATCTTTCCTGATAATGAATCACCTTCTCTTTTTATTCTTCCTGCTTCACGGATGTCAAAAGCTACTGCATTTGCTCTTCTTGTAGATGTAGTATTTAAGTTGATGTTATAGGCTACTAAAAAGTCACGAGCTGAAATAGCTGTTGCTCCTGATTTTTCTACTGATTTATTAAATTCAGCAGGACCAAAATCTGGTTTCCAATCCGCATCTACTAATTTTTTGGATAAACCTTCATATTCTCCTTTTCGGCAGTTGGCTAAATTTTCACGTTTTTTTTCTTTTGCTGCTGCTTCATAATGATAAACAGGAATTCCTAGTTCTGTTCCTACTTTTTCCCCAAGTTTGTGTGCCCATTGTGCACACTCTTCCATGCTAATATTTGCAATTGGTACTAACGGACAAACATCAGTAGCTCCCATTCTTGGGTGTTCTCCAGAATGCTTACTCATATCAATCAATTCTTGTGCTTTTTGTATAAGTAAAAATGCGGCATCAATTACGGCTTGTGGTTCGCCAACAAAAGTAATTACTGTACGGTTAGTTGCTTTTCCTGGGTCAACATTCAGGAGTTTTACGCCATCAATTTTTTCAACTATTTGTGAGATAATTCTAATTTTATCAGCATCTCTTCCTTCTGATATATTTGGTACACACTCTATAATTTGCTTGCTCATTTTTCTGTTTTTAGTATTGCAAACTTAAAGAAATAAATTGCTAAAAACTACAAACTAAAAACCAAAAACTATCTTACTTTTGTCAATATGGATAAACAAACTAAATCAGCAGTGGAAAGTGGAGATATGCTACCTTTAATGGAAGCATTTTATACGATTCAAGGTGAAGGGTATTATTCGGGTAAAGCTGCTTATTTTTTACGCATTGGTGGTTGTGATGTTGGCTGCCATTGGTGTGATGTTAAGGAAAGTTGGAATGCTGACTTGCATCCACCAACTAGTATTACTGATATTCTAAAAGGCATTGCTCAATATCCTGTGGATACAGTAGTAATAACGGGTGGTGAACCCTTAATGTGGAATTTGGATAAATTGACTACAGCCTTAAAATTGGAGGGTTTAAAAGTGCACCTGGAAACTTCAGGAGCATACCCATATAGTGGTGATTTTGATTGGGTATGTATGTCTCCTAAAAAAATGCAAGCGCCCTTGCCATCAATAAAACCCATAACAAGTGAGTTAAAAGTTATTGTGAATAATAAACATGATTTTATTTGGGCTGAACAGCAAAGGGAAGGGTTGAGTGATGATTGTAAACTCTACTTACAAGCTGAATGGAGTAAGCGGGAAAAAATAATTCCAATGATTATTGATTTTGTAAAAGAAAATAAGGATTGGACTATTTCTTTGCAAAGCCATAAATACATGAATATTCCTTAATGAGAATATTAGTTCTTATATTCTTTTTATTCCCGGTAATACTTATTGCTCAGATTAAGGATTATAAAATTTATGATAAGGCAGTAAAATATAATAATGAAGGTGATATTGAAAAAGCCATAAAATATGCAAATAAAGCATTAGAGAAATCATCAGATTGGAGTAAACCAAACTTGCTTCTAGCATCAATTTATGCTAATAATAATCAGATTGAGCTTGCTGCTGATTATTTATTAAAGGTTTATGATGAAAATACTCTTAATGATGTAAAAGGAATTGAACAAGTTGCTGAACTTTTTTATAATAATGGTTTTTATGAGAATGCTCTTTATTATGCTGAAAAAATAATTTCAAATAATATTGAAGAGTCCAGTTTTTCATCTAAAATTGATAAATATATTGAAAATTGTCGATTTGCAATTAAGGCATTAAAAAATCCTATTTATTTTGATGCAATAAATATTGGTGAGCTTGTAAACTCTTCTATGACTGAGTATGTAAATGCGATAACTGTTGATGCAAAAAAAATACTTTTTACAAGAAGAATGGAATCGAATCAAAATCGTGATCAAGAGGATCTTTTTGTGTATGATATTCCAAGTAACACAGTAAGTCCTTTACCTTTCAATACATTACAAAATGAGGGTGCAATTACGGTTTCTGCTGATGGAACTATGTATGTATATACTGCTTGTGATAGGGCGAACAGTATTGGTGGTTGCGATTTGTACATCAGACAATATTCCAAGGAGATTGGATGGTCTAAGGAATATAATTTAGGTGAAAATATTAATACTAATAAATGGGAGTCTCAAGCCTGTTTTTCTCCTGATGAAAAGTATTTGTATTTTATAAGTAATCGTCCTGGTGGTTTTGGAAAAGAAGATGTTTGGAGGTCAGAAATTACTAAAAAAGGTTTTATGCCAGCCGAAAATTTAGGTAGTAGTATTAATACTAATCAAGTTGAAATGTCTCCTTTTTTGCATCCTGATAATTTAACGCTTTATTTTGCTTCAGATGGCCATATTGGTATGGGTGATGATGATTTATTCGTAAGTAGAAGAGTTAATGCCCAAGAGGATTGGGATATTCCTGAAAATATGGGTTATCCAATAAATACGCACAATTCAGAAAATTCTTTAATTGTATCAAGTGATGGGAAAACTGCTTATTACACGTCTGATATTAGTGGTTTTGGAAAGGAGGATATCTTTCAGTTTGAATTGCCTGAAAATTTGCAAGCTGAACCATTAGCGGATTTAGAATTGGATATCATTACCAACAAAGCAGGAGAGGAGGTAATACTTAAAAATGTAACTTTTGAAAGTAATTCCTACGCCTTGGAACAAAGTTCTTTTGCTGAATTGAATAAATTAATTACTTATCTTCAAAAGAACCCGAATTTACAAATTGAAATTCAAGGGCATACGGACAATGTGGGTAATGAAACAGATAACCAAATACTATCCCAACAAAGAGCCAAAGTTGTATTTGAATACTTAAGTGCTAAGGTTGAAAATAACTTGACCTATAAAGGTTTGGGTGAAAGCCAACCTTTAGGAGAGAATAAGGAGGAAAATAGAAGGACTTCTTTTGTTATAATTAATTAATTTTAAGATGATTATAGATTTAAATCCTTCATTCCATACTTTTTTCTTCTTGTTTGGTTTAAGTTAAATAGTTTTAACAAAATCTAAAAATACTTTTTTGTGGTGTTCTAAGTCCATATTAGGAGAAAGTGCAACACGAGCAATATAATCTTTATCAACTTCTTTAGTGGTTCCTTGTGTAGATGTAGCGGGAATCGTCCAATAACAGCCGTTTAACTGCCCATAGCTTACGCAATACTTACTTTCATTAGGAATTTCGGTAATCATCAAATTAATTAATACATGATTTAACTTTCTTTTATATTCTTCTTTTTCTCTATCAGTCGTTCCTTTAGTAGGTAGGTCTAATGAAAATACTGATGGAGTAAATCCTTGTTGGGCCAATTCTTCTGAGACAAAATTGATTTTTGCTTCTGGTAGAGTTTTATTAATGAAATTTACAAATTCACGTGTATTCAGGTATGCATCACTAATTCTTTTATTCATAGATGGCATTTGCTTTGCCAAAAGCTCATATTGTAGATTTGTAGCCTCATTATCGCAAAGTGTTAAGTGAAATTCTATTTTATCCATTAAGGATTCTGTTCTAGTATTTCCAACGCAGTATCCAGCAGTACATTTTCCACCACTAGGAAACTTAGATCCACTCACATACGAAATGGTTCTAACTTTTGACAATATTTCATCTTCACCTAAAAAGTGAACATTAGGACAAAAAGTTTGATCTAATATAAAAACAGGTTCTATGGCCAATTCTCCAGATACTGTTCTGCGTTCTTGACTTAGCACTTTCTCTAATTGTATCAAATCAGGTACTTCAACTCTTGGGTTGGTTGGAATTTCAGCAATGATATAAGGGATGCCATCTTCTTTAGCAATTTTATCTAAAACTACATTAATACTATTTACCATATCGTTACCACTATCTACTTGTAAATCCATAACTTCAACATTATCAATACAAGCAGCAACTCGTCTTGCTTGATCATTTGTTCCGCCATAACAATTTGGAGGAACTATAAATCGGATAGCTTTCCCTTTATGATTTTCTAGAGCATCATGAATAAGTCCCATCATAATTGCATACTGAATAGATAGACCACTAGAACCTACTAGTGCCTTGGTATTTGTTCCGGTAATATCTGCAATTGATTCTAAAACAAGTTTTTTATCTGATACAGTATTATTTTTGTTATTTTCAAAAGTAGATTTGTTTATAATTGAATTTAAGTTTGCAAGGCAATTCACAGGTGTCATTGAAATAGTTTCTCTTCTGCGTACATGCTGAATTTCTGAAATGTAACTTTCATTTTTTTCGCCATTTACTAATAAAATACTCCCAAACTGAGAATGAAAATTGATAAAAAAGTCAATCTCTAATTTAAGAGGAATATTACTAATTTCATTTTGTTGTGAAATGAAAACGGTACTTCCATTAAACGCAGAAATATCTTCTACTTTCTCAACTTTTTTTAAATCAAATTTATATCCATAAATATTCTTTAGTACTTTAAAATCAATAAACTTTGGTAACTCATCTGTAAAAACAATTTGGGTACTTTTATTAGCTAACAAATTTTTTCTTAGAATTGCCAAAATAGGAATCGTCTTTGATGAAAAACTTATTACATTTTTTGGTTTTATATTATTTATCTTAGCAATCACCCATTCTAATAAACAAGATAAAGGATGGCCTAATCGAATATAGTCGTAAGCAGTAGGTAATTCACTTATTGCTAATGATTCAGAATTATTATTGTTAAATAAGATTTCAAACTTCTCTAAGAATTGTGTTTTGGCTAATTTTTCATCAAAAATATTTAGTCGATGGGTTGTCAGATTTAGCCAGCTTGATGGCATATTTTCTAAAGTATCTTTAATAAAATTTAGCATTTTAGTGTCTTTCATAATATCATATCTTATATAGGCTGGCAAAGTGTATTAATTAAAAATATCTTCTTTGCTTTTTGGTTGCTCAGCACCTCTCCATAAAAAACCTTTCAAGTAACGGTTTTTTTCTTCAATATCTTTATAAGGTGTAGTAGTAGATTTAGGTTTAACTTCATAGTTAACCTCTTTTAGTTTATTTTCATTAAAGTAGAGAATCAAATCGGAACATTCTGAATAGTTAAATCCTATTTTGTCTTCAGTTTTTTCATCTTTTATAATAAAGATGCTTTGTCCATTACCCTTTACATCCATACGTCTCATTTTATTATTTGTAAAATAAGCGGTCATATCTTTTCCTTTTATCTGATTATAATCCAAGGTATCTTCTTGTGAAATAATCATAGGGTTTGGCTTTAACAACATACGAGATATTTTTCCTTTATGTACCAAGAATTGCAAACTATCAGCTGTTATTTGAAATTCATCTGACCAGAGTACAGGCCTGTTAAACATTTCCACTACTGAATCCGTAAAATTATAGCTTAAGGAATCACATTTTCCTTGAAAGTCAGTTTTAAAGAATGTTACTTTAGGGTAGGCTATTATTTTTTTTTCACCTGGTTTTTGCTGAGAAACAAACTGCTTGGCATGCATAAATAAAGTATCTTTTTCAAAAAGTAATTCTAGCATAGGTTTTTTGCTAATGATTATTTTTTCTTTTTCTTCAAAGTATTCAGCAATTCCTCCATAAACAGTCATATTTTCAACTGTATCAATAAGTTGTACATTGCTGAATGCTTTTCCGTATTGCTTGTTTTTATTATAATACAAACTATCACCTTTCAATAAGTAACTTTCAGTACTAATATAGGCATTTTCTCTAAATTGTGCTATGTCTGTTTTTGTATTGTACCAGCCATTTTCACAATAAATAGTTTTATTATCAGAGATAATAAAAGAAGGACCAAAAAAGTAAGTAACCTCACTACTGGAATTATAGTGCATATTGTCAGTAATTATATTGTAATCCTTATTTATTACAACTACTGAATCCGTAAAAATAAAACTATGAATATTCGAATGATACGCTCCTCTTTTTGAATTAATTATTTTTTCATTATCAATAATATTTCCTTGTTTTGGGTAAGAAGCTATATTTGTGCTTAAATTGTAAAACACCTGCTCAGTTCTTAAGGTCATTTTCTTATCAATAAGTACTACATCTCCTAAAATATCGGCTTTGTTTTCTAAGCCAAAATAAGTAAGCGTTTCTCCTGTAAGGGTAATGCTATCACCTTGGTTAATTTTAATATCACCAAAGGCTTCCATTTTATTTTCAGAAGTATAATGATAAGCAGAATCGCAAGTCATTATAGCGTTATTATGCAAAAAAGAAACATTACCAATTAAACGCCAATAATCTGGGTGAATATTAGCATTAGCATAGGTGTTGTCAGCATTTAAAATTTCTATTTTTTTACTTTCCTGAGCAATAAGGTTTATACTCAAAAACAACAGTAAAATATGAAATAGAATTTTCAAATTTTATCTGTATAAGGTTTGTTTTCTATCAGGACCAACTGATACAATTGAAATAGGAGTTTCTAATACATCCTCTAGCCAAGTAATATAGTCATGTACTGTTTTTGGAGCTTGCGATAAGTTTTCCAATTGCATTAAGTCCATTTCCCAACCTTGTAGCTCATTGTAGACAGGAATAAGGTTTTCATTGTCCTCAAATGGTAAGTAGTCAATTTTCTCTCCATTTAGTTCGTAATGTGTACAGGCTTTAATCGTATCAATTCCTGACAATACATCAGCTTTCATCATCATTAACTGTGTTA
>JACKQG010004467.1_pt1 | contig 16203 bp, 13 predicted proteins | sample 8237621 | NCBI WGS metagenome assembly JACKQG01 (sample SAMN15677084, study PRJNA649215) | marine metagenome | biome: marine; feature: Black Sea; material: saline water; isolation source: suspended particulate matter (SPM) from the Black Sea western gyre | collected 2013-06-09/2013-06-10 | depth... | reverse complement strand
TGCCTAAGAACATCAAGAAAAAGGATATTCTTCTTAAGACCTCGGGGCCTATTATAGGGCAAGCAGTTGCAAAGAGAATTGACAGGATTATTTACGTTATACCGTCAATATACAGTACATTGACTCCATCGGAACGCTTTTCAGTCGCCAGGCTGATAGGTGATTTGACCAATGAGCTGCCCGAAGACAAGAACACCATGATGGTCGGGCCGGGACGATGGGGCAGCAAAATGCCGGAGCTCGGTGTGCCTGTCACTTTCAGTGATATCCGGAACACTTCAGTTCTCTGTGAACTCGTCACAATGCACGAAAAACTGACCCCCGACATTTCTCTGGGGACCCATTTCTTTAATGACATTGTCGAAATGGGAATTGTTTATATGGGTATCTACCCGGGAGAGGATGGATATGCGTTGAATGAAAAACTGATTCTGCAGGGGACGAATCTCCTTTCCAAGGTATATAAAAAAGCAGATCGTGTCGCCGCGGCAATACATGTTGCAGACATGGATAATGCCAAGATGAGTGTATTTATCCACGCAAACACGCTTAATCAGGAAGGAATTGTTTTTCAGACAAAAAAATAAAAGCCTGGCAGCTATACTGCAAAAGAGATTAATGTAGTACGGAAGTTACCGGGTTCTTTGATGTTTCGACCTTTTTTCGTTTTTAAAAGGTGCAAAACCGGGGAAACTTATGCTAAAGAGTTACCCAGTTGAAAGATAATATCTCCGGCGTAAAAACACGTTACAATTATAATTTATAGAGAGAACACTATGTGCCGTTTAGCATTGAAATCAGCAGCCACCCCCTTTTCCCCATATACTGTCTTGCAGGCAATGGAGTCTATGCAGGAGGGATATGACGGCAGTGGATTGGGTTTGCTGCTCCGAGGTGTTGAATTTGCTGATTTCAACTATCAAAAAGGTGATCCGATACTCTCAGGTGTCGCGCATACCAAGGATGCTCTAGATCGGCTCAACGCTTATATGCAGGAAAAAGGTTTTACAAAAAAATATGATCATGAGTTCGAAACCGATCTTTCAGAGTTAGAAGTTGCAGATCGCCATAAATATTTTGTTCGTGTTTACCGGATACCAAAGAGTTGGGATATGTACAGCCAGTCCCGCATCGGAGAGGAGTTGATGCTGATGCGGCTTTATTTAAGAAAAGACGGAGAAAGTCATGGAGGCGATCTCTCCGTATTTTCCATTTGGCCTGATGTTGTCATGATCAAGGAAATCGGCTGGCCTCTCGCCGTTGGCAATGCACTTTCCCTCGATGATGACAGGATTAAGGCCCGTATAGTTATGGCACAGGGAAGACAGAATACCAACTGGGGAATCAACCTGCATGCCTGCCATCCCTTTTTCATCCAGGGTATCGCCACTATGACAAACGGCGAAAACACAGCTTTTCAGACCAACAGGGAGTGGCTGGAAGGACGTCAATTCCCCGGATATGTGGGTTACCAGAGCGACAGCGAGGTGTTTGCCCATATCCTGCATTATGTGTATCATCAATTAAAACTTCCTCTGGCGCTATACAAACATGTTATTACTCCATTGAGTCTTTCTGACTTGAATAATCATCCGCAAGGTGAGTTTCTTAAGGGGTTGAAAAATGTCTGTAGAGATCTCGTTATAGATGGTCCCAATTGTGTAATTGGGACCTTGGCGGATGAAACAACATTTATGGTCATGGATCAGAAAAAATTAAGGCCAGGCTGCATTGGCGGCAAGCCTGGTGAATGGGCAATGGCTTCTGAGATATGCGGAGTTGATGCCATGATTCCAGACAGGGATCCTTCCCTTGATTTCCAACCTATGCGAGAAAATACTGTAGTTATCCCCTCCCACCGGGAACAATATGAGGTATGGTCTCAGTTCGATGAGTTTTAGCTCAACCTGAGAACATCTCTATAGAAAATATTTTCATTCGAAGTTGGACGTGTTTTCCTGCGTCGAAACTTTATTCATCATCCACCAGGTAGTCCTTAAGCTTTTCGAGGAGGGAGTCGGGAAGCTCTTTGTCGTAGAGCAGGGCGTCTGCTTCTTCTCCGGTGATCTGCTGTTTGATTTCTATGGGCAGTGAGCGCAGCATGGCCATACGCTTCGGGTCGGGTTTCTTTTTGCTATGCTGTGTGCTGTCGTTCATTGTCTGTCTCCCTTTGCTATAGTTGTGTGCCGGGCTTTTCGTTGAAATGCTGAACCTGATAGGTGAGAATCTCCGGATGCAGGGTTTGCCATGAGTCGGCAGCCAGGCCTGCCTTTATGCACAGTCTGTTTAAGAAGTCTTCTGTGTCGGTAAGCTGTTCCCATACCTGGGGCAGAAAAGTGGCTCCGGCCGGGCCTGATCGCAGAATGACACCGTCAATACCAGGTCGAAGTTTGTCTATAAGGTCGGTGCTGTCTGAATATTTAAGAGGTTCCGGGTCAGTTAGAATACTTACTTCGATTTTTAGGTCGGAGAATTCCTCTTGTTTCAGAGGAGAAAACCGGTGGTCCTTAAAGGCGGCATTGACAGCATTGCGCTGTATCCCTTCTTCAATAGATTCAACAGGAGCAATTGAGCCAATGCATCCCCTCAGCTGACCTTTCTTGGTAAGGGTGACAAAGGTGCCGCGCTGTTCCTTGAAGGCGGCATCTTTGAGCTGGTGTTGAATCTCCTCCTGCTTATCCGGAGAGACCGGACGGCCAATTTCTTTTTCGATGGTCTGGCGGGCGAGGGTGAGGAGTGTCTGGCCCTGTTCTGCGGAAAGTTCATTCTGCATGGTCTGGTCTCCGTTTTGAGTGTTCTGGCTGGCAAAAAAAGCAATAGCAGCATATCCTACTACATTATCTCTGTTTCCAGCTGTATCGCCACTGTTGGAATAGTGAAGAAGCTCAGGCTGCCAGGAATATCTTTGCGCAATATTCAGGAGGGTCCGCAGTGCGCAAATGCCGCACGCCATATTGTTGTCTGGGATAAGCGCATCTTTGTTTAATTGCAGGATATGGGAAAGGGTGTCCATATCTTTTTCTTTTGCCTGGTCATAGGGCAGATAATGAGAGAGATCCGAGCTGACAACGAGCAGGGTTTCAGGAGTAAGAAGCGGTGTGATGGCATTGCTGATCGTGTCAGGGTTGCTGGGGCCGAGAACGATTGGTATCAGATCGAAACGGCCAAGAAAGTGCTGCAGGAAAGGGAGAACAACCTCTAGAGAATGCTCAGAACGGTCAGAAGCTGCTGATGCGGCGAAAAGCTCCGGTTGCATGCGGAGGAGGGCAGCTTCATGGTGAATTGGAATATCCCCCAGCGGGGTACGGTAGCTTTTGACGTTGCTGATCACACCATTTTCAAAGCCGACCCGATGGTCAGGTCCTAAAAGGATAACTTTGTCGAATTGTCCTTCGCGAAGCACAAGAGAGCTATGGGCGGCGGTGAGGCCGGAGTAGATATAGCCCGCATGGGGCAGGATCAGTGCTTTTAGTCTTTTATCCGAGTGGATATCGGTGGAGGAGTTTGCAGCTTTTGCCGAGAGATTCTGTATGGTTTCCCTGAGGACAGTTTTGTTGGCCGGATAAAAGCTTCCAGCCCAGACAGGGTAGCGGACGTCGCCGGCAAAAGCTGATTTGGCAGAAAAAAAGCACGCAAGAGTGATGCAGAGAGAAAAGAGCAGGATGCGAAGGGATGATTTCTCCATGATGTCAGTCGGTGGGTTAGCTGTTTTTGTTGACAATGTGCAAAATCACTGGGTAATTGAAAAAAGTGCATGGGCACGGGGTATTTTTATTAACAGCATTGTATCGTGTATTGATGAAAAGCAAAACGAAAAAAGAAGGGAAGCCTTTCTGGCTGGAAGACGATGATGAGAGTTCTTTTGTTGAAATCTTTGATGAAAAGATTTTTGACAGGGACTATCAGGAAAGGGTGTCCAGGGAGAGGGACCGGGGGGATAACCCGCAGGTGAGGAGCATGCGGGAAGATCCGCCGGCTCCACAAAAAGAGATTGATCTCCATGGATTCACAGGGCCTGAGGCCGAAATACGCGTCGAGAGTTTTATCCAGTCAGCGCTGCACGAGCGGTTGATTATGCTTCGAATTATAACGGGAAAAGGGCTCCATTCTCCCGGCGCTCCCGTGCTTCCTGATATTGTCGAACAGAAGCTGAGTGACCTCAAAGAAAAAAAGCGTATCAAGGACTTTCATTGGGAAAAAAAACAGAAAAGCGTCAGCGGGGCGCTTTTGGTTTTTCTTTAACATGGATATGATTGCCGGTAGAAACATTAAACTACCCAGGGTAATATTCTTCTGTTTTTTCTTATAGATATAGTAACTAAAAATAATACCAGATTGTGTAATAATCCTGTATGTTCTCCCCGTCTTTTTCTAGCCTTTTTAAGTAATCCAGAATCGGTACGTCAACGTAAGAGTATGTGTTCGTTGTGTTGGATAAATTTTTCTCCCAAGAGTAGAACTCATAAACTCTTGCACCGTTTGGCAAGATCGAAACCAGATCTCGATGCTCCCTTGATTTGAGATAATTTTTCCCCAACCTCGGTACGTTAAAAACTGCTTCATCTGTCCTTTCCAGACCAGGCAGTAGCCGAGCCTCTTCCTGCTGTTCCATGACCAGTCGTGAAATGGGGACACGATAGGACAGGGTCTCCTCTTTTCCTTTTGTGTTAAAAGTATAGTATGGGTCAATTCCGATCAAACGCAGGTGTCTTCGTAGGGCTGAAGCCTCAAATCTCTTGGAGACAAAATAGGTGTAGACCAGCTGGTTGTATACAGGGAGTCCACGGGAACGCAGCCGGTTAACCGCTTTAACTAATTCCGGAGTGATTTCATAAGGGTTTTGGACATGAGTGGTAATGGCCACCTCTCGTCTTCCCAACTCACGGAACTGCGCAAGAATATCAGCCAGATCGGCGGTAATGCGCATTGGCATGGTGACAGGGATGCGGGTGCCAATTCGTATTCTGTCAACAGTCGAAATGTCAGCTATTTTAGCAAGAATGTTGGATATTGTTATATCTCCCATGGCGAGTGGATCTCCGCCTGTTATGAGAACCTCGTGGATGGTCGGATGTTCCTTGATCCATCTGATGGCCGCATCGATTTGCTTTATGCCCGCAAAGGCTTTAGGGGACATGGCATCATCAATTTCCCAGTTGCGCTGACAGTAAACACAGATCTGTGGACAGGTATTGAATGGTTTGAATATGCAGATTGCCGGGTATCGCCGGGTAATCAGGTCGAAGGGCGACGTGTCTTCCTCTCCCATAAAATCAAGACCAGATGTCTCCTGATTGGAGATGACATGGCTGACATAATCGGCAGGCGGTAGAACCTGAGCTCTGATCGAAATGTCACGCTGACTCTGGGCGTCATCCATCAGTGAGAGATAGTAGGGTGTGATTCCGAATGGAAGCTTATGGGCTCTGGCCGTTTCAACCGCCTTTTTTTCTTCTTTGCTCAGTTTAACGAGGTCCTGTAGAAGTTCAGGGTCTTTGATGATATTGCTGATTTGCCAGCGCCAGTCATGCCAATCATCCAGTGAGGCATTTAGTTTTGTAATAATTTTGTCGCGCCGTTTATTTCGCCCGGTAACCGAATGTTTGTCCAGTCCAGTTGTATATTGATAAATTTTCTGATCAACTTCTGAGCGAATTTCGTCAAGCTGTCGGGAACGACGAATTGCCGCCGGTCTTCCCTGGTCATTTATGGCCGACAGTTGGATGTCATCAAAGGCCTTACGAGAGCCTTTGCCTAGAATTCCCGAAAGAAGATGGTACAAGTCAGCATAAAAGGCAGGAGTTAAATCGGGGCGTGGATTTTCATGAGCTAAATCATGAATTACTTGGGCCATGGAAAAACCGGTAAGGTCCTCCGACCTTTTTTTAAGCATATTGCGAAGAACTTGAGAGGTGTCACGAATACGGACAAAAATTGCGGCATCCTGATCATATGCTTCGGATGACTCGAGCTCAATCATATACAGGTGAGTGGCTAATTCTTTGCGCATTTGATAAAGATCTTTACTCTTTTTTGCAACAGCAAAAAAACGTGGGTTAATCAATATTACTGCTTGCGGGGTATATTCATATGTATTCATTGTATCTGTCTGTTGTGGGGGTATCATAGGGATTTCATACGCCTGGAATATTTTTCAAATAGACTTGATCTATGATAAAGCATAACTTAAACTGATACAATCGGTTCATTGAATTTTAGGCGTATATCTACGTGGTTCTGCTTTTCTGTATTATTCCTGCCCTCCTGTTATCAATTGACAATTTTCTGTCAGCGTAGTTGTCACTGACTTTTCTTAATGATAAATATGCCTGTCAAATTTACTTTGTTCGAATTGGAAAAATGACATATACTTTAATTTGCGCTGGCGTTAGGGTCTTGAGGGTATCCAGGCATATCGTGAAGATCTAGCGGAACATAAACTTATTCCAACAGGAGAAATAATGAGTAATATCGACGAAGACAAAAAATTTCGTGAGATGGCGGATGCTTTTATCGCCATAGCCAATAAACAATGTAAAAGCGAAAACCCAAGTATGGTTAATGCCTCATTTCTGTATGCTGCGGCACGATTCAATATATTTATTCTTGCGGCGAGTTCAGGTTCGGCAAATGAATTTGAATCAAAAAAAGAAGATTCATTAAACGCCCTCATGGCGGAATACAAAAAAATGCTTGAAGATCATTTCGAGAATTATAAAGAGAATTTTGAAAAACATACGGGGAAATAAGATGTAGGCACACCTTGTAAAAAAGACACGCGAGGCGGTATGCGATCCAGCGTACCACCTCACGTGAAAGTTCACCTCAGAACGTGAAAAAGTTCCGCTCTATAACCCCCTCAAAGTTTTGAGGTTTTTTACATCATCAACAAAAGCTTTTCTTTCTGCATTCGGCATGGGAATTAAACCTCTGTCGGAAAGATACCCGTCTGGTCCCCAGGCCCTGTCACTGCTGAACTCGTCAAGGTATTCGGCCATGCCGGGTATAACTCTGACGTGGTCTTTTTTGACGTAGAAATATAAGGGCCTGGATACTGTATATTCCCCATCTGCAATAGCCTCAAATGTGGGTTGTTTGCCGTCTATGAAGGACCCTTGAATTTTGTCAATATTCTGGTCCAGGAAGCTGAAACCGAAAACGCCAAAGGCATTGGGGTTAGCATCGAGTTTCTGGATAATCAGGTTGTCATTTTCACCAGCCTCAACATACGCACCATCTTCACGAATGGTATGACAGATCCTTTTATATTCATTTTTATCTTTTTTCTTTAAAGCTTTTATCCAGGGAAAAGTCTTGGCTCCGCCTTCCATGGCAAGTTCTGCAAAGGCATCACGGGTTCCTGACGTTGGAGGAGGCCCGAGAACCTCAATCGCAACGTCTGGTAATGAAGGATTAATGTTTTGCCAGGTTTTATATGGATTAGGAATAACTTTTTCAGTTCCGTTTGGGTCAGGCACCTCTTTGGCCAAGGCCAGGAAGATCTCTGTACTGCTAATTTTCATGGCAGGGACTTTTTTAGAATGAGCCAGGACTATGCCGTCATAGCCAATTTTAACCTCAATGATATCGTTTACGCCGTTTGCCTGGCATTGGTCGAATTCGGATTTTTTAATGCGGCGGGAGGAGTTGGTGATGTCAGGATGCTGTACGCCAATCCCGGAACTGTTATTGCCGATTCGGATGAGAATCCAGCCAGATTAAGTGATCATAGCAACCGCCCGGAAATTAAAACCGCGATGTTGGGAAAAACAGGAACACAACTCCGTTTCAGTGCATCCCTTGGTGTCAAAATGCTCTATGTGGCCATTCCTCTGTCCTCTATAGCAGATGGGCAAATTGAAAAATTTCACGTTCTGCGCATGTCCATGCCCGCCTCTGCCATTAATCATACATTGCAAAGCCTTCGGTTGAAGGTTGCTGTCTCTGGTGTCATAGTGGCCCTTCTTGCCATGCTTGCGGCCATAATCGTTTCACGGAGAATAAGCAAGCCCTTGGAAGAAATGACGGAAAAAGCTGAACAATTTGCTCAGGAGAACTTCAACACATCTCTCTCCATCCCAGGGACCTGTTCTCTTGAGGTGAGAACATTGGCCGCAGCATTGAATTGCATGGCCCAGAAACTTCGGGAGAGGTTCAGTACAATTGTCCATCAACGCAATGAACTACAGACAATTTTGGCTTCAATGGCAGATGCCATTCTGGTTATTAATAATGATAAACAGGTCACCACCATAAACGATTCAGCGTGTCGTCTGCTGGAAATTCCGGCAGGAAAAGCCATCGGCAAGGGAACCCAGGAAATATTGCGTAATATTGATATTGAACGCCTGGTCGATATGACCTTTGCGGGAGCTGAAGCAGTGTCAGAAGAAATTACCCTGAACAAGGGAAGAGAAAAACTATTCCTGCAATATAGTGGCGTTCGACTCCAGAATGAGAGTGGGCACTCTTTTGGAGCTGTTATTGCTTTGAACGATGTCACTCATATCCGCAGATTGGAAGATATGAGGCGAGAGTTTGTCGCTAACGTTTCCCATGAGTTGATGACTCCACTCACTTCTATCAAAGGCTACACCGAGACGATTCTTGACAGCGGTCAGGACGACAAAGAGCAGACTGAAAAATTCCTGAAAATTATCCTCCGCCAGTCCGACCGCCTGCAAGCCATTGTCAACGATTTGCTGGAGCTTTCTAAGATAGAAAAGGAAATTGAATATAGTGAAATTGATCTCGTTCCAACCAAGGTGAAGAGTGTCCTTGAAGAGGCCAGACAAGTCTGCAGCCCTAAAGCTGTAGAAAAAAATATGACAATCTTGCTTGATTGTCCGACTGACCTTATTGCTCCCATGGATTGCCATCTTATGGGGCAAGTTGTAGTGAACCTCCTCGCCAATGCCATCAAATACAGTGATACGTCAAGCTGGGTTGAAATGAAGGCAGCGTTACGGATAGTGGAAAATGATAAAAAAATGGTTGCTATCAGCGTACAGGATTTTGGGGTGGGAATTGGCCAGGAACACCTTCCCCGCCTTTTTGAACGCTTTTACCGCAGCGATAAAGATCGCAGCAGAAAACTCGGAGGAACAGGTCTCGGGCTCGCCATAGTCAAACACATTGTTCAGGCCCATCATGGGAGCGTGACTGTGGACAGTCAAATTGGCCAGGGCACTATTTTTACCGTTTTGATTCCGACAGCATATACGGAAGTCTAATTTTATCAGGTCTTTTCTACTGAGTGGATTAGTGCCTGAAGGACTGAATCCGATTTTTCAATCTGGCGATTATTGTTGGGTCAGGTGTGTATGGCGAGATAGGTTTTTCGGGAATCGGGATGTAGTGGCTGAGGCGGAAGGGTGTGTCTGCGATATTGAGATTGTAGGCATGGACCAGAAGGCATTCGAGGTTCACCGCATCAGCTGTATTGTATGCCAGTAATGTTTCCAGAATTTTTTCGTTGCCTGTTCGCTGGTATTCCTGCCAGAGAATTACTGCGAAAAAGCCGTTTACGCCTTCCAGGTCGTGCCGGTAAATGCCAAGCTGTTGTTCGCATCCTTTGAGTCCGCCGCGATAGCCAAGATTGTAAAGAATATGGCGCAGGTCAATGTGTACCTGGGGAAGAGTGGTGTGGAGGCAGGATTCGATCACTGGAACATCAAAGCTTTTGCCGTTATATGTGACAATGATTTCAAATCCAGCAATATCATCGATAAAATCTTCGAGGTTTCGTCCCTGGGTATAAGTTTTTATCTTGTGTCCATCATAGAGGGCAATGGTTGTAATTTCGCATTCTTCCCGCAGACGGCCATTGGTCTCGATATCAAAGTAGGCGATTGTTTTACGGAAATGAGGGAAAAGGCGCCAATGCTGGTTTGCGGGCAGTAGTTTGCCATAGCAGTCTGGCTTCCGACCTTGCTGGTCTCGAATTTGAGGGAGGTAATGGCTGATGAGCCGCTTTTTGGCCTCGGGGAGGATCTCCGGAAAGGGGGCGTGCCAGTCTTCCCACGAGAGAATTCCGGAATCCCAGATCTGCTGTTCTGATTTTTTGCCTATGCCGGGGATATGGATAAACGTGTTGTATAGCATAAATAAAAATCCCCAAGGCTCTGAAGTGGGAGCCTTGGGGTGTGTCGAATTTTTAATAGATAAAAAAATTAATAGAGGTCAAGATAGCTGTCAAGCTCCCAGTCGGTAACGGCTGTGCGGTAATTATCCCACTCTTTCTCTTTGCCTGTAATGTATTTTTTAAGAATATGATCGCCAAGAGTCTCTTTGGCAATCGGGTTCGCCTTAAGTTCTTCCAGGGCCTCTTTCAGACTGCCAGGCAGACTGTCAATGCCGGCAGCATCTTTCTCTTCTGCAGTCATGGCAAAAATATTGACGTCTACAGATTTCGGTGTTTTCAGTTTGTTTTTGATTCCATCGAGTCCTGAGTTAAGCATCATGGCAACAGCGAGATACGGATTGCAGGCTGGATCAGGGCAGCGAACCTCTACACGGGTGCCGAGACCACGGGATGCAGGAATGCGGACCAGGGCAGAACGGTTTGATGCCGACCAGGCAACATATACCGGAGCTTCATAGCCTGGTACAAGTCGTTTGTAGGAGTTAACCAGCGGATTGGTGATTGCAGCAAAACCGCGGGCATTTTTGATAATTCCGGCAATGTAATGGTAGGCTATTTTGCTCAGCCCTTTTTTGTCGCTGGTGTCTTCAAATGCATTGGTGCCGTCAAGGTTGAACAGGGACTGGTTGGTATGCATTCCTGAGCCGTTGATCCCAAAGATAGGTTTCGGCATAAAGGTGGCGTGCAGATTGTATTTGTTGGCAATGGCTTTTACGACCCATTTAAAGGTGACGGTGTTGTCACAGGCCGTCAGGGCATCAGCATATTTGAAGTTAACTTCGTGCTGGCCTTCAGCAACTTCGTGATGGGATGCTTCTATTTCGAAGCCCATGTTTTCTAATGTTTCAATGATCTCACGGCGACAATCAGAACCGAGATCATTGGGGTCAAGGGCGAAATAGCCGGCAGTGTCATTGGTGATGGTGGTGGAGTTGCCGTCTTCATCGCGTTCGAACAGGAAGAATTCTGCCTCGGTACCGATATTCATGGTGAAACCCATTTTCTTGGCCGCTGCCAGGCTTTTTTTCAGGGCAATACGCGGGCACCCTGCAAACGGTGTTCCGTCAGGAAGATGTACGTCGCAGATAAGCCGGGCGGCAGAGATGCCGGCTTTGTTTCTCCAGGGAAGGATTACAAAGGTGTCAAGGTCAGGCTTGAGGAACATGTCGGATTCATTGATACGGGCAAAGCCGTCAATGGAGGATCCGTCGAACATGATTTTACCGTCCAGTGCTTTTTCAAGCTGACTGCGGGGGATGGCGACATTTTTCTGAAAACCGTTCACGTCAACAAACTGCATACGGAAAAAATTAATGTTCTGCTCTTCTACAATTTTGAGAATTTCGTCTCTGGTCATGATGTTTCTCCTTAAAAAATGAAGATGATGATTGGAATTATATGCCTGAATTGAAATATGCTTTTATGAAACAATATATGTATAGCTTTCATTCAATTTCGGCACAACTTTTTTGTCTTTTTACAAAATTGTAATTCTTTGTTGTGTTGCTACTGTGAGGCAAAAAGCAGGGCCTCTTCTATTTCCTTTTGGAAAATTTCGTTGTTGATGAGGTGTCCCTTGTTGTCGAGGACATAAAAAACATTGACAATCTGATCGCCTTTACTGCCGATTATGGCCCGATAGGTATTGATTCCAAAATCAGAAAGGGTGTGGGTGATGTCGTAGAGGAGCCCCATGCGATTTGTCGCGTATACTTCAACAACCGTGTAGTGAGCGGATGCCTGGGTGTCAAAAATTACGCGTGTTTTGGGTCGACGTCCGGGTTTCGATTTCCTTCGCAGTGCGGGTTTTAATTTTTTGGCCAGCCTGTGGGTGAGTCCGAGCCGAAGCTGCACAGCTTGTGTAAGGTCATTCTGGAGGGCTTCCCAGTCCTGGTCCTCAAAATTTTTATCCAGGGTTGAAGCGACGTCAATGACATCAATAACGGTTCCATCACTCCATGTGTATATCTGGGCAGAAAGGATTCGCAGATTGTGCAGGGCAAGGGTGCCGCAGATTTTGCTCAGCATACCGGGACGGTCATTGGCGATAATAAGAACAGACCAGTGGGCCTCGTGTATTGAGGGGGTCGTCAGGATAGGTTTGTATTCCAACTGGGTATGGTGTTGTATATGGACTGCAACCTCTGCAGGGGAAAATCCCTGGAGGTAGTCATCCGGCAGAATGTCCATGTCGAAAGAATTGTCCTTGGCAAGCAGTGGAGTGATCTGGTCCCGCAGCCATTGTGTTTCTTGTGCAGTGTTGTCCGGTAGTTTTTCGGCATGCTCCAGGGCGTTGGCTGTCTTCAGGTAAAGTTCCTGGAGGAGGGCGGCTTTCCAGTCTGTCCATATTGAAGGGCCGGTTGCCCTGGCGTCGGCAATGGTCAGCAGGTAAAGCATGGAAAGTCTTTCCGGGGTTTTGACTTTTCGGGCGCAGCGAAGAATCAGACTTTCGTCTTCAAGGTCGCGTCTCAAGGCTATTTCGGCAAGGAAAAGATGCTCGCGTACAAGGAAGGTGAGGTCATCGATTTCCCCGGCTGTCAGGCCCAGCCGTTCGCCAATGTCTTTGCAGAGCTTGGCGCCATATACAGAATGGTTTTCCTGGTATCCTTTGCCGATATCGTGAAGGAGGGCTGCCAGGAAAAGAATGTGTGGCGTGTTGATCAGTTTGAAAATTCGTTGTTCCGATCGACGTAATGTGCTTATCTCGTCAACACATTGAAGAAGGTGACGATCCACAGTGAAAACGTGATAGATGTCATGCTGGGAAAGGGATTCCAGATGCGTAAATTCCGGCATGTATGCAGATAGAAGTCCTGATTCGACAAGTTCGGTCAGGGCCGGCAGGGCTGACTCGTGGCTGATCAGTTCCATGAAGGATTTTGCCATTCGTTTTGATCTGCGGTTTTTGTCGGTAACAATGTCAAGATGGTCGCGGATGGCTTTCCGGGTCCGGTGATGGATGGGGGCCCCGGTCTTTGCTGACTGGAGAAATACCCGTAGAAGCAGATGCGGTCTGCTTTTCAGGAGTTCCTGGTCGGTAAGCTGGATTCTGCCCAGGCGCAGGGTGATTCCGGTTTCCAGGGCTTTGTCCTGCAGTTTAGATTTGCTCAGTCCGAGGACTTCAGTAACATGCTCAAAAAACATGTCGGTAGTGACGGCAATAGTGCGCAGGTGGGCGTGAAGCTCTTTCATGAAGCGTTCTACACCCATCATTCCGCTGGTGTCCTTGTATTGAAAGGCTCCTGCCATTTCCTCCTGATGTTCAAAGAAAAGCTGGTCGTTTTTACGGCCGCTGATGTAATGCAGTCTGTTTCGTATCCTGACCAGATTGTCCCAGGCCGCTTCAAAATTCTGTTTTTCTTCTCGGGTAAGAAGGCCGGCAAGCTGCATTGCTTCAAGGTCGTCCAGGCTGAAAACAACTTTGGCTGTCCAGAGCATTGCCTGTATGTCCCGGAATCCGCCCTTGCCTTCTTTGATGTGAGGTTCCAGGAGATAGCTGTGGTTGCCGAAGCGCTCATGCCGCTTGCGGCAATGCAGGATCATATCCTGGACAAACTGTTTGCGGCGACCCTCGACAAACTTTTTCTGAAACCGGCTTATCAGGTCAGCGTATAGCGATTCTGATCCTGCCAGGAGATGGGCATCCAGTATTGATACCTGGAGGAAAAAGTCTTTTTTTGCTTCGCTCAGGCATATTTTGGGAGTTCTTACTCCGTGGCCAACCTCAAGGCCGGCGTCCCAGAGTGGGTAGAACACGGCCTCGGCAACGGCTGTCAGATCTTCTTCGGTGCATTTATCATGGAGCAGCATGAGGTCTATGTCTGAAAAAGGGAACAGTTCTCTGCGGCCGTAGCCGCCGAGGGCCACCAGGGCCATGCCTGAGGATTTATCTTTGCAGTGCTTGAAGGCACTGGCCAAGGTCTTGTCCATCAGGCTTGTGTGTTTTTTGATCAGCGCTTTACCGCCCAGGCCCTGTTTCCACAGGGTTTCAAGACTGGCACGTTTGGCGCGTAATCCCTCTTTCATTCTCTTGTTGTCCGTTGGTTTGCTATTGAAAGTATAATTTCAAGCTGTTGGTCTTGTGTCTGTTATATGGCTTCTTCACCTGTTTCGCCGGTCCTGACCCTGATAACCTGTTCAACAGGCAGAACGAAGATCTTGCCATCGCCAATTTTTCCGGTTTCGCTGGTCAGTGCCGCCTGGCGTATGACGGTGACAACTTCTTCAACCTGGTCGGCTTTGACGATGAGTTCCAGTTTTACCTTGGGGATAAAGTCGACAATATATTCGGCTCCACGGTATATTTCCTTGTGGCCTTTCTGGCGCCCGTATCCTTTTACTTCGCTGATGGTCATGCCTTTTATCCCCAGCAGATTTAAGGCTTCTTTTACATCGTCAAGTTTGAATGGTTTGATAATGGCTTCGATTTTTTTCATGAAAATCTCCTGTAGTTGGTTTCGTGAATTTTATGGAACTAATGTGCCACGAAAACCATGAAAAAACACTAAAAAGCTACATGTTATATGCCGTCTCGCTGTGGGCGCTCTGGTCAAGGCCCATAACTTCATCTTCCAGGGAAACCCGGAGGCCGCCGCAGACAGCGGATGTTATTTTCAGGAGAATAAAACTTACGATGAAGGCATAGGCTCCAACAACGGCTACCCCGAAGATCTGGGTGCCGAGAAAGGCGGCATTGCCGGCGAGAAGGCCGTCGGCGCCGCCGGGGTTAACAGTCTTGGTAGCAAAGATGCCGAGGCAGATGGTGCCTATTACTCCGCCAAAGCCGTGAATGCCGACGACATCAAGGCTGTCGTCAAACTTGATTCTGTTTTTAAAGGTTACGGCACAGTAGCAGGCGAATCCGGCAATAAGGCCGATAATAATAGCTGCATTGGGGGTAATGAAGCCGGCGGCAGGGGTTACTGTTGCCAATCCGGCGATGGCACCTGAGGCTGCGCCAAGGGTGGTTGGTCTTTTGTGTTGAATCCATTCCACGAGTACCCACATTGCCATGCCAGCCATTCCTGCCATATGGGTGGCAACGAGGGCGCCACCGGCGATACCGTCTGCGGCAAGGGCGCTGCCGCCATTGAAGCCGAACCAGCCAAACCAGAGGAGGCCAGTTCCCATAAGAGTCATTGGCAGGTTGTGGGGCATGATTGAATCCTTGCCATATCCTTTCCGGGGGCCGAGTACGACAACTGCTGCAAGGGCTGCCATGCCGGAAGTAAGGTGAACTACAAGGCCTCCGGCAAAATCCAATACTCCCATATTCCCCAGCCATCCTCCGCCCCAGATCCAGTGGCAGACCGGGTTGTAAACGAGGATGGTCCATGCGAGGCTGAAAAGAAGGAATGGGCCGAAGCGCATACGTTCGGCAAATGCTCCGGTGATAAGTGCCGGGGTTATAATGGCAAACATGCACTGGTAGATCATGAATACTGATTGCGGGATGGTGGTTGCATAGTCAGGGCTGGGGGCTGCACCAACGCCTTTCAGGCCAAACAATGAGAGGTCGCCGATAAGGCCGCCGACATCAGGGCCAAAAGACATACTGTAGCCAATGTACACCCATTCGATACTGACAACTGAAATCATGATAAAGGATTGCAGTATGGTTGCCAGAACGTTTTTTCCTCTTACCATTCCTGCGTAAAAAAGTGCCAGTCCCGGGGTCATGAGCAGAACCAGGGCTGCTGATATCAGTATAAATGCAGTATCTCCTGCCGAGATCGTATTCAAAGTTTTCTCTCCTTCAAGTGAGTGCGTCCATGTGTAAATGACGTGGGATTGAATGCCGCGAGTTTCTTTCTATATTAGCAAGGTGTGTGCCAATGCTGTTTTCTGGTTTGTTTTGCTTGTAAGTGTTTGATTATTAAAGAAAAGGTGTTTTGGTGCGCTGGTGGGGGAGGCGTCCAATTATTGCAAAAATGTAAAATCAAGGGCCAATTATTGCAAATTTGTAATAATTGGAAGGAAAAAGGAAAAAGGAAAAAGGAAAAAGGAAAAAGGAAAAAGGCAAAAGGCAAAAGGCAAAAGGCAAAAGGCAAAAGGCAAAA
>JACKQG010004466.1_pt1 | contig 16209 bp, 18 predicted proteins | sample 8237621 | NCBI WGS metagenome assembly JACKQG01 (sample SAMN15677084, study PRJNA649215) | marine metagenome | biome: marine; feature: Black Sea; material: saline water; isolation source: suspended particulate matter (SPM) from the Black Sea western gyre | collected 2013-06-09/2013-06-10 | depth... | reverse complement strand
GTAGAGTGCTCAACGATATCCAGAACTTCATCAATAATTACTAATCTTCTGTTTGTTCCGTTCCAGTTATAGAGATGAGGCCATGTCTGCGGAGTATTTCCATCCTGTCCTAGCATATCGAGAGCCATCTCGTAAGCTCTGTGAGTGATCACAAGTACCGGATAGTTCTTCAAATCACTAATATCAACCTTATCTTTAGTGTCACCGTGATAAGCAACCGCTTCACCCATGCTTCCTGATCGTTCATTATCACTATTTGCTAACTGACCTGCATTCTCTATCAATACACTAATATTAAGTTTATCTGCTTCACTCATGTTCTCTGATAGTTCATTAATCTTACTTGCTATATGGTCAGCATCAGCTTTTAATCTGGTGACGATAAGCACTCCTGGGTAAAAGTCTTTAGCTGCTATAGCAAGCATTGAGCAGTAAACAATTGTTCCCTGAGTCTTCCCTGATCCTGTTGGAGGCTGTAGGACTATCCACTCATCTCTATGAGCTTTACCTACAGCGTAATAGCCAAAGATATGAGCCATCTTAAACCAGAGCTCTCTCAATGCTTCACTTGATTGATTCCCTAGACGCTTAGTCCAGTGATATTCCATTGCTTTTACGAATTCATTAGGATCAACCATGTCTAAAATCTCCTGCGCTTCGTGTTATGAAGTCAGAAAGTATATCATCAATGGATGGCGACCCTTGCTGAGGGTGTACGAAAAACCCCTAGTAAACCGAAGTTGTAACTCCTGTTAAACAAAAGGTAGGAATTAGTCATTCTGTATGTTCTATAAACATTTGATTACCGAACACTACTCTGATAACCTAGCCAGTAAATAGACATGAGAGGACCTAAATATGGAAGAAAGAATAAGGTTTGCAGGAGGGAATATTAGTAAGAAGAGGACGAGCGTCGCTTTGTATGCCAGAGTAAGTACAGATGGTCAAACCACAGAGAACCAGCTCCAAGAACTAAGGAAAGTATCAGATCGAAATGGCTGGCAGATAATTCAGGAGTTTGTAGATCATGGCATAAGTGGAGCCAAAGGTAGAGATCAGAGACCAGCCTTTGATGAGATGTGCAAAGGCGTAGTAAGAAAAGAATTCGATTTGGTTATGGCCTGGAGTGTGGATCGCTTAGGTCGATCACTTCAGCACCTTGTAACTTTCCTTGATGAACTTCATTCCAAGAATGTTGACCTGTTTCTTCATAGGCAGGGAATAGATACGACTAGCCCAGCAGGTAAGATGATGTTCCAGATGCTAGGAGTGTTCTCTGAGTTTGAGAGAGCTATGATTAAAGAAAGAATTAATGCAGGACTGGCAAGAGCAAAAGCTCAAGGTAAAACTCTTGGTAGACCAAAAGTCTCTCTGCAAGTAGAGAATAAGATCAGGAAGTTAAGATCAACTGGTAAAGGCATCAGAAAGATTGCGAGTGAACTAAGAGTTGGCGTAAGTACTGTAAAGAGAGTCGTGGATGAACTAAAGGTAGCTTGAAAATACCTGTTGAATTAATGAGGTAGCGATGGGGGTAAAATCTTAACTGATCGTTTACATATACCCACTCACAGTTTTGTGATAAATTATTTTTATAGCGTGTCCAATAGAAAGTAAGAAGTTATTATTAATTCGTATAAGGCTAACTTAAGGGTCGGTCTCAGTTCGATTCCCCCCGCCTCCACCACTCGTCACAGGGGCAGCTTTTAGTTGCCCTTAAATTGCTCTAAGTTCGGGTTCGAACTTTCCCCCTAATCTCCACTCACAAATCGCTATAGGCCCGAAGTACCACTCTGTAATTTTTCACTAATTTGGATTTGGTTGAATCAGGTATGAGGTGGGACGAAAAAAGCCCGCCCGGAAGGGGCGGGGTTTGATCGGCAAACAAATTACATATTTGTTTTTCTTTCCTGAATTTCAGCTCTTCTTACTTTTGCGAGTTTTGCCAATTCCCCCAAAGCTTTTCTTGCTCGTGCCGCTGCGGCTTTAATATTCTTAGTTTCAAAACTTTCATTTTCCGCAAGATAATTTTCGTAAGCAGAAACAATTTGATCGTGTGTCATTCAGGACTCCTTAACAAGGTTAATTAATTTTCTGAATTAAGAATTACCACATAATCCAAGGCAAGATCAACAGAATACTAAAAATAAAAATTTGAGATTTTTTTTTCTTGGAGGAAAAGCTTTTTTGAGACGAGGGTTAAAAGATTACCGAATGAACCTTCCCATGCAGAGTGTTCCTTGAAATTCCTTGTCTAAATTTTGAATAGAAACCAATTCTTCAGGCAAATTCCACAAACCATACGAATCGATCAAGCCTGGCAAAAATCCCATTTCAGACCAAATAGGTGAGCCTTTTTTTAACTTAAACCTGACTTCAAGGTTAAACGTTGCACGCTTTCCGACTCGGTTGGTTCCGATCATTGACAAATGACTATCATCCACATCGAGAATTTCATCCACCGATTTTCCAATCAGTTCCTCAGGCTCAAATCCAAGCGTACGGGAGGAGGAGTTGATAAAAGATATATTTCTTGCGGGGTCCAATTGAAATACAATTTCTGAAATTGTTTCGACAATTCTTTTATAATGTTTTTCATTCTCTACCAATAAATATTCAGCTTGATTGGCTCTCAATTCCAGATCATGAACTTTAATGACATTGTGGATGCATTGAGATAAAATTTCCGGAGATAATTTTTCTTTGGGAATATAATCCAATGCGCCTGTTTTAAGTGCTTGAGCGGCAATCATTTCATCGCCTTTTCCCGTTACAAAAATTATAGGAGTGCTCGTTCCACCGAAATGCAAGATTTCCTGCAAAAGATGAATTCCGTTTGCATCAGGTAATTGATAGTCCAATAATGCGCAATCAAAAACTTTTTTATTTAGTTGCTCTACTCCTTCAGCGCAATTTATAGCTTCAGTAATTTCCACTTTTAGACCCGCGCGCACCATCATTCTGGTAACGATCTTGCGGAAAGATCTATCGTCATCAATTATTAGAATTTTAAGCAATTTATCCAAGGTCTTAGCTCTTTGTTATTGATTTATTCAATTATTAGCGAAAACTAAAAAAAATAAAAGAACAAAACTGCTCATAAATTTCAATAGAATATAACCCATACTATCAATAATTTTGTCACCGTCCAGTCACGAATTTGCAACTTTTTTTGTTAAGAAATCTTATAAAAGTAATATAATAAACCCTTTATTTAATTGCTTTTATATTGATCACGATTCAAAACAGGTCTAAAAATTATGGCTGAAATCGGCAGGCGGTTTTCTCTTGATAAAGTAAATATTGATCCAAGCCTGAAAAATAAAATTTTTTCAGCGGATGGGGATGAGCATATAGGCAATTGGGATGGCGAGTGTATTGACGAACTCGTTAAAGAAATTGATCGTATCGAAGAAAGAGCTGATCCAAATTATGCCAGTTTACCTCATAGACAAAATATCCCTGAAGATTTTAGGTTAGAAGTTGAGAAAGATTACCCGATTTGGACCTGTGATATTAAAGGTCGATGTTTGGTAGGAGATGCGGGTGATGGAATTAAAACCGTTGATGAAATTCGAGAATTCTATATTAACGAATATGGGAGCATAGAAAAATTTAAAGAAAAACTACGTGCTGATCGCGAAAAATTTATAAAAGAAATAAAAGAGCAGTCGGAACAATAAAATTTTCTCCAACTAAATTTGTTTGTACTCCCTAAAATATTTAAAATTTGACCATGGAAATTTGCAACTATTCATTTAACATCTTAATCGCTGAGGACGACGAAGATGATTATACGCTTATCACTGATGTACTAAAACTATCCAAAAACGAATGTATAATTAATTGGGTCAGAGATGGTGAAGAAGTTATTAATTTTCTAAATGCTTCCATTGAGCCTGAGGGCAATCATCAAAAACCTGATATAATTTTTCTGGATTTGAACATGCCCAAAAAGGACGGTCGGGAGGCCCTTCAGGAAATAAAGTCTCATAGTATTTTTAAAAACATCCCAGTAATAATCCTTTCTACTTCACAAGCCAAAACTGATATCCAAAAAGTTTACGACTTAGGCGCAAATTCCTTTATCCAGAAACCGTTTAAGTATTCGGACTTTCATTCAATGATGGAAAGTTGTTTCGAGTATTGGATAAACACCGTTAAGCTTCCCTCATAATTAATTTTTAGTATGAAAAACGATCCATTAAAAATTCTCATAATTGAAGACGATGAAGATGATGCTTTTTATATTAAAGATATTTTAAAGGAAGGTTTGAGCGACTCCCCACCCACAATTGATCATTTATCTTCCCTTGAAAGTAACTTAAAACAAATAAACCCATTCTCTTACGACTTAGCCATGTTTGATTACCGGCTTGGAAAAACGAATGGAATCGAGTTGGTTCGAAATTTTCGAGATCAAAACTGCAGCATACCTATAATACTTTTTACCGGGCAAGGCGATCAAGAAGTGGCCGTTGAAGCTATGAAAGCCGGCGCAAACGATTATTTGACCAAGGGAAAACTTTCCATTGAATCAGTTACTAAATCCATTCGTTATGTATTGGGACTTCAAAAAGAAGCTGCACTGAGAAAAGAAGCAGAAGAAAAACTTAGGACATCTCATACCAACCTTACAAAAGCCCACAAGGAACTACAAGATTCCATTGCGAAACTTGAAACCGCGCAGAAGCAAATAATCATATCTGAAAAGCTTGCTGGAATCGGCCGACTGGTAGCTGGTGTGTGCCATGAAATTTTAAACCCACTCAACATAATTTCAGGGCACACCCAATCTCTTTTAATGGAACGCGAATCAGACGACGCCTTAACTACAGATTTAGTTTCCATTATGGAAGAAATAAGTCGTATTACTAAGATTATAACAGGGCTATTAACCTTCTCCCGAAAAGGGAATATGGAACTTCGCGAATCTGATATCGTTAATGTATTGGAATCTGTTCTGATTCTTGTAGAAAAGGACATGCGTTTGGGAGGAATTGAAATTGTACGGAACTTCGAGGCAACACCCATAATAGTGATGTTAGATACGGATGGAATTCGCCAAGTATTTCTCAATATCATAAACAATGCGAAACACGCAATTACAGGTGGTGGAATTTTGTCCGTATCAACAGAAGTACATAAAAGTGGTTTAAGCCTACAACCTCTTTCTGACCAAAAAGCTGCTGATTCCAACTCGAGAAAAATCTTACAGATTAAGTTTTTTGATAACGGGAAGGGAATTGATAAAAATGACCTTGAGAAAATTTTTGAACCGTTTTTTACAACAAAACCCGAAGGAAAATGGACAGGATTGGGATTATCGCTTTCTTATTCGATAGTTGAAAAACATGGAGGAAATATTGAAATAGAAAGCAAAGTTGGTTTTGGGACCACCGTTTCTATCAATCTTCCAATTCCAGATAAAAAAATTTAGCGTAAAAAATCCAATAAGGTGGGTTGTAATATTTGTGCCGTGGCACTCAAGGTGGCCTGAAGCGCGAATTCCAGGTTGGCAAGATCGGAAGCACTTTTTACAATATCGGCTTCCTCAATTTTTGAAAGCTGCTCAGAGCGATCAACTATTTCCTGCTCATGAACAAAATCTGAATTATCAACACGCGACAAAGACGCTCCAATTATTGCTCGTGAATTATTAATGGAGGCCAAACTGGAGTCAAGGGTATCCAAGGAAGCTAATATGGCAGCCGTGTCATCCTTTTGAAAAGCGTCTCTGAGTTTAAATAAAGTAGTAAATACATTTCTTCCTCCCCCCAAACCTAAATTCTCTGCAGTTTCATCCGTCCCAACATTCCTTACCACCGCAACCGTTGTAGAGTTATTGGATGTAATTTGCAAAGCCTTTCCTGCACTATTTATTGAAGCCGTTACATTCAACCCGGAATTATTAATTAAATTTATTACATCACCCATAGTAGAAGCTGAACTTAAGGTGACGGTTGCCGATGCAGCTCCATTTACGATATTAATATCATTTAAAGTTAGTCCATTTCCACCCTCCAAATCTGAAACAAGTGTGGATGTTGTTATAACTGGATTTAGGTCAGATCCCGCAAGCGTTCCATCTCTTCTTCCTAAAATTCCCAAATCTGCAGCCGTCCTACCTCCTGAAGTTTCTGATACCGTTAAGGCTTGCGAAATAACTGTGCTTGTATCCGTGAGTTGTAAACCATTAGTATTTGAATTTATAGATGCCGTTACATTTACCGATGAAGAGTTTATTCTTGAGATTAAATTTGCAACTGTATCTGTTGAATTAACCGTTATCGTGGCTGAGTTTCCTGCTCTATCTGAAATGGCAAACGAACCTGCGGTTATCCCAACTCCTCCATTTAAAGAGGAAAGAGCTGTAGCCGATGTGATTCTCGGGCTTAAATCCGTTGCCAAAACCTGAGAGCCTGGAATACTAAAATCTACACTTATATTATTTGCAATCCCCACCTGAAATGTTTCAGAGTTTCCAAGGTAAACAGCACCAGACGCTTCCGCGCTAAAGGGTTGTACTCTAAAATTGGTTCCTGAAAAAATAAATTGGTTTTTAACTTTTGTATTTGCTGTTTCAAATACTTGAGAAATTATCTGATCTAATTCTGACGCGGCAAAGCTTCTAGTTTCGGCAGTAGAAGCTCCCCCTAGTTCACTCACTGCCAATTCTTTAGCTCTTATCAAATTCAAATTAACCGACTGAAGCGATGAATCACCTGCCTGAATAAATATTCGATTATTGTCAATATTTCTTATGAATTGATTTGCTTGATTGACACCCGTTCGCAAAAGAAGTGCATCTCGAATTCCAGCAGGATCATCCGAAGGACGGTTAATTCTTTTCCCTGTGGCAATTTCTTGCTGAGCCTTAAAAAGATTCTCCGTTATTCGAAAAATATTTTGAAGAGAGTTTGCCTGCTGAGCCTGACTGGTAACACGAGTAACCATGACGGTTTTCCTTGAAAACTAAATAATATTTAATTCTTTATACTTGGGATATTACTGTATCCAGAAGTTCATCAACCACTCCTATTAAACGAGCGGCAGCATTATATGCCTGTTGAAACTTGACCATGTTAATAAACTCTTCATCTATTGAAACACCGGAGATACTTTCTCTGCGGGTGTTTAACTGTAATAAGATGCCTTCCTGCTGCGATAAAGTTGCTTGAGTTGAGAAGGATTGAATACCCAGATCACTGACAATTGAGCTATAAAACTCATCGAATGTAAAAGCTCCTGATCCCGAGGCCACATGAGTAACACTGTTAAATGTCAACCTTGATTGCAATTCTATTAAACTAAGAGCATTGGCTCCATCTGCACTTGAATTGGAACCTGCTGCAATTTTATTTGAGTTTGATGCAACATCACTTGAAACGGAAAAAGTTTGAGCTGCATTCTCTGAAACTGAAAGTTTGAACTTATCTCCTACTGCTGCTCCACTTGAAATCGTTACTGCAAATCCTCCCGCAAGGTTAAAGGTAGACCCCGCAGAAAAACTAAAACTTCCCTCATTCAAACCGGTGGTAAGATTATTCAGGGTAAAGGAATTAGAACCTGTCATAGTAATTTCAAATTTATCAATTGAAATTGTTGACGGGTTTCCATTTGTAGCAGTTAAGGTTGCCGTTCCAGTATTATTTGTATTAATTTCTGTATTTACAGAAGGGGCTGCAAAAAAATTATTTCCTGTAGTTCCATCAATTCCAAATCCCTGCTGGTGAATATTATTAAACTCTTGGATAAAACCAGCAGCGAGGCGATCAAGCTTGTCTTTAATACCAGAAACTTCCGTATCACGCATATCAAGAAGTCCTTTTAAAGAACCTCCCGTTACAGATGAAGTCACATTGGTGCTAGTTCCATTAAGACCCGATACCACAATATCTTGAAACCCTTTGTTATTTCCGTTTTGTTGTGTGCTTAAAGAAAATGAAGTGGACTGGAGAACAAGTGGGGTTCCATTGCTAAAAGTCAGACTAATTTGCCCATCCATTTCATCTACATAGTTCAAATCTATTAATTCTGATAGTTCTTTGACTCTTTGATCTCTTCTATCTCTTAAATCATTAGCGCTGAAAGCAACCGGCTCATTGGCATGAATGGCCTGATTAAGCTCAGCAATTTCAGAAGTAAGACTATTTATTTTTTGCGCTTCTACCTGGATTGTTGCATCCAGGTTTCTCTGAATTTGAAAGAGAGACTCGCCAAGATTATTGAATGTAGTAGCCAGGTTTTGCGCTTCAGCAATAACACTAGATCTTTCAGGTAACCCAACGGGATTAGAAGAAAGGTCTTGAAGACCTGAAAAGAAATTGCCCAGGCTTTGGTTTAAACTTTGGCCATTTGATTCGCTGAAGAGGATTTCAAGTTGTTCGAAAACATCTTTTCTGACGCCAAACTTACCAAGCGCATCACCTTCCCCTAAAATTTGAGATAACAAAAATTTATCATGCGATCTTTCTACACCTACAACACGGACCCCTGTTCCAAGCTGACCCAGACCAAAACTTCTGGGATTCAATGCTTCAAAATTAACTTCCTGACGCGAATAGCCTTCTGTCTGAACATTAGCAATATTCTGACCCGTTACTTCTATCGCTAATTGTTGCGCCAGCAAACCTACTTTGGCAGTATTTAGAATTCCGAATACATTTGTAGTCATAAAATCAGGAACCTTTTATTAGCTTTCTGTTCAAGCATCGACACTGACCATCCTGCTTTGTAATTTTCCTTCATTAACCTGGCCATTTGCCTCATAAGGAGAATGAGCCTTTTCACCTTCCGAGTGAATGAAGGCGAGCGATTTCTTTAAAGAGAGCGCAGAATGATCCATAAGAGCTTTTATTTTCGCGCTTAGAATATTTATTTTATTAATTTTGGAAAGTAACCGACTTCTGCAGTTTGATAAATTTACCCTATAAGGGTTGTCCTTAAATTGAATTAGTCTTTTTAAGGTTAATGCAGACGGTTTCATATTTAGATTTCCAGCAATTTTTTTCATTAAGCTCGATCGGCTATTTTCCAAAGCCTGCATTTGCATTACTTGATCATCTTTTTTTGCGATAATTATTTGCAAATCATCATAGGAATATTGGGCAACACTTTTCCATTCTTCATTTAATAATTGAATAAAGTTTTCATACAATTTGATTTTTTGTTCCAATACATCCTGAAGGTTTTTATATAACCTTTTCATATATTACTCCTTCAATTTTATTCCTGAAGCTGATGGATTAGATGGGGAAGCCGTATAAGTAGATTGAATGGCTTGACCACGACGCACACGATCGATATTACTAAGATCGTTGTAAACCATCTCTCCCATACCCATACCTCTATTTTTTGCCATTTCTTTAGACATTTCTTCATCCACCATGGACTGAAACATATTCGTGGCGAAACTATCTAACAACCCCGATTTCGGTACTGTTTTCCGCATGGAAGATAATAATTTGTTCAAAAAAATAGATTCAAAATCACGAGCAACTTTTTCAATATCTTTTTCAGAACTCATTTTTCCAAAGGAAGATGAGTTTCGTAATCTCTCAACATTTTTTTCTGACATCTGCGAAAATAAATTTTTTTGCATCTGAACCGGTTTTAGGGGTCCCATATTCAAACCTCAACTCATAGTTGTTAAATTAATTTGCAAGCACCATACCAAACCCTCTGGCTAACCCTCCAAACACAAAAAACCTCTTAAATTGTTATAAAATAAGGGTTTTTTTAATAATAAAATATGGGGTGTTAAAACGAATTTGGAAAATGATAAGGGAAAAGGGAAAAATTTTCCTGTTTCTTTCATTGCACTAGAGAAGTTCCAGGCGAGCATGAAGAGCACCGGAAGATTTAATGGCCTGAAGAATGGCAATTAAATCTCTGGGGCTTACGCCAATGGAATTCAGCCCTTGAACCACATCACCTAACGAAACACTTTTGGGAATAACCAACAGTTTATCCTGGCCTTCTCCAACGGATATACGAGTTCTAGGTAGGACAACCGTTCCTGCATTTTCCGGAGCCAGTGGAGGAGGCTGCGAAACAACCGGTTCTTCTTTGATTTGAACGAACAAAGAGCCATGTGCAACTGCAACCGAAGAAATTCTAACATTTTCTCCCATTACCACAGTTCCCGTACGTTCATCGATTATTACTTTTGCTTGGGAATCGGGTGCCACATTAATGCTTTCAATTTTGGTAACAAGAGTAGAGGCATTATTCTTGAAAAATTCTGGAATTATTACACGAACCGTCCCGCCATCTATCATGAATGCAATTTCATCCTTCATATCATTATTGATGGCCTTTGCGATTCTACTAGCTGTCGTAAAATCCGTTTTTTTCAAAGCAAGAATGATTTCATCCTTAACATTAAAATTATATTTAATTTCCTTTTCGACCAATGCCCCATTTGAAATTCGACCCACGGTGAGATGATTTTTCTGAACACCGCGTCCACCCCCTTGCACCGAAAAACCACCTATTGATATAGGGCCTTGAGCAACAGCATAGGTCTTGTTATCAGAACCTTTTAGCGGAGTCATCAATAGGGTTCCACCCTGAAGGCTTTTTGCATCACCCAAAGAAGAGACCGTTACATCAATACTATCGCCTTGTTTTGCAAAAGGAGGAAGATTGGCTGTTACGATAACGGTTGCGATATTTTTAAACTGCAACTGACCCACTTCTGCGGTGGGAACCGTAACACCCAATTTTTTCAACATACTGGCAATCGCCTGAATAGAGAAGAACACGTTAACAGCACTATCACCCGTTTTTGTTAAACCAATTACCAACCCAAATCCGATCAACTGATTATTTCGAACACCTTTTATACCGGACAGGTCTTTTATTCTTGCTGCCTCCGCAGAACTAAAGAGGAAAAATATTAATGCTAATCCTATAAAAAAATTTACTGCAATCTTTTTCTGAAACATATTTTTCCCCAATTCTTTTTATGACTAAGCAAGCAATGTCAATACAACAGAACCCACATCCCCATTTTGGGTATCGGTAATAGAAATAGTTAAAGTTTGATTTCCTTCAGCGGTTGAAGGCTTGGCAAAAGTGACCGTAACTATGTTTGCTGCGACGGTGACGGCTGGCAAAGTAAAAGTACTTGTTGAACTATTATTAGCGATTGTAGCCACCACGTTACCCGACCCATTTGTGGCATCAAATGTTACTGACCCTGCAACACTTTGAGTCGATGAACCCGGGTCAATGGTGAGAGGGTTCGGCAATACTTGAATGGTTGCAGTATCCGTGTCTCCAACTGCATCCACAACTGTAACGGTGGATGTTCCTGCTACCTGGATTCCCCCCGCTTGAATAGATGTGAATACCCCTGTACCCGCATCTATGGCACCAATTTGAGTATTTGAAAGACTCCAAGACAGAGGAAGGGTTCCACCAAAAGCTGCGAAGGTTAAAGTTCCTCCTTTATTTACCTGTGGACTCGATGGGTTAATCACAATACTAGAGTTTGAGGGACCAAACGGGTTACCATCTTCTAAAGCACCCTCGCAGGCAACAAATAAACCAATAGCTAAAAGAAAACAAAGGAGCCCCTCCTTCCTCCATTTTTTATTACTTACAAAAATATTATTAAAATAATTTTTCATAAAAATTATAAATTAAATTATAGGGACAGCTGTTGTTGCGCTGACGTTGTCAACGGTAGCTGTTATAAAAGCCATTCCTGTGACTGTTCCAGAAGTAAGAGTGGTGGTCGCCGTTCCCGATGCATCCGTGGTCAACGATGCTGATCCAAGAGTTCCTAAAGTAGTTGTTAGGGTCACGGTGGCGCCCACTGTTGGAATATTCTGAGTTGTAAATACTTCAACTCTAATGGTTGCCTGACTTGCACCATCATTTTGAATTCCGGCTCCACCAAATAATCCCTGAATACCTAGTGTATTTCCCAAAGCACTTGGGCCCGTTAAATCTTCCACTGCTGCCTGGCAGCCAATGAAGATTATGACAGCGGTTAATATTGAAAGAGAAAGTCCTTTAAGATGTTTTATATAATTCATAATTTTTTAGAATGGCCAAACCTTGCTCAAAACTTTTGCAAGCCAACCTTTTCTTTGTTCATCAGCGACCACACCTTCACCTCTATAACTTATCGCAGCATCTGCAATTAATGTTGAGGGAATTGTGTTATCAAAATTAATATCTTGTGGTCGGACAACACCTCGCAGTACCATAATTTGTTCTTCATGGTTTACCGTCACCGACCTTTTACCTTCAATCCTGAGGTTTCCACTGGGCAAAACATCCGTAATGATTGCGGAAATAGTTGCCGTTAAAGTTCCGTTTCGAGTTACTGTTCCAGTTCCCTGCATCGAGTTAGCGATGGTTGCATTCACCGATGGGTCAAACTGGGTTCCCATATTTAAAAAATTCTGAATACCCAAGCTGGACGGTAACCCCAGTACGTTGGGTGCTTGCATATTTACCGTGGTATCTTTTGCCGTATTGGTGGTGGCAGATTGGGTTGATGAAGCATTTTCGTTTATCGTCACCGTGATGATATCCCCCACCACTGCAGCCTTATCATCCCCAAACAAAAAATTGCCCCGGGTATTTCCAGGCCAAAGTGCCCCTTCCTCAGGTTTTTGATTGCTTGGTTTGGTATATAAGTTCTTCGGAATGACTGTTGACCTACTATCTACCGCCCTATGCGAAGTGGAACAGGCGCCTAAAAAAAATACCAAACTTAGAAGAGCAACCCCAACCGCTTTATTTTTTATAATTTGAATTCTCATTAAAAGCTCACCTTCACAGTATTGGAATCTACAAGTCTTCCATAAATTATTTTTTTAGAATCCATATTTAACACTCGGACCATGGCATCTTCATAACCATCTTCTTTTAAAATTCCCGGTGCGGTTATTCTCATTCCACCCTTTTCAGCCAGAATTAAAATTTTATCCCCCCTATTTCCCATTGCTGGTTTCTTTATAAAATTTGGGATGAGTATTTTCCCAATGGAAAGACTTCTGGCCGCTTCATATCCCAATGCATGATCGATTTTTCTAATTGCATTTTTCCAAGGTCGCTCTGTCTGAATAGTTTCTACATGGATATCATCATTGGACAAAACATCCCCTTTCCTGACCGGGCGAGTTGTTTTGATTACCTCCTGCGATACCAATACCCGACTATTCAAACGGATTTTTTTTTGAAAATTTTCATTTACTCTTATTTCCAAGAACAGTGGAATTCTTCCTGCTTTTTGATTGTTTCCTATTGTTTTGTAGACTAAATTTTTTTTCCCAGGCGGAAGGGTAATATCCTTACCTTTGTAATAAACATTTATTTCAACTGAATCCTTTTCCCACGGCAATGTTTTTTTCAAGTGCTCTACAGCACCTTTTTCAATTTCATCCGCTGTCAGAATCTGTGGTTCTGCAGCTCTTGCCCAATTTTCAATAGGTGCGGGCAGAAAAAAACAAAAGAGTAAAATATAAATTAATTTGAATTTGCTTTTAGGAATAATCATTTTTCATTACCGTTTCATATTATTTGCGATTTGAAGCATTTCATCTGCAGTCTGAACCGTTCTTGAATTAACCTCGTAAGCACGTTGCGCCGCGATCAGGTTCACCATTTCTTCGACAACACTTACATTCGACAACTCAAGAAAACCTTGTTGTGTTGAACCAATGTCAACACTTTGAGGATTGCCAATGGTCGGCGTTCCCGAGGCATCTGTTTGCGTAAACAAATTGAACCCTACCGCTTGTAAGCCCGCTTCATTTTGGAAAGTTGCCAATTGGATATTTCCTAAAACCGTTGGTGCAGTTGCACCTGGTTGAGTTACCGCCACGCTTCCTTGTGGGTCAATTGAAATGTTCAATGCATCATTGGGGATAGTTATTGCCGGCTCTAACGCCAAACCATCTGCTGTTACCATCCGCCCGGTATTGTCCAGTTTGAAAGACCCCGCGCGCGAGTAGGCTAGCGTTCCATCAGGTTGCGTAATTTGAAAAAAACCTTTGCCCTGAATTGCTATATCCAACGGATTTTGGGTTTGTGAAAAATCTCCCTGCAAAAATATTTTTTGGATGGCCGCCGTTTTTGTTCCCAAACCTAATTGCGCACCGGTCGGCACCTGTTGACCATTTGGGGAAAGCGTTCCTACCAATCGTAAGTTTTGATAAAGAAGATCCTGAAATTCTGGCCGACTTCTTTTAAACCCTACTGTATTGACGTTGGCCAGGTTATTAGCAATGACGCTGACGTTCGTGTCCTGCGCATTCATTCCCGTCGCTGCTGTATATAAAGATCGAATCATTTTTAATTACCTTTCGTCTTCTTAATCAATTTTTTATTAACCTACCCGACCTATTGTGTTCACGGATTGATCATCCATGCTGTCAATGGATTGGATCATTTTTTGATACGTTTCAAACATTCTTACCGTGCTAATCATTTCAGTCATTTCTTCCACAGTTGAAACGTTTGAGTTTTCCAGGAATCCTTGATGCACCTTTGTTTCAGGTACTTCTAATTCGTTCTCCTCCGATTCTATTTGTCGGTAAAGACCGTCTCCCATTTTTTCAAGTGATTTTTCGTTTTCAAAACGAACTACTTTGATATTTCCGACTTGGGTGTTAGCAAGGCCATTTCCTGCTGAAATACTTCCTCCACCATCAATTGTGATAGAACCCGGAGCATCAATAACAACTGGCTGATCATTTAAGTCCAGAAGCGGATGTCCGTTTTGGTTTACCAATTGATTGTTTATATTTTTTCTAAAGTTTCCGTTTCTGGTATAACGTGAGCCGTCGGGTGTTTGGACTTTAAAGAAACCCGCTCCATCCAAGGCCACATCCAAATCGTTACCGGTTTCTTTAAATATTCCGGGAGTGAAATCCGTGTAATAATCCGTTATTCCCACGTAAGATACATTTTGGTTTGATTTTTCTGGGGACAAGAGAACATTCTTTGCTGCATCCATTCCTGAATCAGGAGGAAAGGGAGGCATCATTTCTTTGAAAACCAACCCGTCGCGTTTATAGCCTGTGTTATTAACATTGGCTAAATTTTGAGCAATCATTTCCATTTTTCTGGCTTGTTTCAATCCAGCTGATGCTGCTATGTAAATACTTTCGTGCATAGTAAGTTTTCCAGATAAATAGTTTTTTCTTTCTAATAAGCAAAAGGTGTACCAAAATTATTTTTTCTTTATTGTTGGTTGTTTTTTTTGCTCTTAAACCTTTAAACATATATATTTAATCTTTCTTTTAATTTATTTTTATTTTTTTTATATTCAGTGGTTTCGTCAATAAATTAGGGAATATTATTCCGCAAGAGTCAAAAATCCTTTTTTTATATTCATCTGAAAGTGTTTAATTTTCGGGCCTAATGAATTTTTTTAGCCCATGTTATAATCCAATGAATAACTTTTTAAGAACCAGCAAACTATGAGGGAAAGATGGAAATTATTTCAATTGATGATCTGCATGGAAAAATAGATAGCTTAGGGGACAATGATTTGATTTTAGATGTTCGTTCACCTGGCGAGTTTAGCTCTGGCCATATTAAAGGTGCGAGGAACCAAGATCATGAATCCGTTACCGACATTGCAGACGAGTTAAAGAATCATGACACCGTTTACGTTCACTGCAAAATGGGGGGTCGGGCTAAAATGGCTTCCGAAGCTTTAGAAAACGCCGGGCTTACTAATGTTGTTTGTGTTGGGAATGGTGGGATGGAACGTTGGGGTCAGATGGGTTGGCCTGTAGAATAATTATAATTTTGTCCAAAAAAAAACCCAGGAAAAGAGGCCGCGTTAACGGCTTCTTCCCTGGGTCTATTCTTTGGTCAGACGGATTGCTCCGCGGTAAAGACTAGTACTCCAGTGTATTCCACTGAGTTACAGCTTTCTGTCCATTTCTTTCTTTGTTCTGACCGTTCCATACAGCAATAGCCATAGGTGTTTTACCACCAGTGAATTGCGTGTCGTTTGCATCAGAGTTGGTCAAAGAACGTTTGAAAACAACAGACCAACGGTTGTTAGACCAGTTGCCGCTGCCTTGTACATCCTGATGAGCCTGAGTGGTCAAGGTTGAGAAACCTTCAGCATTCAGATCTTCAACTGGAGAAACGCGCATTGACGCATCAGAAAGCATGTTACCGGTAGCACGACCCGGATTGTACACACCTTCGTTTTTACCCATACCAAAA
>JACKQG010004465.1_pt1 | contig 16215 bp, 9 predicted proteins | sample 8237621 | NCBI WGS metagenome assembly JACKQG01 (sample SAMN15677084, study PRJNA649215) | marine metagenome | biome: marine; feature: Black Sea; material: saline water; isolation source: suspended particulate matter (SPM) from the Black Sea western gyre | collected 2013-06-09/2013-06-10 | depth... | reverse complement strand
AGATATATTTACTACTTATCCTTATAAGCATAGCTTTAATGTTTGGCTGCTTTGAGACCTGGTATCCTGTTTATGACGATTGGTTGTGTACAATAAACATCGACGGTTCGAATTTGGATTATATCAGAGATTCATATGAAAAATTTTTATTATCACCGGATAGAGATATCCTGATAGAATATTGTGGAAACAAATTTTATTCTGTAAACCTCAATGATCTATCCTGTAGAACCTTGTTGTTTGATTTTGGGGATGACACTGATGCTATTTACCAACCAGTGATATCCAACTCAATAATTGCGTTCTCATTTCATGGTGAAATTTATACTTTTGATATAGAAGATAGGGATACTACACGATTGACTTTTTCAGCTAGTACTTCAAATTGGCGCCCGTCATTTTCAAGCGACGGAACTAAAATTGCCTATACAACAAAGTCAGATTCTTTATCAACGATAGTGGTAATGAATTCTGACGGAAGTAACAAAAATGTCATTCTTGAACAATCCGCTAACAATTATAATAGAAGCTTCCTTTTTGTAATGAATGATGAGGTTCTTATATATTATATACGATGGAAGAGTGGCATATACTCTATTAAGATTGATGGCAGTGATAATCATTGCATATTAGAGGATGTTTCTCCATTATATTTAAACTTATCTCCGAATAGGGATTATATACTTTTTGCAGATGATGGCTATATTCACAGAATCAACGCAGATGGCACAAATCATGTTTTGTTAGGAGCGGCCGGAGATGATTACTTTTATCCCTCAATATCACCTGATGGTGAAAAAATATTGTTTACCTATGGAGACTATCCATATATAATGGATGCTGACGGGAGTGACAGATATCGAGTGACCGATATACATATTGGAAGTTTCTATTCAGACCAGAAAGAATCATTTTTTCTTAATAACTATAAGATACTATTAAACTTAGAAAAACAAATTAATTAAACATATAGGAACTAATGAAACAATATTTAATTAACAATAAATCAAATAAAACACAAAGCAAAAGCATTAATGATTTTGAAAAGAATATTTAAGAGAAAAAGTTTACACTAATTGCTAATCAAAATAAAAGAGAATAATATTTTAAGACTGGATTAAATATGAAAAAGATTATCTTGCTTATTGCTCTATGCCTTGTTTTTTCTTCCCACCTTTTTGCTTGGAGATCTCAGGAAATGGAAGTAAGAGTATTTCTGAATTCACAGCAAGATTATCAAATATTGCATACGCTCAAACTTAACGGTGATGTTTATCCCAACGGCGAAGCTTTATTGTATGTAATTCCATCCGAATTGGAAATGTTAAAAGCAACCGGGCTCAAATATAAGATCGAGCGTGCAGACCTGAATGAATTTTCTCGTCTATTCTGGGAAGATAGGGATTTAACACGTGAATTTTATCATACTTATTCAGAAATTGTAGCTCTGGCAGACAGTCTGGCAACTACATTTCCAGACATCTGTGAAAAGCATTTGTTTGGTACTTCCGTGCAAGGCAGAGAACTTGGTGCTCTTAAAATTAGCGATAATGTTTCTATGGATGAAAATGAAGCAGAAGTAATGTTCGATGGCGGTATTCATGGTGATGAAATAGGATGTTCTGAAAATTGCATACGTTTTGCAAGAGATCTGTGTCTTGATTACGGTATTGATCCCGACATTACAGACCTGGTAGATAACCGCGAGATCTGGATATATTACATGGTGAATCCCGATGGGCGTGTAGCAGATAGCCGTTATAATGCTAATGGTGTAGATCTTAATCGTGATGCTGGCTATATGTGGGATGGCTGGGGAGGAAGCAGCGGTGCATTTTCTCAAATTGAATCAAAAGCATTGAGAGACGCAACTTATAGCAGACAGTTCGTGGTGCATACAACATATCACAGTGGAACTGAATTTATTTCTTGCCCCTGGAGCTATCGTGCTGACCAATGCCCGGATTTCAATCATATAATTCAACTGGCAGGTGTGTATTCCTCGACTTCAACATATCCAAATTTAGAATATGGACAGGGTTGTACGGGAATGTATCCAATTAACGGCAGCACAAAAGATACAAATTATGGTGCTGCCGGTGCGATCAGTTGGTCGATGGAAATTTCTTATTCCAAGCATCCTCCCACTTCGCAGATCCAGCTTTATTATCAACGTAATGTTCCGGCAATGCTTGCAATGATTGAATACGCAGGTTATGGATTAGAAGGAGTAGTAACCGACATTAACACAGGTGAGCCGGTTGCAGCAACAGTTTTTATAAACAACTATTTTCCATGCTATACAGATCCTGCATTTGGTGATTATCATAAATATGTTTTACCGGGCACTTATGATATTACGATCGTAGCAAACGGTTATGAAACTCAGACAATAGCTAATGTTATGGTTACAGCAAATAACGCCACAGCTATGGATTTCCAGCTTCAGCCTTCAGTTGAAGATACTTTTTATGGATATAAATTTTCTGCAAGCCGGATTCCTGACAACAATACAGGGGATGAGGGAAACACTCCAGCTTCTCTTGGCGAACCCGATAATATCAATTACTCCGTTGGAAAAGATGGATGGTGTGTAATTGATATGCAATATCCTATTATTGATGGTAGCTTTAATGATTTTACTGTTTATGAAGGGGACAGCTCTCCTGAAGGATTCGACTGCTATGCAGGAAATTCTATTGACGGTCCTTTTTACTTAGTCGGTTCAGGTTCAGGAACTACAGAATTTGATCTAAGCGGTTCAGGACTTGCAGAAGCTCAGTTCATAAAGATAGTTGATGACGGAGATGGAACTCAAACAGCTCCGGATGCCGGTTTTGATCTCGATGCGATCTCAACTGAATTTATTCAAGGAGCAAATCTCGTTATTGATAACTACTATATTGATGATTCTGCTACTGGCAACAATGATGGTGTGCTCGATCCGGGTGAGCAAGCCGATCTCTACATTATTATGCGTAACAACGGCACTGAGACTGCTTCGAATATTACTTCTTTGCTTAGTTGTACTGATCAGTTCATAAATGTCATTGGAGAACTGGAGCCCTATGGTAATATCGAACCGGGTGAAATGGATACTTCATGGGTTACAGTTGCCGCCTCTGCCGGTACACCCAATGGACATACAGCACATTTTTCACTCGATCTGCATTGCAATAATAACAGTTTTTCAAGTGTTTACACATTAACAATTCACATCGGCTCTATGCCATGCGAAGATTTTGAGACAGGAGATTTCAGTGCTTTCAATTGGCAGATGGGTGGCAATCTTGACTGGACAATTGATTCTAATAATGCTTATGAAGGAATGTATTGTGCTCGCTCCGGTGCGATTGTTCACGATCAAACTACCGAAATATCTGTTACAATGGATATGACCGGCGGGCAAATATCCTTTTATAGAAAGGTCTCTTCAGAAAACAATTATGATTTTCTACAATTTTTTATAGACGGCACAATGCAGGGTCAGTGGTCAGGTCAAATGGACTGGTCGCAGGTGTCATTTTCTGTAACAAGTGGCACACATACTTTCAAATGGGTTTATGATAAGGATGGGAATACTATAGGTGGAAGCGATTGTGCTTGGATTGACAAAATATATTTTCCTGCACCGATTCCAACTTATCCAATTATTTACCTTGCACCTACAACCATCAATTTCGGACAGGTATTTATTGGTGCGGATTCGACTGCCCATTTTGAGATAGAGAATGTTGGCGGAGGTACTTTGACAGGTACTATAACTACTCCGGATGGTTTAACTGTCATGGAATCCGGTGGCACAACTCCTGTCACAGTTCTTGACTACAGCTTAACCAGCGGAGAAAGTCAGGATTACGACCTGATATTCTGTCCGACTGTTGTACAAATTTATGATGAGCCGGTTTCTGTATCAGTGTTTCCTCTTCAGATGGAATATATAATTATTTATGGAGAAGGTGTTCCTCAAATCGGGCTTGATGATCCTGAATTTTTCACAGAAACCAGACTTTTCGGCAACTTCCCGAATCCAGTTGGAAATGCTACTGTGATTTCATATCAGCTCAAAGGAAGCACACAAACGCAGGATGTTTCCATCGATATTTATAATATTCACGGAGATTATGTTACAACGATCAAAGGTGAAAACGGGAAAGCTATTTTGGATTGCACTCAGCTTGGGAATGGTGTTTATCTTTACAGATTGCATTATGAGGGCGCAGTTCAAATACAAAAAATGGTAATACTAAAATGAGGTAATATGGAATTGTCAAAAAGAGCAATAGATATACAAGCATCACCGATAAGGAAACTTGCTCCCTATGCCGATGAAGCAAAAGCAAAAGGCATACACGTTTATCATCTCAATATCGGGCAACCGGATATTGAAACTCCTAAAGAGATCATGGATGTGTATAAACATTTCGATGAGAAAGTGTTGAGTTATGGTCCTTCTCAGGGACTGTTGAAATACAGGCAAAGTCTTGTCAGATATTATGAAAAGCACAACATGCCCTTAAAAACAGATGATATAATAGTAACTACTGCCGGTTCGGAGGCAATTATTTTTGCACTTCTGGCAACCTGTAATGCAGGAGATGAAGTCATAGTTCCTGAACCGTTTTATACAAATTATAACGGCTTTGCATCCATCGCAGGCGTTCATATTAAACCGCTTACCACCTATGCTGAAGACGGATTTGCATTACCATCAAACGAGAAGATTATTGAGTGCATAACAGATAAAACAAAAGCAATTCTGTTCAGCAATCCTGGAAATCCAACCGGTGCAGTGTATCTCAAGAATGATCTTGAGCGATTAGCAGACATTGCCCTGAAGCACAACCTCTATCTTATCTCTGATGAAGTGTATAGAGAATTTGTGTACGACGGTCTTTCACACACAAGTATTCTTCATATTAACGAGATTGAAGATCATGCAATTATGGTTGACAGCATATCCAAGCGATATAGTGCATGCGGTGCGAGAATTGGCTGCATCATTTCAAGAGATCGAGTACTCATGCAGGCAATTCTGAAATTTGCTCAAGCACGGCTCTGTCCTCCAACGATCGACCAGCTCGCTGCGAATGCAGCAGTGGATATTGAAGATGCATATTTTATTGATGTGCTGCAGGAGTATGATAAACGCAGGAACATCGTATATAATGAAATTCAACAAATCGAAGGAGTGGTTTGTGTCAAACCTGAAGGAGCTTTTTATATTATCGTAAAATTGCCCATCGATGATGCAGAGGATTTCGCCAAATGGATGCTTGAAGAGTTCTCAGACAATAATGAAACAGTTATGTTCGCACCGGCAGAAGGATTTTATGCGACTCCCGGTCTGGGCAGAAATGAAGTCCGTCTCGCTTATATTTTAAATGAGAATGCACTAAAACGTGCAATGTTCCTATTCCGAAAAGGATTACAGGAATATATGGAAAAAAAGTAATTAATCGGAGTTTTATATGAAGCATATAATTTTTATCATACTGTTTATATTGATGAGTTCATCTTTATTCGGAGAAGTGATCGAGCTCTCACCAACCAAAACAATGGTCGATGTTTTTCATTTTGATGAAAAGAATGTTTTATTACACATCTCTTTAGACAAATTCGAGAGATCGGTTCAGCAAAAAAATGATGTCATATTTGATAATCTCTTTGTCGATTCGTGGAGCAGATTGAGAAAAGAGGGCTATCCTGCGTTACCTTCGATCAGAAAAATGGTCATGGTTCCCAAAGAGGGCTCAATCGATGTAGATATTACTGTATTGCACAGCACAGAGTATGAGAATATTCATCCATTTCCGGCTCAACCCCCAGCAGTTGATAATGATGCCTTTGATACACCTCCTTTTACCTATGATGAGCAATTCTATACTTCTGAAAATACCTATCCGGAGAAAATGTACTCTATTTCTGATGTGTACACAATTCGCGGATTAAGCTTTGTATATCTTACCATAACGCCATTCCGGTATCATGCTTCAAGCAATATCCTATCTATAGCAGATGAATTTGAGCTTTCATTAAATATATCCGGTAATTATGAATTTGACGACCGGCTTTATTCAAAATATTTAAGCTCGATAGTTATTGATAATGCAATAAATCCTATCTATGAAATTCCTGATGGATCGAGTCAGAAAAGTGTGGATGGTGCGGATCTGATTATTGTCACTACCTATGATTTTATGGACGCAGCCGAGACGCTTAAAGAATGGAAATCTCAGAAGGGATTTTATACAGATATTGCCTACTTAGAGGAAATCGGATCAACAGCATCGTACATTTATACATATTTATTTTTAGCGTATGAGATTTGGGCTCTTCCTCCATCTTTTGTGATCTTTTTGGGAGATTCGGATATTGTGCCTACAAATTATATTCCAGATCAGCTTTCGGGAGGAGTTCTTGGAAGTGACAGGCCTTATGCTTGTATGGATTCTGATTTTCATCCTGATATCGGCTACGGAAGAATCTCTGTAAATGATGAGCAGCAGGCATTTGTAGTGATCGATAAGATTATTCAGTACGAGAAAAATCCGCCTGTGCTTTCATCTTTTTATGAGCATACAGTCCATGCCGGATATTTTCAGGACGATGAGCACAATGGCTATGAATCAAGAAGATTTATTAAAACATCAGAAGAAATGCGTGACTTTCTACTCACTGAAAATTATGATGCAGAAAGAATTTATGTAACCGAAGGATCTATAAATCCAACCAATTATAATAATGGTTATTATGCAAACGGAGGACCAATTCCTGATGAATTATTAAGAGCCAATGGCTTTCCCTGGGATGGGAATGCAACTGACGTTACAAATGCAATTAACAATGGTTCTTTTATAATAACTCATCGAGATCACGGCTATACGGGTGGTTGGGGAGATCCTGCATATAGCACAGGCAATATCATGCAGCTTACTAATGGCGAACTTGTGCCTATGGTTTTCAGCATTAACTGCCAGACAGGGTGGTTTGATAGCGAAACAGATACGGATCCAGGTACCTCTTTCGAATGCTTCTGTGAAGAATTTCTTCGAAAAGATAATGGAGGAGCAGTCAGCACTGTCGGGGCATGCAGAAATTCCCTGAGCGGTTATAATGATTATCTTGCTCTTGGCATGATAGATGGAATGTGGAATAATTTCTTTCCTGATTCTGGGTCCGATACAAATGGCTATCTCGGTTATGTGCTTTATAATGGGATGATCATAATGGAAGAAATGTGAGGAGGATCTTTAACGGAATATGAGTTCGATATTTTTCATGTAATTGGTGATCCGACAATTCAGATATGGCGAGAGCAGCCCCAGGAAATCACTGCAATCCATGATATCAGCTTTACTTATGATGTAACTTCAATCCCGATCACTACGAATATAAATGAAGGAATTGCATCTCTTGTGGTGGATGGTGAGCTTGTAGGAAAAGCAGAATTCTCTTCATCACCTTTCGATTTATATTTATCTGAATCTTTATCTGCACCCCAAGCAGGTGTTATAACTATAACAGCCCGTGATCATCAGCCCTACTTTCAAACCGTGACCTTTATTCCCCCAAATGGAAGTTATGTTATTATTGATAGCTTCTCAATCTCAGATTTTAATGGAAATAATGATGGAGAATGGGATGCAGGCGAGGAAATTCTCTTAACATATAGTTTGAAAAATGTCGGGAATGAGCCGGTTGATACTGTTGTTGTTGAGATAGATACTGATGAAAGTTATCTACAGATCGATCAACCTACCACAACAATTATCGGTTTAGAACCGGGTGAGTCTGTGACTTATAATACAGATGCATTAATATCAATTGATTGCAACGATAATCAGCTTATCTCTTTACAAGCAACAGTAGAAAATTTCGAAGGTGATTTTATTGATGTCCAATATTTCTATGTTGTCAAACTGCCAAAGATCGCACTGCCTGTGGATTCTATCTATTATGAAGTGTATAACAATACGGTTGCGGATATCCCTTTTGAAATTCAGAATATCGGTGCTGATACACTGCGATGCAAATTGATCAATCATTCTCATCAATGCGCTGATCTCACGGAAAGTGCTTCTTATCTTACTATACCTCATGTGGCTGAATTCGATGATATGAGCGAGCTTACTCTTATGATGTGGCTCAAATTCAGTGAGTTATCACAACCGGGTTTTATCCTGAATAAAGGTGTAATAAGTGGTGATTTTAGTTTTACAGTTTCTATGACGAACAGCTCGACTTTATTATACAAGTTCAGAAACGCATCAGGAACAGATTTGCAAAAAACAGCAAGCTTGGATATTGCATTTGATGAATGGTACCATCTCGCATTTGTTGTTGATGAAACTTCCATTACATCCTATTTGAATGGTGAATTGCTTTATTCTGATGCTTTTATTTCTCCGATCTATACGACAACTTCCGATATTTTGGTTGGCACATACGTGAATTCTGTTTATGAGTTTGAGGGATACATTGATGAGCTTGCGATCTATACCTCAGCGTTATCACAAGGCGATCTGCAAGATTTGATGTGCTCTACTATTAGAGAAATTCCAGCAGATCTTCTTAGTTACTACAAGTTTGATAATGATACTCAACTTATAGATTATACGGGCTATAATGATGCGCTTCAACAAGGTATTGTCAACTTTGAAGCTTCAGGAGCACCTGTCACGACTTGGTTTGGCTTTGACTGTTCGGAACTGGTTATTGAGCCCTATCAAAATCTTATAATGGATATTTCATTTAATACCTTGGGGTATGATCCGCAACTATTCTCATCAAATATGGAGATCACATCCAATGCAGAAAATAGTAGTGATTTAATGATACCGATCGAGCTGCTGTATGAGCCATATAGTGTTGATAATAATGATATAAACAGTAATCTATCCTTCTTCTATTCAAATCCATTTTCACCTCATGATGAAATACAGTTCATTCTTAAGACACAGCAGCATATTTCTGTTGATATTTATAATCTTCGAGGACAATTCGTTACAAATCTTGTTGATGATATGTTAACACCTCAGCGCTATTCTTATCAATGGAGTGGAAAGGACCATTCAGGGAAAACTGTAGAGAACGGGGTGTATTTCATTAGAATAAATTCTGAAGAGAGCACGAGCTTCAAGAAAATGGTTTTCCTGAGATAATATAAAGAGCAATGGTATCAGAAAGAAACAGAATTTTATTACTTATTAGTAGTATCGTTTTGTTTTTTCCTTTTGCTCTATCTGCCATTCAGAATACCCAGCTTGTAGATTCTCTCATAATGTACGGGAGAGAAGATATTGAGCTGGGGCATTACGATAATGCAATAGACTTTTTTTTACATGCTTTAGATTTAGCACAGAACATTGAAGATAAAAGCCGGTTAATGGATATCAACAAACTGTTATCAGAAACTTATGAGAAGAGGGGAGATTACAGATCGGCAAACATATATTTAAGAAAACTTCAAAATATACAAGATAGCCAATTTCTACTGCAATTAGAAAAAATTCATTTTTACGAACAGGATAATGTGAGACCGATAAAACATCAAACGTATATTGAAAAACTTGAAATAGCGAAAAAAAATCAGCTTATCATATCCCTTATTCTCCTTTTTGTGATACTATTTATCTCATTTATTATTATCATTCTTAAAGACAAGCATTCCAAGAAACGAATGCAATTGATTATAGATGAGCAAATCCATAGTTTGAGAGAAAAAAATCTTCAACTGGACAAGGAAATGAAAGAAAAAGGAATAAGTGAGGAGAAATTCAAAACTATATTTAACTCAGCTACTGACTCAATAATTATTTATGATATAAATGATTATAGTATCATAGATTTTAATGATAGATCTTGTGAATTATATGGTTATACAAGGGAAGAGTTTAAGAATCTGTCTGTTGAAGATCTTTCTGCACCTTCAATGGCTTTTAGGGATCCGTCCGAAGCAAAGATTTATTTAGAAAAATTGTTAAATGGAGAAGTGGTTTTTATAGAGTGGGAAGCGAAAAAAAAGAGCGGCGAAATATTTTGGCATGATCTACGAGCAAAAATATCATTAATTGACAATGAAAAAAGGATATTGGTTTTCGCAAGAGATATCACAGAACGTAAGAAAGCTGAGATGGAATTGAAAGAAAGTCAGGAACGTTACAAACAATTAATTGATAACTCTCCTTCGTTAATACTGGAAGTTGATGCAGAAACTTTTGAGATTATAAATTGTAATCCAGCGATGGCGAAAAGCTTTGGTATTACAGTCAATAAAATCATTGGAAAAGATATAAGAGAATTACTTCCAGACGAAATATTTAAAAGCAGAATAGCGATTGCTCGGAAAGCTTTGGAAAAAAATAGAACTATAGTATATGAAGATTACAATAAAGGGCGATTCTTTTACAGCACGTTTATACCATTAGTATCATCTAATAGAACGACTCTTCAAATTGTTGCCTATGATATTACTGACCGCAAACAAGCTGAAATGGAATTGAAAGAAAGTGAAACCTTATTGCAGTCACTCATATATAATCTTCCACTCGATTTTTATGCTAGAGACAGAAATGGAAAGATGTTTATGCAGAGTGCACGTTCAATTGAGAAGTGGGGCGACCAGACCGGAATGACTGTTGATGTTATTAAAGTTGAGGATTCCATTAAAAAGAAATGGCGAAAATGGTTCAGTTCAGCTCTTTTAGATAAAATCGTGAAGGATGAATATCAAATTCATGTGGATAACGCGCTGCATTATATGAGGGTTTTATTAGCTCCTATAAAGAAAGATAATGAAATCATAGGAATTTTGGGAGTAGATATTGATATCACTGAAATAAAGAAAAATGAAAAGAAATTATTGCTTTTGAAGGATGATCTGGAAAGCATTGTTGAAACAGAAATTGAGAAAAGAAAAAATCAATATGAGCTTCTTATCCAGAAATCTAAGTTAGAATCCATTGGACAGCTCGCAGCAGGTATTGCTCATGAGATAAATCAGCCAATTGGATTGATATCGCTGGGATTGGATAATATTTCTGAAAGATTAAAATCCGGAAGTGAGGTTTCGGAGGAGTATATTAAAGAAAAAATTGATAAAATCTTCAAATATATTGAACGAGTTCACCAGATTATTGACCATATAAATACATTCTCACGAGATCAGAAGGACATAATATTTGATGAAGTAAATATTAATAATGTTATAGAACAAGCTCTATATATGATCAGGATGCAATATGAAGATCATGACATTCATTTTGATCTTCACTTTGGCAACCTACTTCCATCAATACTTGGAAACTCATACAAAATAGAACAAGTTATTCTTAACCTCCTATCAAATTCCTATGATGGTCTGGAAACTAAAAGTAAAGATAATATCGAATTACACAAAACAATAACGATCAAAACTTTTCAAAATGGGAAGTATGTGTATTTAGAATTCACGGATAATGGAATTGGCATGTCATCAAAAGAAATGGAGAATATCTTTAATCCGTTTTATACTACCAAAGATCCGGATAAAGGAACAGGGTTGGGATTATCTATTTCCTATGGTATCCTGCAGGAGATGAATGCAGAGATTTCAGTGAAGAGTAAACCGAATAAATTTACAACTTTTACAATTAAATTTCAGTCCTGTTGAGGAAAGAAAAGTTAAGCCCGTAGTATTTTTGCAACAACTGTTCGATATCGACCAAATATAAATAAATCCCGTAATCCACTACAAACAAGTCAATTCGTGAGATTTTACATAAATTTTTTATTAAAAAGTTGACCGAAATCGAACAATTTGTCAATAAGTAAAAAAACGTGATTTTTCGTTATATGGCTATCAGTAGGCGAGTTAGCATAATTGGCACGGTAATTGCTTATATAATGCATTATGGATATTACTATGAATATACTTTTAGTAAACTTTAAAGAAGGCAAGCAGAAAGAGCTTGATGAGTTCCTTAATACTCAAGGTTACAAAGTATATTTTGCTGATACTGATCTGCAAGCAGTTCAGATTCTCAATAATACAAACATTAGTGATGTAATAGTCCACCTTACAAAAATATTGAATATTGGATTGATAAATTATATCAATCATCATTACTCTGATCTTCGTGTATTATTGGTGACAAATAATTATGTTGAGCAGGCAATTTCTATAATTAAGAACAGTGCCTGTGAAATACTTCATGAACCCTTTACGTTGGCTGAATTCAAGGAAATACTGCAAAATTAAGTATTTATGAATACGCATATGAGTTATTACTATGTTGGCTCGACTTATCAAATCGGATGGAGGAATTTCGAGGAGAAAGGTAAGCTTTCTTTATGGAAGAACTCAAAATTCTCATCTTAGATGATGAAACGGGATATCGTGAGGGGATCGAGGAGTATTTATTAACGCAGGGCTTCACTGTTTTTATGGCGGAGAAGCCCTTGGAGGGGTTTCAAATATTAAAAGATGAACCATTCGATATTGTCATACTCGATATCAAATTACCGGAAATGAACGGAGTGCAGGTTCTCAGAAAAATAAAAAAATCCTATCCGGAAACTGAGATCATTATGATCACAGCTCATGGAGATATGGACAGTGTTATTGAATCCTTAAGATATGGCGCTTCGGATTTTTTCACGAAGCCATTTCGCCTTATTGATTTGAAAACAGCTATAGAACGAACTAAAAGATATATTACACTTCAGAATAGGATCAATGATCTGAAATTCCAATATGATCATCTCATCTCTCAGATAAAAGATGCTGATGGCACTATAATGATCGGTAAGAGTGATTCAATTAAAGAGATACTCAATCTGATGAAAAAAGTTGCGAGTACTGACAACACAACGATCCTGATAACTGGAGAAAGCGGCACGGGAAAGGAAATTGTAGCTCGTGGAATCCATGCATTAAGTGCTCGAAAAGATCACACTTTTTTAGATATTAATTGCAGCTCAGTTCCGGATAGTCTTTTTGAAAGTGAATTTTTTGGTCACAAAAAAGGCGCATTTACAGATGCTATAGAACATAAATCGGGATATTTTGAGGTAGCCAACCATGGCACTATATTTTTAGATGAGATCTGTGATATGCCAAAACATATGCAGACTAAACTTCTGAGAGTTCTGGAGGGGAATGTTTTCAGAAGAGTCGGAAGTAATAGAGATATAAAATTTGATGTACGTGTAATATCCGCAACGAATCAGGATATTGATGATTTTGTAAAGAATAATGATTTTCGAGAAGATCTCCTATATCGTCTTAATACATTCCGCATTCATATTCCTCCGTTACGGGAAAGAAAAGATGATATAAAACCCTTGCTGGACTATTTTGTGAAAATATTCTCGAAAAAATTAAAGAAACCGATAAAAAATGTAAGCAATCGAATCTATGATTATCTACTTAATTATAATTTTCCAGGAAATGTAAGAGAATTAAGGAATATGGTGGAGAGGGCATTGATAATCTGTGACGACTCAACGCTGCGGCTCGAGCATTTTACTCATATCGTAAAAAAAACGCCGGAAGCTGATGAAAATTCATTGGATCTGTCAATTCTTGAAAACAAAGAAAAAGAAATGCTCACAAAAGCGTTGGAAAGATCAAATAATAATAAGACAAGCGCAGCAAAACTTTTAAATATTTCCCGTTCAGCACTGAACAGGAAGATTGAGAAATATAAATTATAACATAAGGAGAAGATGTATGAACAAAATACTTTTGATCGGATTGATAGTATCACTTGTTATAATTCCGGGCATTATTGTTAGTTTTTTCATCAAGAGAAAGGATGATTTGCATATTAAATAGAAATCAATATAATTGAAATTCGTAAAATCATAATTTTCCTTGAAATTTCTTGACAATCCGTACCCTCAAAATTCTGTAACATATCAAAACATGCTGGAGGCAGTATGAAAAATAAATATATCGTTTTATCTATTCTATTATTTTTTATAACCATTCCACTGTATGCTCAATCAATAATCTGGGAAGAAGATTTTGAGACAAATCCCGGCACATGGACACTTGATCAGAATTGGAGCATTCAGGGTGGAGCACTCAAGCTATCATGGTCACCTACAGTTGCACCTTACGATCTAAGTGCGATCTCACCTCCGATCAATCTGCCTTCAAATGTAGGCGATCTGATTGTTTCTCAATTTATTGATGAATATCCTGATAATAATGGAGAAGTTGCAAACGTTGAACTGATACATCCGGGAGGAACAACTGTTCTGTGGAGCTTTGATCTGGTTGGCAATAACTGGGGATATTCTGGAGGTAAAGATATTAGCTTCTCACTATTACCATACGCCGGACAGCAGGTTCAGATAAAGTTCCGAAGTTATGGAGGAAGCACCTTCAATTTTAATTATTGGTACATCTATAATGTAGCGATCAATGCTTCCCTTGATCACGACCTTGCAGCAACAAATATTACCGGAAATAGTGTATTGAATGTTGGTCAGCAAGGGTTATGGCATGTGACAGTGAAAAATACTGGATTGAATACTGAAACAAATTATGATGTAAGTCTTATGCGGGAACCAGGCATAGTGCTGGGCACTACTTCAGTGACGACTCCAATTGATCCTGATGAAGAAGTGATCTATGATTTCAACTGGACACCCGATATCAGCGAAGTGGTTGATCTCTATGGACAAGTGACTCTAACAGGTGATGAGTTCTTAGATAATAATACTACGAATCCCTTCCAGGTAAATATATATCCTGATGATCCTATTCATGTACTTGTGTGGGATAATGACAACAACTCTGATATAGAAGGCGTCGGTACACAGGTTTTTCTTCAAGATGCGCTCACTGCTAATAATGTAACCTACGATACTTACACTTACCTTCCTGCAGATCTTTCACCTTATGACGCCATTTTTGTTGCTCTTGGCATCTATTGCGTAGGATGAGGTACTACACCTCCAGGTTCCGTCGGAACCTCTGATCAGACAAAATTAATTAACTATCTTAACGCCGGCAACCCAATATATATTGAGGGTTCGGATTTTGGCTATTCACATCAAGGGACAGCGTTCTTAACCAGTTTTGGATGTTCCTTCTTAGCACACACAACGCAAAATATCGGCACGATGACTGGCAACTCAGGCACTATTGGAGAGGATTATATATTTCCTTTCACCACAAACAATGATGCAAATTACTCTGTTGACGCAATAGGTGGTCTTCTCAGACATGTTGCTTTTTATTCTGATGGCGGATTTTCGCGTACTATTACTTATAATGGATATAACTACAGCACAATTGCATCAACTCCAATTCTTGGCGGAATGGAAGATACTGCCGATAACTCAAAAGCTGATCTCATGGGAACTTATCTTGGTTACTTATTGAAAATCAATGGCATAGTAAGAGGAGTTGTCACAGATATTAACACAGGAGATCCTATTGAAAACGCAACAGTAAGTGTTGGTGATTATGATGGTCTAACAAACTCTTTTGGCCTTTGCGCTATTGAAGTACCTCCGGGCTCCTACACTGTAAGTTGCACGCATCCGGATTATAATAATTATATCCATCCCACCCAAGTCGTTATAGATTACAATGAAACCTGCTGGGTGGATATTCCACTTGAACCTATTGTTTCTGTTGATGATTTCGAGCAATGTGATCGCATAACTCGGATCTATCCAAATCCATGTGCTGCACATATTTCAATCGAATATTTTATTAAATCGTCCGGGAATGTCGATATTGCAATTTATAATATTATAGGGCAAAAGGTTTGCACATTGGTAAATGACATTCAGGAAATTGGATATCATAAGATAACTCTTGATAATTCCGATACGGTGAATACAAAACTTTCTTCTGGAATTTATTTTATGAAATTGCAGACGGAGCATCAAACGAATATTGAGAAATTTTTAATTGTAGAATAGAATAAACTCGTGTTAATAATGAGCCAGTTCCAATTGTGAACTGGCTTTTTTTCTGTAAAAAAAATGGTAGCCCCAAGGGGAATCGAACCCCTGTTACCGGAATGAGAATCCGGCGTCCTTACCCCTAGACGATGGGGCCACGTGGGAATTGTTTATTTTGTGCTGGAATTAGCTGTCAAGAATTACGAATTTTGAAAGGATACACATATTCCAGATAAATTATCTTCTAAAAACATAGAAGAAACAACTTTAGACGAGAGGTGTGTAATGTTAAGCAAAGTTAATAAA
>JACKQG010004464.1_pt1 | contig 16215 bp, 16 predicted proteins | sample 8237621 | NCBI WGS metagenome assembly JACKQG01 (sample SAMN15677084, study PRJNA649215) | marine metagenome | biome: marine; feature: Black Sea; material: saline water; isolation source: suspended particulate matter (SPM) from the Black Sea western gyre | collected 2013-06-09/2013-06-10 | depth... | reverse complement strand
TATTCAAGTGTGCAGAAGAAATTTCGTCAACCTTTCACCCACGTCCCCAAACACCTAAACTGGTTGTGCGCCCCCACCGAAGATAGAAAACAACAGTACGATGATCAACAGTTGAATGGCCCAGCCGATCACGCACACCCCTACAGCCCGCAGTGTACTTGTATAATCAAGGGCCTGCCTGACCGCGATCACCATTGCCGCCAGCATCCAGAGTGAGGCCACCAGAAAAACCGCCCCTCCCAGCCCCGGAATAATAGCTGCTATTCGAATCAATCCGGGAGAGCTCGCAAAGCCGATGGTGCGCAGCAGTTCACCGGGATCTGCCTGGGTCTGCGGTTCCGGAAGAAATTTCGTGCCGATAAAGTACGTGAGATAGGCCCAGACATACCACCCTGCAAGGGCCGCGATCGTCCCAATCACAACCCCGCCGAGCCCTCCTGTTCCAAAGCTTCCTACACCGGCTGCCAGACTGGAAAGGACAACAACCGTCATCGCCTGGCCCATTGCCCCCTTGTCGGCCTCAACCTCTTCATACAGGTTGACATCCAACTTGGCAGCGCGAATAATACGATCCTGAAAACTGTTCATGATACCCTCCTGTGTGCCCCCTACCGTTTTGCTTATTTATATATTTCAAATCACCATCTGCCGCCAGACATTTCCTTGTTTTTCTTTGCAGCATGATTCAAGGGCGGATGTGACCCTGGTTTTTTCTTTAGGTAACGATTAATTTGTATTAATAATTGAAGATTATATAGGGGTAGGGGACGTTGGTGAAAGATTGACGTATTCAAGTGTGCAGAAGAAATTTCGTCAACCTTTCACCCACGTCCCCAAACACCCCGTCCGGCGCGTTCGCCCCGCCATCCCCGTCGGGACGAAGCCTTGGGCGAAAGCCGATAATCCCTGCAGTCCGACTAAAGCGGACAGGGTATTTCAGATTTCTCTATAAGCGCCATATCCCGGGATCACTGGGTTTTTCCGGCAGTTGCCGCCGCCAACTGTTTGATATTATCGGCATAGAGAACCACCGTGTTCTTTTCCTTCAGGTTCTTCATGATTTCCTGGTAAACTTGGGCGGTCTGCAGGGCCTCCATCCGGGCGCGAGCTCGTTGAATCTTCTCTGCCGGCGGGATCTCCTGTTTTTTGACAAACTCGGTCACCCTGATGATATCCCAGCCATAAGGCGTCTTGAAAGGTTTGGAAATTTCCCCGGGCTTCATCCCGAAGGCCACATTGGTCAGAGGCGTATACTGATTTCGGGTAAGATATCCCATGTCTCCACCATTCTGCGCACTGGAGTGCTTGCTGTGCATCCCGGCAGAGATGCCTTTAATACCGCCCCGCAGCTGTTATTGAACAGTTTTAGTTGTTTTTTTTAAACGGTTTGTGAGCAAACAATCGGCACCGCAAGGCCGGAGTTTATCCTGCTCTGATCCATAATTTACTAAAATTATTCTAATTTATAAAAATATATTTCTCAAGCGATACTGATCATCCAGCCGTCGGCAGCCGCTGTGGCGGCACGGCGTTTCATCGCCTGTAATGCTTACCAGTTCTCGTCCGTATCGCCGGAGGGGGTTTGTTGTTCCAAAAGAAATATGAATTTATAGATATCGAACACGATTTCGTCGCCGCTTTTGAGTTTTATGGGCGTGTTCGGGCCGATCTCTTCGCCGTTTAAACGGGTTTTATTTTTACTCCTCTGGTCTTCAAGGTAATAGGAACCATCTTTGTACTGAATAGTGGCGTGGGAACCCGATACGGAATGCTGGTCAATGGCGACATCATTATGAACGCCACGGCCGATTTTGATGAGGCTTTTATCCAAAAGAACGGTTTTTTTGCCGGTGACATTTTTAACATCGATCAACATCGCCTGGGGTCTGGCGGAAGCATCCGGCATTGAAACAACCTGCCTGCGGAGAATAGTGGCCTCTTGCGCCTGTGCTTCAGTTTTTCCGCTCAAATCCAGTACGGTTTCACCGGCCGGAATTAGATCCGGAAGAATGAAGATGAATTTGTGCACATTGATTGTAATAACATCGCCGCTTTTGAGTTTCATAGGTGAATACGGAGGGATTTCATCACCGTTGAGGTATGTTTTATTCTTACTCCTCTGATCTTCCAGATAAAAGAAACCGTTCCGATATTCGATGGTAGCATGCAGACTCGAAACAGTATCTGTGGGGATGGTCACATCATTGCTGGTATCCCGGCCGATCCTGATAAGGGGTTTGCTCAGCTCCACGGTTTTCTGATCGGTAACATTTTTAACATCAATGAGCTCTGCCCGCGGCATGGAAAATTCCTGCCGGCCCCAGCGAGCATGACCGGCCACCGCACCGAGGAGTGTTTTGTTTTTTCGGTTCAGGGCCATGATCACAAAGATCGCCGCTAGCAGAACAAAGATGCCGATTAAAAAAATCAGCAGGATAGAACCCGTCTTTTTAATCTGTGCCGGTATTTTTTGCGGGGCGGCAACTGGCGCTGTCGCCAAAGGCGGCACGTGGGATTTGGCGGCCAGGCGCTCCGGAGAAACGGATACCGCCGGGGAAGGTACCGGAATCGATGTTGCAGCGCCTGCAGCCGCTGCAGACGGTAATTTGTTGATCAGTTGACTGATCTTGTTAAATATTTTCTGAATATCCTCGGCCGCGTAGGCCCGGAAATATTCGGCCCCGGTTTTAAAGGCCAGAGTCTGTATGAGACTGAAATCCGCCTTGTCCGTAAATGCAACACCGAAAATTCGGATGCCCGCATTGCTGCATTCCTGGGCCAGATCTTCCTTCAGCCATTTGGTCTTTTCAAGGTCCTGCGCTTTGTCGCCGGTATCCACAATACCGTCGGTCAGCAGGATGATCACTTTGCGGGCATTGATTCGGCCGTTTAACTTGAGCTCATAGACAGCCCTTTCGACTGCTGCCGGGCTGTCGGAGAACAGCCCCTTATAGTTGACCTGTTCAAAGCTTTTCAAAAAATTGGCCCTGGCCACAAGGCCTGATACGTCTGTAAGCGGTTCGACCAGCCTGGCTTCCCGGCCAAAAATAATCATTGCGAGACGGGACTTTGCCCCGAACCCGACCATGAAATTCGTAACGACCTCCCGGGTTAGAAACTTCGGGTCATTTGCTTTCATACTGCCGGAATTATCCAAAACCAGAACAATATCGAGTTCCTGCAAGGTGGAGCGGAACTCCGACGGAACAACCTCTTCCTTGGCTTCAAGCTGAGCGTAATTCCAGGATACCGCTGCCAGAAACAACAACGCAAACCAAATGAAAACAGCAACCGTTTTTTTCATATCAGACCTTCTTATCCTGTGCTTTATATGCTGTGCATGGCCATAACTTGCTCTTTTTGTTCTAACTTTTTACCACCTCGGGTTTCGGGGAGACAGATAAAACTCCATGACCGCTGAACTCATTTATTTATTTTTGCAACGCAACCAATTCCAGTTCAGGTTTAGCATCATGTGATGTAATGCAGGTGACATGGGCGTTTATAATTCCCCCGGCTTCCACCACAAAATCTTTGCAGACAATTTTGCCCGAACAATTTCCGGTCGACAGGACGATCAACTCTTTTGAAGCCCTGATTTCTCCTTCGAACCTTCCGCCGATGGTTATGCTGGAGACTTTTGTATCCGCAAAAACAGCCCCTTCCGCAGCAATAATGACAGTTTCTCCGATAAGCGTTCCCTTAACAACCCCTTTTATCACCAGTTGGCCCTTGCTGGAAACCGTACCGTCAACCGTCAACTCTTTGTCAATGATGGAAAAGTCTTTGGATTTATTTTTCATGATGCATCTCCTGCGAAAAATTTAAAACAACAAACCCGAGAAATATCTTTTCGCGTTCGATTTCTATGCGATAACAGCATGATGTCTTGCTTTCAGTGCTGTTTGACAAGTTGTTTAGCATGATAGGCTTATCAATATCTACAGGCTGCCTGAAAGAACCGAAACCGGCAATAAATGCTTTTACGCCGAGGTTGCGGATAACGTTGGTATGGACATCATACAACTTCAAGGGTGTATCATTATTTACAAACGCCGTGTCTCCGGGGGTCAGGCAGCGCATCTCTCCGTCTCTTGTTCCAAGAACGATGTATTTCAGGACAGGGTCCTCAAGATCAAGGAATAGTTTCCCGACAAGATCTTGGCCTTTTGTCACGACCACCTGGTAATACTTACCTTTTTTCTCCAGGGAATAGCGTTCCCACAGATCCCTGCCCGTATGAATGACATACCCCCGGTCTTCACCGGTATTGTTGAGAGAGTCTCCCACATAACCCTTAAGATTAACGGCAAAATCAGAGGAATCACCCATATTGGAAATTACATCTACAATTTCGACATGGTCACCCTTTACGAGCTTAACGTGCTCATAATTCTGGAAGATACGCTCATCGCCGTTAATCTTGATCTTGTAAAAAAGCAAGCCCGATTCCGGCTTCGGTTTAGCTGAAACCGCAACGTCGGTGGATAGGGTTTCTCCGCCGCCCCCTATTTTAATATCAATTTTGCCGCATGGATAGTAATCTTTGCGGACAATGATTTCTGTGGGATCTGTGATCCGGACCTTCTTGCGTATGTCGTTGACGGTGCCGTGGCCGGCAATATCGACACTCAGTCCGCGTTCATAGTTGGCCTCAATATGGGATACCATAATCGTATCTCCGGCATTAACCGATAGTGACTGCCGATCCTTGACGACGGTGGGCAGAAAATCGTTGACCGAAACGACCAGATAGTTAAGTACGGGACGATCAAGGTTGATTCCCGGTGTTTCGGGCACAATGCCAAATCTTTCCATAAAAGCATTGATGGCAAGATTGTGATGGCGAACCTTATCCTCCAGGGGAAGCGATTTACTGGTCTCAATTCCGAATGCCGGGATCCCGCAGGTATATAACGCATAATGGGTGGCAGATTTTCGCTGTTCTTTATGCCGAGTGGTCTTTTCCTCTGTGCGGTGGTTGTTGAAATGGAAGTGGTAGTGCGGATTTATTATTTTCTGATTGATCTGCCGGCAAACGAACCGTGCCATCTCGCCGAGATCAAGTGTATGGTTGTTCCGGGGATTCAGATAGGTTTCGCAATCTGCAATAATCGACTGACCATACAGTTTCGGATTTCTGTCAGGTCCTTCCCATTTTTCGGAAAAAAAACCGGATCCATCGTGCGAATTAAGCAGGCAGTCACTTTCAGCAATCAGTTTTTTTAAGATGGCGACAATTTTGGTTTCATAGTTAGCTCTGGTATCTTTGGCAAACTTTCGATTCATGTCGTCATTTATCTTGCGGCGGTTGACCACGATAGATCGGAAGTTGGCTCTGGGCACGACAATAAGATTCCCTTTTGCCAAACTGATATCGGCATAATGATCAACGGAAAGATAGCCTCCGGGCTCGTCTCCCTGGATCCCGCCGATCAGCAATAGTGTTTTACCCGGTTCTTTACCGTATATTCTGTATACGTTCAGTTCATAATCCGTACCCTCGAAAAAGGCGCTATGTATCCTTTTCTGGGCCCGGGCAAGACCCGGCAGGACCAGAACGACTACAATGACAAAGGCAATTATTTGGACTGTGATGACCGAATTAAATCCGGCTCTGTTTATCCTCGCGAAGAACATGTTATCCTATTTAAACGATCTCAAGATACAGTAAATATCCAGCCTTATTGAAACGGGTTGAGCCGGTTGGCCTGTTAGCCCGTTAGCCCGTAATGACTTCTTCCACCAAATCGGGCAAACTGGCACACGGGCAAACTTTTGCCGTTCGAAACGTTGCTGCTCATTTAAAAGCTTTTTAACCTAAAATGTATAAATTCCATAAATAAGAAACTCATCACCCCGTCGATACAGCAGGCACATCTTGAATTTTTATGGGCAATTCCTTTTCCATCAGCAGCTTTTCATCTGTGCCATAGATAAATATCGTTACATACTGAAAGCGGTCCGGACCCAGCGAGTATTTGTACTCGAATTGTATGGATTTAAAACGGGCAATTGAAAAATATTGCCCCCTGTGGACCTGGGAAGGCTTCCCTGATATCAAGGGCGCCGATGGTATTGTAAACCATTGTTTCTGTTCATCCTTATCAGGTTTTAAAATTAAAAAGGCATACCCTGAAACCGTCTCGATCCTCGTATCGGTTTTTTTAAGCTTAAATTCAATTCTCAAGCGACGATTGCCTGGTTCGTTCAAAACTATCAAATTTTCAAGATCGACGACCTGTGGCTCTGAATCCCGCATGCTTTTTGTGGATGTGTCCGACGCGGAAGCTGCGACCTTTGAAACCGAAGCCGGCTTTTCATCTGAAAGTTTTATGGATGTTTCAGCGACTTTCTTAGGATCCGCCGTTTCGGATTTTGCGGTTGCGGAAATGCTTTTAGATTGAGGCAAGCCGGATGTTGTTTCTATGGTCTTTTCCTTATGCTTGTCCTGACCGATCTTAATTTTCGATTCAGCCAAAACCAGACGAACCATCAGCCTTTCCTTTTCATCCAATAGAACCGTTGCTTTCTGTCGTGAAGCTTCCAAAGCGTCTTGCAGGCGCTTATTTTCATCAGTTTCTCGGTCATATAGAAAATAAAAACCAATCGCAAAAGCAGCCACAACAAAAATTGCCAATGCCGACGTAATCGCCACCCCTTTAAAACGCCTTATTGAAATTACCTTCCCCCGGTCTCCTGCAAGCAGAAGGGTCCAGCGGCTGGTTCTCTTTTTTGGTTTCGGTAAAGTGAACCCGATCAAATCTTTTGCCCAGTTTTCCGTGAGACGTTTCATCAACCGCATTCTCTTTTGGATTTAAACTTCAGCTTTGGTTAATAAATCCGTTTTTTTACATGTGTTTCTAACATATCGTTGGGATAAGTTCAACAATTGAGGAAAGTGCTGCCCCTGATAGTTCATCTGGCTTGAAGCGGAATTTATACGCAGAGGGCCAGGGCTTCAGAGCTGATCCGATATGATCAGGCGGACACTATCTCCTTTTTCAATCCCAAAATAACGCCGGGCGCTACCGCAATTCACGGCGATCTCCAGGTATCCGGAACTGCCGATGACAGCAAGTGGGCTTTGCGGACCTGCACTTTCATAATTTTTGGATACACCGTCTATTTTGCTCTGTCTGAACACGATCTGAAGTTTTTTAAGCGCACCGGCCCGGCAGAACCTTTCAAGACATTCTGAATCAATATTTGTAATACAGTTGCCAAAACGGTCTATGGTAATTACGCTGCCGACAAGCTCATTTTGACCGGAAACATACGGCTTGGGAATATTCATGCGCACCAGACCGTTTTTATTAGCAATCGGCATACCCAACACGTTTAGATCAATCCCCAGGGAAATATGCGCACCGACCGGAGCGAAAATATCCCGGCCGTGAAACGTCTGACTGACGGATTCCAAAAAATAGTCTGAATTTTCGACCCGAACCATGGCGTCAATATCGGCCTTATCGATCAACAACGTCAATATGCCGTTATCCGGCGCAAGGAAGGTATGACCCATCATTCTAACAACCACGATCGACCGCCGGCTGCCGACACCGGGGTCCACCACAATGACGTGCACGGTGCCTGCCGGAAAATAACGGTAGGAGGAGTTAATGATGAAGGCCGCCTGGGTCAGGTCATGCGGGGCTACGTGGTGGGTAAGATCGATAATCACAGCAGACGGATTTATTGACAGCATAACGCCTTTCATAAGGCCCACATACGCGTCTTTGAGCCCAAAATCGGTTAGGAGGGTAATTATCGACATGACTCAGTGAAACATTCTTTTCTGGAGGCTATACCCCAGGTGGCGGTAGGCTTCATCCGAAGCCTTTCGTCCTGAGGACGTTCTTGTCACCATTCCGATTTTCAAAAGATAGGGTTCGACCACATCCACCAGCGTATCGGTTTCTTCTTGAAGTGTCGCGGCGATCGCCTCAATACCGACCGGACCGCCTTTATAAAACTCGATAACTGTTTTCAGGTAACGACGGTCCAGATTCGTGAGGCCCTTTTCATCAACCCCTTCCAGAGACAGCGCTTCGGCAACCGTATTTTTGGTAATCACACCGTCTGACCGTACCTGGGTATAGTCCCTGACCCGTTTGAGAAGCCTGTTTACGATCCTGGGCGTCCCCCTGGATCGTTTTGAAAGTTCAACGGCGCCTTCATCATCTATTTCGACACCCAGTAACGTTGCCGAACGCTTTATAATTTTGTCAAGTTCTTCTTCGCTGTAAAAATCAAGGCTCCTGAAGATGCCGAATCGATCCCGCAAGGGCGCCGATAAAAGTCCCACCCGGGTGGTCGCCCCCACAAGCGTAAATCGATTCAACCGGTATTTGTGGCTGCGAGCATACATGCCCTTGTCGAAGACAAAATCGACAGCAAAATCCTCCATGGCGGGATAGAGAAACTCTTCCACCGTCTTCGGGATCCGGTGAATCTCATCAATAAAGAAAATATCCCCGTCTTCAAGATGCGTAAGGATGCCGATCAGATCTCCACCTTTTTCAAGGGCCGGTCCGGAGGTTGCAGTGATACCTCCCCCCATTTCATTGGCGACAATATGCGCCAATGTTGTTTTCCCAAGACCGGGCGGTCCGTGGAATAGAATGTGATCAATCGGTTCCTGGCGCTGTTTGGCCGCTTCGATTGCAATTTTAAGACTTTCCACCACTTCAGACTGGCCGATATAATCTGCAAGCTTCTCGGGCCGCAGTGATAAAATAGTTGGTTCCTGGTCTTCCGGCCGGCATGCTCCGGCCAAAATACCCATTTTATCAGAATAATGTGTTCGGCTGTCGTTTGTCATTTCAGGTCAATTTCTCGATTACGAAACGGTTTTTATAAAGGCATTCCATGTGATTCAGCTCTGAGCTTTTTCACCCCGATAGACTTCTTCAAAGAGTTCTTCGGGAGTTGTAATTGCCGGGTTACGTTTCAGGGCTTCGGCAATCATCAGTTTTGCATCCGTTACTCTGTGGCCCAGTTGCAAAACCAGTACATCCAAAACCTGCTTTGAGACGTCTTCCTCTGCCGGAGTCTCAACTTTCTCTGCTTTGCGGATCAACGCAAACTTTTCCATTTTGCCCTCGAGGGTGGCAATGATTTTGCGAGCCGTCCGGTCACCGATGCCTTTTAATTGCTTAAGCCCTTGAATATCTTTTGATTCTATAGCTCTTGCAATCTCGCGAACAGGAATGTTCAGGGCCTTAACCGCCTTGAGGACGCCGATATCTTCTACCGAAATAAAATACTGAAAGAATTCTTTCTCGACTTCAAGATTAAACCCGATCAGAACCGGCTTGGGTTGCCGCTCGGTTTGCTGATGATAAATGTAAAGGGATACCTTGTCGCCGATAGCCTTGGAGCGGAAGGTCTCGCCTACAAAAGCGGGCAGCAGAACCTCATATCCGACCTGGTTGGCCAGCAACAGGATCTTGTCTTCCTCTTTCTTCAGCAGGGTGCCTTCAAGATATCCGATCATTATTTTTATAACGAAACAGGCCCAAAAGCGCTAACCCCATGGCATCGGAAGCATGATACGGCTTAATGGGCGTTTTTAATTTCAATAAATGGCGAACTGCCAGTTCAAGCTGCTTTTTGTCGGCATTACCGTTGCCGGTCAAAATCTGCTTGGCCTCGCGTACGGGAACCTCTGTTACCGGCACGTCAACCTTACAGCCGGCGAGGAGGATAACACCACTGACCTTTCCCAATGAAATCCCTGCCTTGGGAAACTTTTCAACGGAAAAAATGTCTTCAACTACCATGAGATCGGGTTTTTCATCTTCTAAAATCAGCAGAAGTTTTGAAAATATTTGTTCAAGGCGGTTTGGGAAAGGAATGTTTTTCGAAGTATGAATACTGCCAAAGGAAAAGCGCTCGACCTTAAAACCGGTTCCCCTGACAATTCCAAAGCCGGTAGCCGACAGACCTGGGTCTATACCAATAACTGTTACCATCCCCCGCTCTTTTCCGGATACGGGATCAAGGCGTTAACCCCTTTAATTGTTGTGATGCAATCTTGGCTTCGTTCGATTTTGGATACTTTTGGACCAGTTCCGTTAAAATAAGACGGGCATTCGCTTTGTCGCCAAGGCTTGCAAAGGCCAAACCCTGCTTGAAAAGAGAGGCCGGAACCTTATTTCCCTTCGGGTATTTTTCTATGACCTTCTGGTACTCTAATATGGCTTTTTCATACCATTTTTCACGATAATAGGTTTCACCAACCCAAAACTGGGCATTGTCGGCGCTTTCCGATTTTGGATATCGCTGTAATAATTGCTGGAATCCTTTCCGGGCGGCTTCAAAATCACCTTGATCAAATGCTTGTTTTGCCGACTTATAGATATCATCGACCGAAAGCTCTTTGGCCGTACTCAGGTCGGACGTTGTCGTTGAATCTTGGCCGGGTTTTAATGCAGGTTCTGTTGCTTCAAAATTTAGATACTGCTCGATACGTATAATTCGACCCTTATTTGAACGCAGCATCTGTTCGATTCCATCCAGCTGATCGCTGCGCTTGCCGGTTGAATCTTCGGAAGACTTGATTTTATGCTTTACGACATACTCTATTTCTTCAACCCTTCCGTTTAAGGTCCGGATCTCTTCTCTGAGCGTATTCATCAGTACATTTTGGTCTGCAGTTCGTTGTCTGAGATCTCGCCCGTCTTGCTTAATATATTCATCAAGGCGAGCTTCGATCTGCAGGCTCTTTTGCTCGGTCTGGGCATTGTGCCGCTCAATTGCAGTCAGGCGGTCGTCGAGCGTTATAACATCCTGCTGCGTGGCACATCCCAGCAAAATGATCATGCAGAATAAAGCAATAACTTTGGTTTGGACTGCACATCGATTCATTGTATCCATACCGGCCATTGTGTAAGGTTGTGTATCTTCGGGTTTTACCAAAAGACAGCCCGCCATAAAAGGCGGGCATATACCAAACGTATCGGCAAGCGGCAACCTGCCTGCCGCTTGCCGATTTAAAAAGACCTTTGCAACTCATACAGTCCCGCAAAATTGATTTTGTGCATTTTGTGACAATGCGCAATCCCAAAATTGATTCTCCGCCTGCGGCGGACCGGGTTTGGATCTTTTATTCTATTGCAAAGTGAGCCCGTCTGTTCTTTGCCCAGGCTTCTTCATTGTGACCGGGATCTAAGGGACGTTCTTCACCATAACTGATCGTGGTCAATCGTGATCCGGAAATACCAAGATCCACCAAATAGGACTTTGCGCTGTTCGCTCGCCGGTCACCCAGGGCAAGGTTGTATTCGCTGGTGCCGCGATCATCACAGTGTCCCTCGATCGTTACATGAACGTCCGGATTTTCCCGCAGCCATTCCGCCTTCCACCTCAAAAGTTCCTGTGCCTCCGAGAGCAGATTGGATTTGTCAAATTCAAAATGGATGTCTTCATTCAAAAACCTGTTCTTGGCGGCCATCATCTTTTGCCTTGCTTCCTCACGCAGACGCTCCTCTTCAATCTTCCGCTGCCGTTCCATCTCAGCCTGTTTCATTTCCTCTGTCTGGCGGGCCTTGATGCGCGCCTCTTCTTCGGCCTGCCGTTGAAGGACAGACTCATCCTCCTTGACGGTCTTTTTTGCACATGAAACTGTAAACAGAAATCCGGGAATTACAAAAAACAGGGCCAACATTATCCACCACTTTCTTCGCATGTCTTCCTCCTTTTAGATCTGTTAACCAATTTATTTGTTTATATCTATCGGTGACCATTTTGGTTCTGTCTGCTCACCCGGCAATGTAAGCAACCGCCGCTGGTCAGTCCCGTAAGCAGTCATAACGTAGATTCTTGAGATCCCTTCCCGAGTTGAACTGAAGGCAATCAGGCTTCCATCCGGAGACCACGTCGGTGACTCGCTGTCGCCTTCATCGTGCGTCAATTGCACCGGATCACCGCCCTCAATTCCGATGATCCAGATATTGCTCCGGCCATTATTCAAGGCCGAATACGCAATCTTGTCCCCCTTGGGAGACCAACTTGGCTGTGTGTTATAACGCCCCGTAAATGTTAATCTTTCAGCCTGGTCTGATTCCATGTTTTGGATATAAATCTGAGGGGTACCTGACCTTTTGGAAACAAAAGCCATTTTTTTGCCGTCGGGGGACCAACTCGGTGAAACATCAATGTCCCAACTATAAGTTAATCTTTTAATAATTTTTCCGGCTCCGGTCAATAGATAAATTTCCGGATCACCTGAAAACGAAAGGGTCGCCGCCAAGGCAAATTGACCGGGAACCCAGGCGGGCGTCGTATTAATTCCCTCTTTTGAAACCACGGCACCCCGATTTTCTGTTAAATGTTTGATATAAAGATCCGGATTGCCGTTTACATATGAGGTGTATGCGATCCATTTTGCGTCCGACGACCACGCCGGTGAAAGGGTAATGCTCTTTGTATGGGTTATCTGCCTGGGATTGTAGCCGTCAAATTCGCAAAAATAAATTTCCTTGTTTCCCGAGCCTGTGGAAACAAATGCAATTTCACTGTTAAAAAACCCGCTGTTACCGGTCAGAATATATATCACCTCGCTGCAGAAACGACGTATCATTTTGCGCTGATCATTCAGCCATCCCTTGTACCTTTTACCCACTAACAAGGTCCCCTTAAAAGTATCGTAGAGCTTCAGCTCGATTTCAACCAGATTGTCGATGGTCATAATTTGACCGCTGATCAAAAGCTCTGCACCGATACTGGTCCAATTCTTGAAATTGACCGCCGAAAAAGCAGCGTCTGCTTGCGCGTCCGCCAGAAAGGCTTTGCGGTCGAGCATTTTGAAGTAGCCGGTAAATTCCAGCGTATCGGCAAGCAAATCTGCGGCCTGTCGGGATAACTGCGCTGTGGCTTCGCCAGGCGACATGTTCTTGAATACAGGAACTGCAATGGGAATCTTTCTTAAAAAAGGATTGGTAATATCAATATAATTATACTCGGCACAATGTGCGGCCTTGCCAATAAGAAAAGATACCATTGCAATCAGGCAGACGGTTTGAAAACGAGATACGGTCATTGGGCACTCCAATTAATCTAATTCGGCGGCGTTTTCCCGACGCCTTTGGGCGTAAATCTCAAACCGACGATGATAAACGGCTTTAAGACTCCCGGTGGATGGGGACGTACCGGATTCGATTTTAAGATCGCCTTTTGGGCGGACTCATCCAGATACACGTTTCCGGACCTTTTATCGAACCAAATATCCTTGATTTCACCGTTGGGCATAATGGTAAACGCCAGTTCAGCTACAAGATCGGTCCGCCCGCCCGCCAACTGCTCGGAAAAGGCCCAGTTTTTTTGAATCTGAAAGGCGACTTCAATCCGATAAATATCGATCAACTCCAATACCCGCTTACTCCCGGGGCCTGATACACCCTGCATTGCCTGATCGTTTAAGGCATTATGCTTTTGTTTATCAAGCTCTCCGGTCTTCTCGATATTGTCCTTCAGACGATCAATCGCCTGGGTAATCTGATCGGGCCTGGCCTCTTTAACTTTCTTTTCAATCTCTGTTATGGCATGCTCAACCATCTTTGCAGGCGTGAAGGTCTCTTTTTTGAGGGACTTTTTAATCTTTTTTACGGGTGCCAAAGAATCCGTTGCCGGCGGCTTCGGATAGACTTTGGAAGCAATTTCGGGTGTATGTTTGGGAGCCTCCGGCGTTTCCGGCGCAACTTCTTGGCGCTGGATCTCTACCGGCGGTTTCCGGACCGGCTCCGGAATGTTTGCCTGGGTCGGCAATGTAACCATGCTGACATTTATTATCGAAAACTCAGGCTTGCTCTTTATTTTAAATCCGGGAACGACGATGAACATCCCGAAAAAAACGACATGGCACAGGGTTGACAACGTAAAAAAAAACAAGAATGTCCGGAATTCGTTCCCGATTCCTTGAGACCCATAGGTTTGAGAGTGCATACGATCTATTTAACGTCCGGATTGCTCACGAATTTTTCAAGTTCTAATTTTCTGACCCGACTGCAGGCCACAAAATTTGAAAGTGGCTGAAACTCGCGCAACCCGAAACAGCTTTTAAGTTTACTTCTGATCTTTTTTCTCGTGGCTGATCGGCTCGGTTACCATCCCCAGCTTCTCAACTCCGGCCCCTTTTATCTCGGACATTACCCGGACGACAACACCATATGCGATATCTTTATCAGCCCGAAGATAGACTTCCCGATCCTCACGGCCTTCAAAAATTTTTATCAATTTTTCCTGAAGAAAATCAAGAGCAACCTGATAGTCGTTGATGTATATCTGATTCTGTTTATTGATTGTGATGATCAGATGTTCTTTCTGGGCAGCAAGCGGTTCAGAAGTTGTTTCCGGCAGGGCAACGTCTACTCCCTGCATCATCATCGGGGCCGTAACCATAAAAATTACCAGCAAGACAAGCATCACATCAACAAACGGTGTTACGTTGATATCAGACATCAGACGGTCGCTGCTGCTCTGAAATGCCATTAATTACTCCCTTTTTCATTTAAAATGTCCCGTTCGATGATATTTAAAAAATCCGCCGAAAAATTATGCAGTTCGGATTCAAAGATCCTTATCTTTTGCATAAAATGATTAAAGGCGATAACCGCCGGTATGGCAGCCGCCAACCCGGCGGCAGTCGCAATCAGCGCTTCAGAGATGCCGGGAGCCACCACGGCAAGGCTGGCAGAACCTTTAAGGCCGATACCATGAAACGAATTCATGATACCCCATACGGTTCCGAATAAACCGATAAAAGGCGTTGTATTGCCGGTTGTTGCCAGAAAGGGGACCATCTGGGTTATACGAGTTGTTTCCGTATTTATCGCCCGGCGCAAGGCTCGTTTGATAGTGTCGGTCCCGGCGAACCTTGAACTCAAGGAGGTATGTTCTGCTTCGGATGATTGCAACGGCGGCGATGTGGTGGAAGCGCCGGATTGACTTAACTTTTTAAGTTCCACATATCCGACGCGAAAGACTCTGGCGATAGGGCTGCCCTGAAGCTGCTTTGCCTTGGTAAACGCCTCGGAAAGATCCTTGCTTTTCCAGAAAAAATCGGCGAACATCGCTGATTCCGCATATGCCCGTTTGATATACCGATATTTCATTATCATAATCGCCCAGGATGTGATCGAAAAAAAGAGCAGCAGCAGCAGCACAAACTGAACCATCAGCCCGGCGTTCCTGATAATGTGGATCAGATTCATGTCTACAGAAAACATAACAGCTCCAGTTTAAATGTAAAACATACTTCAATAACAGACAGTTTTAAATGTAACAGATTACATGAACACGGATAGAGTGTCAAGGAGTTTGGTTGTTCTTGACATTGTTTGTGATTGTTGTTTTGCTCTATCAACCGCCTATCCCGGATTTTTCACGAGCTTGAGTCCTTCATTTGCCCCACCTGCCCGCCGTAAAGGACTTTGGCAGGCGTCTGGCCCAAAGCATCATGGAATCCGCCTGGGATGCCTGGTGGCTCGAAAATTATTCCGAGCACTATCAACTATAAGCAATTTTTAAAAAACCTTTAAGTTTTTTAATAACTTTCCGATAGTATTGATGGCAGCCTGTAATTCCCGTCTGAATTCAAATGGAAAACAAAATGTCAAAATCAATTTTGATCGTTGACGATGAAGCAATGATCCAGAGGAGTCTGCTTAACTTTCTTGAGGGAGCTGGATACTCTTGCACAACCGCCGCTGATGCTTCTGAAGCCTTAACGATCCTCGACAGCCGCCATTTCGATCTGGTCATTTCCGATATTACCATGGCCGGAATGGATGGTATCCAATTCATGCGCAAAGCCAAAAGATCGTTTTCCCATTTAGACTTCATCATCATGACCGGCTATTCCCACGAATACTCTTACGTTGACATCATAGATGCCGGTGCGGCCGATTATATGATCAAACCTTTCGAAATGAAGGAACTGCGGGCCAGAATCGGTCGGATCGAAAGGGAGTGGCGGATATTAAAGGAACTCAAAAAGACCAACGAACAGCTTGAAGAAGCCATAAAGCTGGCCAACGAAAAGGCCATTCAGGCCGAAATCGCCAGCATGGCCAAAAGTGAATTCCTCGCCAACATGAGCCATGAGATCCGGACCCCCATGAACGGCGCGATCGGCATGACGGAACTTAGGCTCGCCACCGATCTTGACCCGCAGCAGCGGGAATATGCTACCGCCGTACAAAAAAATGCCGG
>JACKQG010004463.1_pt1 | contig 16217 bp, 9 predicted proteins | sample 8237621 | NCBI WGS metagenome assembly JACKQG01 (sample SAMN15677084, study PRJNA649215) | marine metagenome | biome: marine; feature: Black Sea; material: saline water; isolation source: suspended particulate matter (SPM) from the Black Sea western gyre | collected 2013-06-09/2013-06-10 | depth... | reverse complement strand
CATCATTGCCGCAGCAGCCATGAGTTTCAGCTCGGTTACTGTAATTGGGAATGCGTTGCGTTTGAGAAGTGTAACTCTGAGCGTATAGATCGACATATCAGCATTTCCTCATAATAAAATGGTTATCCCTTGAATTATTTTACAGCAAATATTGGATTCGATCCCGTTTTAAGTATTAGAATTACCGAAATAATTTTAATACTTTATTATGGGAGTTATTTTATTTTTGATATTTTCTTGTTTTCCATATTTTTATTCACTTTTCGAAAAAAGAAACATCTGAAGCATGAAGATAATTTATTTTCTGATCATTCTGTTACGATAATTGTTCCGGCATATAATGAAGACGTTTCTATTGTTAATTGTATTCGAATGTTGATGAATTTGGACTATCCTAATTATGAGATTATTGCTGTTAATGATGGTTCTTCTGATAGAACAACGAAGAATATTCTTGAATCTTTTTCTCTAAAACAGGTTGAAAATCAAATTGTTAATAATATAAATACTCAACGTATTGAAAGAGTATTTCAAAGTAATGATAAAAGGTTTGTTTTAATTGATAAAATAAATGGCGGAAAAGCTGATGCGGTTAATGTAGGAATCAATGCTGCTAAAAGCGATTATATATGTACGATTGATGCTGATTCTATCCTAGATAAATTTGCACTAAAAGATGTGATGACAAGTTTTATCCAAGATAAATCCGTTTTTGTCAGTGGTGGTCAACTTGCCATTTCTAATGATACACACATTGAAAACAATAAAATTGTAAATGCCAAAATGCCATCAAATATCTGGGTTCTCTGGCAAATTGTTGAATATATCAAATCCTTCATGATTTCCCGCACCGGTTTGAGTAAACTTAATGCATTACTCATAATGTCGGGTGCTTTTTCAATTTATAAGAAAGTTGATCTTTTAAATGTCGGTGGATTTTTAACACGCCTAAATACACATGAATATATTTTAGAAAAATTGGGAAAAAACAAAAGTACAGTCTGTGAAGATATGGAAATTGTTGTCAGATTATGGCGGTATAATAGAGAAATAAAGAAAAAAGTTAAAGTTGTCTTTATGCCTCAACCCATATGCTGGACAGAAGTACCTGACAAATCCACCAATCTTTTAAAGCAAAGAAATAGGTGGCATCGCGGATTAGCAGAAACGTTGTTTTTACATCGGGAAATTTTATTTGAACCGGCTTATGGGGCCACAGGTCTATTAGCATTCCCGTATTATTTATTTTACGAATTATTGGCTCCCATAATAAAAATAATTACAGTGTTTTTCTTGTTCGGAATTTTTCTTTCAGGATTGATTAATGTGTATTGGGCTATTTTAATATTATTAACTGTAACCATTATTTCAGCTTTGATTACAAGCACTACGACTGTATTTATTGAAAATTGGAGTCGGAAACAAACATCATCGAATAGAGATGCACTTCGATATAAAAATATATGGAATTGGCTTGGGCTGGTTAGTGCAAGTATTATAGGAAATTTTTCTTATATACATTTCAGAACATTTGCACAAATTGGCGGAATAATAGATTTTTTTAAGAAAAGTACCGATTGGAAAAAATTTGATAGAGTAGGAATCATAACTAACAAATAAAAAGGAAATAATCATGAAGTTTATAAAATATCTAACGACAATCATTGCTGCGATTATTCTATTTGTATCATGCGATGTAGAAAATCTCCCCTCTCCGGATATCGTTCCACCAACAGTCACAATAACCTATCCGGCGCTTTGGGCAAATGTTTATAACGATTCATTAAGAATTACGATTGAAGCAAATGATGAAAACGAAATTGAAACGGTCGAAGTTTTCTTTGATGGGTTGAAAATATCTGACTTACAAGAACCGCAATACGCTGTATTAATGTCGATGGAATCATATGACTATGAAGCACATACGATATATGCAAATGCCTATGATGAAAGTGGGAATAAAGGAACTTCAGACGTAATAACAATTTATAAAACGAATACGGATATTGTAGGTAATGCCCCGTCAGTTACTATTACAAGTCCTTCTACGTGGCAGGAATTTTCTGATACAACTATTCGTTTTTCAGCAATTACAGAAAGTGATAGTAGTATTTCTAATCTAATTTTTTATGTAGATGGTGATTCAGCTCTTTCCATTACTTCAGAACCTTATCAAGTTGAATTTGAAGTGAATGGTTATGGGGTTCATAGTGTTTATGCAAAAGCTATTGACATAAATGGTAATTTCTCTTTTTCTGAACTTGTTATTTTTTCGGTTGTCTCATCAGATAATAACTCGCCAATTGTTTACATAACATCACCTGCAAACTGGAGTGTGGTTTCCGGACAAATTAATGTTTTGGCTTCAGCTATCGACAATGAGGGGGTAGATTATCTAAAATTACTGGTGGATGGTGTTGCATTAACTGTTGACGAAACTGCTCCATATGTTTTCGAATTGAATACTTTGAATTACGAGAATGGCCCCCATTCCTTACTCATTGAAGCATATGACAATCATGAGAATATGAGCCTGTCGCAACTTGTGAGCATAACGATTGAAAATTAAAATATGTAAATATTTCCTGATAATTTTCTATATTTTTCCAAATAGTACTTCTGCGATTGATATTGAGGAAATTGCACCACTAATTGATAATAAATCTTTTGATATGGCAATAATAGAGCTAAAGGCTTTGTCAAAAAACGATTCAGAAAATACTGAAGTTTGGCGGTTGCTTGGATATTGTTATAAAGAAACAGATCAATTTTCTAAAGCAATTTCAGCATATGAAAAAGTGATAGATTTAAATAATAATGACTATGATGCAAAACTTGCACTATCAAGGTTGTTTGTTTCACAGTATAAATATGAGAAAGCACAAGTCTTTCTCCAGGAAATGCTAAAGAGCGATAGCGCGGATGTTGAAGCTCATCTTGGCCTAGGTAGAATATATTTATATACGGATAAGCTCTCGTTATCAGAATATCACTTTCGCCGAGCCATTAAATACTTAACACATTACGTCCCCTCTTACTTTGAACTTGCCAATGTATTTATTGCGCATAATAAATTAGATTCTGCAAAAAATACGTATCAAAAAATATTGGAGATTGACAATAGTTATTCAGAAGCCTGGCATGGAATAGGAAAGATGTATTGGTGGGGAAATAAACCTAAAACAGCGATTAGTTTTTATCAGTATGCCCTAAAATTGGATCCTACAAATACTGAGATATTAAAAGAATTTGAAGATATAAAAAGTAGTTTACAGTGGATTGGATCTTCAAAATTAATTGTAGCTAACGAATCAGAAGAAACATATGAAATCAATTCATTTATACAGAATTACAGTATAGAAAAGCAGTTTGTAGATTGGTTTAAAATGTATTTAAATACTTCAGTTGATTATTCATTAAAGTATGATGAAAATGAGGATTTAATTATTGAAAAATGGTTTGACAATGTTCAAATAAAACTAGATTATCTCTCGTTTCCAAATAATAAAGTTTCATTTTTTACAGGCGCGAGTTTTAATGATAATACACTCACATCTTATGGTGCAAACGTAATCAGTACATACACTCTTTCCTCGTTTACGTTTAAAAATTATTTTACAGGTGCTTATGATTATTTCTATTATTGGAATAAAGTAGGCAGGCATTTTTTCAATAATTATTTAATAGCTAAATATGAAAAGATTGAACTTTCTTCCAGTTTTCAGTATGGCCGTGTGAAAGAAAATTGGATTTGGGATTATAATAAAACAAATCAAAACCCTTATGTATATTATTCAGCAGATATAAATTATACATTACTGGACATACCTAAAATCAAAATTGGTTTTAATCAGACCGGTCAGGATTTTAAGTATTATTCGCCACTTTACTATACTCCTGTAAATAGAATAGAAAATGCTATTAGTTATTCAGTTTTTTATAATAATAACGATATTTATTTATATTTTTCGGGGAAAAATGGAATTGACAATTATGACACATCTTCAATGACAATAAACTTTGATATCAGCTACAGCATGAATAATTCTTCAGTTTCAGTGGGTTCAAGTTATTATGATAATCCATATTACAAACATTTTGCTGCATATTTAAATGCGATGATTCATTTCTAATGAAGAAAAAATATTTCGTAATTACATTTTTACTGATCATTTTAGGCTATGCAGTATACGGATTGCTTAAAGTTGAAGAATCAATTAGAAAACAACGTACAGTCACTGTTACAGTTATTGAAAAAAAAGAAAGATATTTGTCTGATATTCGATTAGAGGATTTAACAAAACTATCAGAAGCATCAGAATACAATTTTAGAGTAGAAGCAGATTATTTTCAAGTAAATGAAACCGTTGTTGAAAAGGGGGTAAAAAAACAAGAATGGAATTCAATATTTATTAAAGGCATAAATCTGGGCGTTGCTTTACCGGGTAAATTTCCATCCGAATTTCCCTTATCTTATGATTTATATTTAGATTGGTTAATTAAAATTGGTGAAATGAATACTAATGTTGTAAGGATATATACAATTTTTCCACCTGAATTTTATGATGCGTTTGCACAATATAATTTATTGCATTCTGATAAGCCGCTTTACTTAATGCATGGTGTTTGGGCACGGGTACCGGAGAAACAAAATAATTACTTATCCGAAAATTATACAGATGAATTTCAGCAAGAAATAAAAAATGCAATTAATGTCATCCATGGGAATGCAGTCTTACCGGAAGTTCGGGGTCATGCATCAGGGATCTATGTCAGTGATATTTCTGACTATACTATTGCATTTCTTCTGGGCAGAGAATGGGAGCCGCAATCTGTAGCTCTAACCAATAGTGAGAATGACGTAAATAATTATGCTGGAAATTTTATTTCTATTCCCATTGGATCACCTATGGAAGTATGGTTGGCTAAAATGATGGATTTTACTGCACAATATGAAACGCAACATTATTCAGCTCAACGTCCTTTATCATTTGTAAACTGGCCAACCCTTGATCCAATGTTTCATAATACTGAAATTATTGAAAATGAGAATGTTCGTGAATATGATAATGATTTAGAAACAATCGATTTTAGAAAATTTTATCATTCAGAATTATTTAAACCAGGACTATACGCTGCTTATCATGTTTACCCCTATTACCCTGATTTTATCAGTTTGGATGAAAAATTTAATAATAGTCTCAACAAAGATGGTTTAAAAGATAATTACTACGGATATTTAAAGGATTTAAAAAAATATTGTCCTGACATGCCATTAATTATTGCAGAATACGGCACACCTTCCAGTCGCGGAAATAGTCATTATTCTCCCCTTGGATTTCATCAAGGTGGACATTCAGAAGCAGAGCAAGCCAGAATCAATAAAATATTGACGGAAGATATTTATAATACACATTGCGGTGGAGCAGTTATCTTCGAATGGATAGATGAATGGTTTAAATTTAATTGGTTAGTGATGGATTTTGAACAACCTGCCGAAAGACGAAAGTATTGGCATAATATGGAAAATCCCGAACAAAATTTTGGAATCATGGCAGTAGAAAGCAAAACGAAAATAATAGATGGAATAGATAATGATTGGACAGAAGAAGATTATCAAATATACAGCAATAACTTTACAATTTCTTCATCTGCGGATCCGGAATATTTTTATCTAAAATATGAACTACCAAGTTTCAATTTTGATAAAAACAATCTTCACATTGCCATTGATACTTACGACAAAGTAAAAGGTGACCACACATTGCCATTACTGAACATTGAATCTAAAAATGGTATTGAATTTCTTCTTCAATTACAAAATCAAGAGGATGCAGTCATTCTCGTGGATGACAAATATACAGTTTTTACTGATAAAATAAATAAAATTGTACCAATTTATGCTTCTAAAGAAAATAATGATGGAAAATTTATTGAACAGATTCTATTATCAAATCGTGGAAGAGAAACGATTCTTGGAGAAAAATTTCCACAAAAGTTTCATAATCGAAGCAAATTAAAACACGGAAATAGCAGTGAATCAGTAAATTCAAATGCTGATTGGTTTTGGAACAATGATTCTAAAATTTTAGAAATCAGACTTGACTGGCATTTATTAAATATTTCAGATCCATCTTCGTTACAAGTACTTGATGATAAAAAGGATACCAAAAATATTGAAACAACTACTGTTGATAATTTTAACATATTTACTTACATCACAAATAAAGAAAATATAATTGAAACATATTTACCCGGTGAAAATGAACCTTTTTCTTATATATGGGATAAATGGGATATCCCTGAATTTAAGTTTCGTGTAAAACCTACATATAATGCTCTGAAAATTCTATTCAGTGAACTAAATCCAGTTAAAATCAACAATGAAGAAAATAATAGTATTGAAGAATTCAGGTTTACTAAATGGTATATGGATAAGCAAGGTGCAATTTCAATTTCTTTTGACGATGCCAGTTATGGACAATATGAGTATGCAATTCCTACATTGGATAAATATGAATTAAAAGCATCCTTTGGAGTTGTAGGAGAATGGACATATAATAATCCTACTGTGTCGGCAGATGGGGATAATTTCGGAATAAAGAAAATGGGATGGACTCAAATAAGAGAACTTCACGAAAATGGCCATGAAATATCTGCTCATGGGTATGAGCATAAACCTTATAATCCTGATCAGCCTGATATTGATTTGATAAATCAAATGGTAAAAATCAAGGATTTGATTGAAAAAAACATTAAAGCACCCATCTCTACTCTTCATTATCCTTATTCATTTACCCGGCACAATATTATAAAGTCTGCAAAAGACGTCGGTTTTGTTTTTGGAAGGACAAGTGAAGAACGAATTAATGAAGTCCATAATTCAAACATGAATTTGCTTTTTAGTAAAACAATTTTAAATAGTGATGATCCAAGTATGCATGATTTGGAAAATTGGTTGAAAAATGCTGAAGAAAATTGGTTGATTATATTGTATCATCATATTTTCCCTGAAGATTCTAAAGAGATGAAATTGTTTAATTTTCACAATGTTTATAATCGTTTTTCTACAACACCGGAAATGTTTGAAAAGCAAATTAGACTTTTACGGAATTCTGATTATTGGATTGCACCCATTTCTTCTGTTGGTAAGTATATTGTAGAAAGAGAAAATTCAAAAATAATTTCTCATAACTATGGAAATAAAATTATTTTGTCTTTTGAAAATAATTTAGATTCAAAATTTTATGATCAGCCCTTATCAGTTGAATTCACTACAAATTGGAAAATAATTAAAATTTCCGGCAGCACTTCAGATGGAATCCACAATACAAGAAATAATAAAATCATATTTAATGTTCAACCCAACACAGAAATTATATTAGAGAGAATGGAAAAATGAAAAAAATATTTTTATTACACGTTATCGTTTTATCGTTAAGTGCTAATTCATATTTGCTTGCTGGCAGCACACTGTCTTATCAACTACCGAAAGTACTCCTTTTAACTACCGGTGATGGAGACGGAAGAGGAACTGTATCAGATGGTGTAGTAATTGCATTGCAAGCGTTTAATAAACTTGGAGCATTTGTCAGGCTAGAGAATCGGGAAGTATTGTTAAAACCGGATCTTCTTGCTCAATATACGATTCTAGTACTCCCCACCAGTTTAAGTTATCATGATGCGGATATAAAATTTTCTTTGACGTATCTTTCAGATATTGAAATGAAATATATTAACAATTGGGTTGAAAATGGAGGAACGTTAATAGCTGGTGATAATATTGGAAGAAATACTCTGGATGGAACTGACAGAGTGAGTATTAATGGTGAATTGAATGCAGGGAATTGGGAATTAGGGAAATGTTTTGGGATAAAATTGCAAGAAAGAAATATGAGTGGTTTCGCAATTGAAGAAAACAATTTAAATATATGGAACGGGCAGATTGCACCATCATTTTCCGATGGGAATTGGGTCCTTGTAACAACAGAGACCTTATCTAATTCTTTAAAAGTTTTAGCTTCTTGGAAAAATAAGGAAGAGAATTCTCCGGCGATTATATTAAATACATATGGCAGAGGTAATGCAATCCTAGTTTCACCCTTTCAAATATTACATCCTGCTAACGATGGTGGGTATTCCAGTGTTAAAGAAATTGAAAAATTTTATAAATATGTTTATGAATTATCAGTGAAAAAAAGAAAATACACCATTTATCTGAATCCTTGGAAAAATGGACATCAAGCGGCGTTTTGTCTGACATTTGATGATGGGGGAGATAAAGTACAATATGATAGAATATTTAATTTCTTAAAAGAAAATAATCTTAATGCAAATTTTTTCGTTAGTTCAAATAATGATCAGGAAATATTAAATGCCCTTTCTCAAAATAATTATATTGATTTACAGGGGCATTCTCATTCACATTCGAATTTCAGGCACCTTTCTTATCCTGAAACTATGAGAGAAATACTCTTGAGTGAGCAATTTTGGAATAAAAGTTTTACAGGTTTTAGATTTCCATTTGCAAGCAATAGTTATTGGGGAATGTATATCCTTAACAGTCTGGGGTATTCATTTGATTCTAGTATTGCAGCGAACCATCTTGAATTTTATAGAGGAACAATTTTTCCTTATAATATTCCGATTTTCAACGAAAATTTTTATCAAACTCTTGACTTATTGGAGATTTCTCAAATATTCCATGATGATTGGTATTTTTATCAGAAAATTTTAGATGATAATAATTATACTGCAAAAGAACAAAATAAGGACGCATTATTATTTGAAAAATATTTAACAAATTTTTGGGAATATGCTGTAAAACCAAATAATGGTTTAATGGTATTTATGGGTCATCCTATGTATAGCGCCATAAGTGAAATAACAATGATGCCATTGCAAAAAATAATTGAAAAAGTTATTCAGGATGATGCATGGATAAGTACAACAGATGAAGTCGCATCTTATTGGAATAAATTGAAAGATTTAAAAATAAGTGTAGAGGAAAATAAAAAAGGAATAACAGTTTTAATATCCCTTCCTAACGAAACGATTATAAATGATATTAGTCTTAAATTGTCTCGTAAACCAAAAAATATTAAAGTAATGAGTAAAAATGGTAAAATCAAAAAACACAAAATGAAGGTAAATAAATATTATTATTTAATATTTGACGCTGAAAATAATGATTCAATTTCAATCGGCTTTTAAATGTTTTTGAAAGTAAAATAATCTACCCTGCATAATTCATGAGACTTTGTAATGAGATGAGGTAGATGGACGATTATGCAAGGCATACAAAGAAAAATGAGCGAAAATGTACTATGAAGTACATTGAGAGCATTTTTCGAGTATAACACCGCAGAAGCGACCATATCCATCATCGTAATAAATTTCTCATGAATTATTCAGGCTACATTGATTCGAATACTTTTATATTAAATTTTAGATAATGGAATAAACTCGAATTATTGTATTTCACCATTTTAACTTTATTGGTTATTCCCGCATTGTATAAATGGTTTTCGGATGGAAATAAATGAATATTTACCCATTGGTTTTAAAATTAATTGGATGAAAATGAATGAACGGTATAAATTCCTGTCTTATTTGAAACGTTATAATAAATGATTCAGTTACTAAAGAAAAACAATTTTATACTGTTGGGGGCTATCCTCTTAGCAGTGCTGTGCACTCAAGTTTTCCCCTATATTCATTTTCACCATTCTCATGAAAATGAGAATACAAAAATAAGTTCCCATTATAATCATCCGGTCAATACTCATCAATCCGAGCAACATGAACGAGATCATCACCATGATGAGCACCACCGTATTATCGGAGATTGGAATTATGTAAAAACTGTTTCCTGTTCAAATTTGAATATCGAAACCAATTCGCAATTAGTTCCGAACATATTATATATAGAAAGATATAAACATATTGCTATTGTTTATGAGAAACCTAATCATCCACCCCCAAATACATTTAAATATAAACTAGACCTGTCCCGCGGTCCGCCCGCACCCCTATCCTGATTTTTCAGGACATATCCCTGACTTAACCACCAAACTAAAACATACTTAATTCTCCTAAAGGAGGAAAACATGACTTTAATCAAAAGGTCTATATTATGTGGACTTTTGATATTTTCGTTTGCTATTGCACAAGCTAAAACGGTATCAATATCATTTGATGAATTGGCTGAATTTTCAAACAGACAGAGCCTAATGATTCAAAATATCAAAGAAGAATTTGCATTAAGAAAGACCGAAAAGAAACTCGATCTACAATGGTCAAATCCAACCTTTAATTATTCGCAGGAATTTGTGAATAAAGAGCGGGATCATTATTATACACTCAATAAACAAATTGAATTTCCATGGGTGATGGCACAACGAAGAAAAAGTTGGCAATCATATCTCAAATCTGCAGATTATAAAAAAGATGAGCAAATCAAAAATTTCATTTCCGAAATTAAAAGCGGATATTGTGAAATAAAACTATTGGGATTCCAACTCAATCATTTGAAAAAAATAAAAGACGCAATCGTCAATCTATCTGATGTTGCACAGAGCCAATTCCAAGAGGGGAATTTATCTGGAATTGAACAAGATTTGATTCAAATGTCATTACTCCAAATCACGGTGAATCAGCAAGAGATAGAAAGAAAATTGCAATCGGTGAGAAGCATGTGGAAAATAAAAATGGGCATAGATGAATCAATAAATATTTTCTTGCCGTCGGATATAATTTTTCAACCTATTGAAATAACATTGGTGGAAACTTATTTATCCAATATTGCCCATACTTCGGGATATCAGCACAGAATACAAATGATTAACGCCATACAACAAAGAATAAAATTAGAACAGAAACGAATTATTCCCAATTTCAGTGTATTTGGAGGTTCTAAACAAATAGCCAATGATCAAGGATATTTAGCAGGTATATCCATCCCCATCCCACTTCTACATCGGAATAAAGCAGAAATAAACAGACAAAAAATAAAGCACCAAATAGCGAACAATGAACTGGAACGGTATGAACAGCACTTAAAATCCAATGTGAAAACAATCATATTCACCATCGAGAATATGAAAGATTGGTTGGATAGTTTATCAGAAAACATAATTAATGAATCCACAACGATTGCCGGTTTATTGTCTGCCTATGACGAAGGGTGGATGTCTTTAACCGAAATGTTAAATGCAATCCAGATTCATAGTGATGGGACACAACAATATTACGAACAACTGGATGTGTATTATCAAAACATTTTTCAATTAGAAGCAATCACAGGTGAAACGCTTGTAAATTTTTCACCACAAGGAGAAAATAACAAATGAAGCAAAAAATCATAGCCATGGGCATATTCTCAATACTTTTCTTTTTTGGGTGCACACATAATAATGACGTTATCCATATTGAAAACGATGAAGCACCATCTACAGCTATTACTCAATGGACGGATAAAATGGAAATATTTATGGAATATCCGGTAATGGTCAAAAATACAGAAGGGAAATTTATTATTCACCTTACATTTATGGATGATTTTCAACCCATTCGTGATGGTGCTGTCACACTGACATTTCAACATTCAAGCGGAAAGAAATTTGAGTTCACAAAAAACGAACTTTTGCGGGAAGGGATTTTCACTCCCATACTTGAACTGCCTTTAACGGGTGAATACGAATTCATTCTATCATATAATAATTCCAGAGTGAGTGAATCTTTCCTTATTCCCAATTTTATTGTGTATGAATCTCTGAACCAAATTCCATTTTCGGCAGAAGAAGCCGAAGGAGGCATCTCTTTCCTTAAAGAACAACAGTGGAAAATTGAATTTGGAACTCAAACTGTTCAATCCAGAACCATCCGAAAGTCAATTCAGGCAGTTGGAGAAATTTTACCGAAACAGTCTCAATATGCAGAAATTATTTCACCGGTGGACGGCATTATGCGAATAGATGATAATGCGTCTATGGTTATTCCCGGGAGTCATATTCAAAAAGGACAGGTTCTTGCTACACTTGCTCCACCGTTGGGAGCTTTAAACAGTTGGACAGATAGAAAATTAGATTTTGAATATGCAAAAACAGAATATGAGCGAGCAAAACGACTCCAAAAAAAGAATGCTATTTCTAATCGGGAGTTTGAAGAAATTAAGCACAATTACCTTGTTCAAAATGCGGGATATGAAGCCTATGTGCAATCTGGCAATTCTGATTTATTTCAATTAAAAGCACCCATGAGTGGTATTGTTACTGGAATTGCTGTTTTACCCGGGCAAAAGGTTTTCGCTGGAGAAAAATTAATGAGCATCGTTGATCCGTCAATGGTTTGGCTACGGACAGATGTGTTTGAAAAGGATTACTATGAAATGGACAAACCAAACGGAGCGTCAATTACAGTGCCGGGATTGCCATCTCCTGTTGATGTAAACAGCAAAAATTTTTCACTTTTGAGTATGGGAATTACGCTGGACTCTCAAAGTAGAACCATACCTGTTCTTCTGGAAATTACCAATAGAGATGGTTATTTAAAAATTGGGCAAACGGTGCTGGTAACGCTTTATACAGCAACAGAAAACCATTTTCCTGCTGTTCCTGAAAATGCAATATTTGAAGATGAAACCAATGAAATTGTATTTATCCATGTTGATGGTGAATCATTCGAAAAACGCATTGTAAAAACAGGCAATAAAGACAATGGTTTTGTGGCTATCCTGCATGGCTTAAAACCGGGTGAAAGGGTTGTAACAAATGGCGGGTATCTCGTCAAACTTGCTTCTACATCAGCTGCCGTGGGTCATCCACATGCACATTGATTGAGTTATCAATTAAATTTTTGGAGAAAAAATGTTAAGTAAATTAATGCAATTCAGTTTAAAAAATAGACTCATCGTCTTAATCAGTGCTTTGGGGTTATTCTCTATTGGAATTTATACAGCAGTGAAATTGCCGGTAGATGTATTTCCGGATCTCACGGCACCCACCGTAACTATTATGACGGAAGCCCATGGAATGGCACCGGAAGAAGTAGAAATGCTGGTTACGTTTCCCATTGAAACGGTGGTGAACGGGGCATCGGGTGTAAGACGAGTTCGGTCAAATTCTATTCAGGGACTTTCGGTTGTTTGGGTTGAGTTTGAATGGGGAACGGATATTTATATCGCCCGACAAATTATCAACGAAAAATTGCAATCCATACGAAATACTATTCCAGAAGATGTTGATCAACCTATATTGGCGCCGATTACATCCATAATGGGAGAAATTATGTTGGTAGGGCTTACCAGTGAACCACCATCCGCTATGGATTTGCGAACCTATGCTGATTTTACTTTAAAACGGCGTTTGCAGTCTATATCAGGCACAGCACAAGTATTGGTTTATGGGGGCGAAACAAAACAATATCAAATTCAAATAAACCCTTATTTATTGAAAAAATATAAGATAAGTATGCAGGAAGTATTGGATGCCGTCAATGAATCCAATATCAACGCAACCGGGGGTATTTATTTAGAATCTGGTCAGGAATTTTTAATTCGAGGTATTGGCAGAATTCGGTCATTAGATGAATTAGCTCGCACAGTTGTTGCAACAAATAAAGGAGTGTCTGTGTTGATTCGGGATGTGGCAGAAGTTTCCATCGCCGCGGCAACTCGTTTGGGAACGGCTTCATTTAATTCACAAGACGGTGTTATGTTGGTCATCAGTAAACAGCCTGATGCCAATACACTCCAACTCACTGGAAATATTGAATCCGTTTTAGATGAGATTCGATCATCATTACCAAAGGATGTAACACTCCATACCGATATTTTTAAACAAGCGGATTTTATTGAAATTGCAATAAAAAATGTAACGGATTCACTATTGGATGGCGCCATTTTGGTCGTATTTGTTCTTATGATATTCTTGATGAATTTTCGTACAACGTTTATTTCCGTTACGGCGATTCCACTATCGCTCATTGTGTCTGTAATTGTGATGAAATTATTTGGTTTAACCATCAACACTATGACGTTGGGTGGTATGGCAATCGCCATTGGTGTTTTGGTGGATGATGCTATTATTTATGTGGAAAATGTTTACCGACGAATACGACAAAATTCAACTCTGCCAGAAATAAAAAGGCGTACATATTTTGATGTTGTAAAAGATGCATCAGACGAAATTCGCTCTCCAATTGCTATGGCAACTTTCATTGTTATTGTGGTTTTTATTCCATTCTTTTTCTTGAGTGGTGTAGAAGGTCGAATGCTCATCCCCTTGGGTTTGGCGTATGTGGTGTCTATTTTCGCTTCTCTCATCGTCGCTATAACCGTAACACCAGCATTATGTTATTATCTATTGAAAAACACCACGAAAAAACAGGAAAAAGATACATGGTTAGTCCGCAATCTAAAAAAAAGGTATTTACCCACCCTTAAATTTTGCTTAAATCATAAAAATAGAATTATTTCAATTGCAGGATTATTGGTTGTGATTTCAATGAGCGTGCTCCCGTTTATGGGACGTTCATTTTTACCGGAGTTTAATGAAGGAACCTTAAATATCAGTGTGGCTACCGTTCCCGGAACATCTCTGAAAGAATCGGATAAAATCGGGAAAATGGTGGAAGATATATTGCTCTCTCATCCTGCGGTGCTTACTACTGCAAGACGAACAGGAAGAACCGAAATGGATGAACATTCCATGGGATCCCACGCCCACGAATTAGAAGTTCGGATTGATCTGTCCCATCATAACAAAGAAGAATTATTAGATGAATTAAGGAATAATCTCACCTTGGTTCCCGGGACATTTATTGCTATTGGTCAACCTATCAGCCATCGTATTGACCATATGCTTTCAGGAACTAGGGCGAATATTGCCGTAAAAATATTTGGAACAGATCTCTATGAATTACGACAATTTGCCGAACAAGTTAAAACCCAAATGGAAAATGTAGATGGAATTGTGGATTTGTCCGTGGATCAGCAAACGGATATTCCCCAAGTTCGCATTAGAGCCAATCGCGAAAAAATGGCATTGGTTGGGTTGAGAGTTGCCGATCTTGACGAACTCATTGATATTGCATTTTTGGGAATAAAAGCGTCGCAAATTTTTGAATCCAACAGCCGTCATGATTTGGTTGTTCGCTACGCACCTGAATATCGAAAAGATTTAAATGCAATTCGCAACAGCCTGATTGATACACCCAACGGTGGAAAGGTTCCATTAGAAATGGTTGCAGATATAATCGTGGATAAGGGGCCCAACTATATCAGCAGAGAGAATGTGCAACGAAAAATTGTGGTGCAGGCGAATGTGTCCGGAAGAGATTTATTGGGCGTGGTGGATGAAATAAAATTTAATATAAATAACAATGTAGATTTGCCAAGAGGTTATTATATTGAATACGGCGGTCAGTTTGAAAGTGCGCAAGAAGCATCTCGAACCGTTGCCATTTTAAGTTTACTATCGATTATTGCCATTCTCATTGTGTTATATATGGAGTTTGGTAATTTTCGTCAGGCAATTTTGGTCATGGTAAATCTACCCCTAGCGCTTATAGGGGGCATTGTCAGTATTTATTTTACAGATGGTATTATAACCATCGCTTCTTTGGTCGGTTTCATTACTCTGTTCGGTATTGCAGTTCGAAATGGAATTTTAATGGTATCTCATTATAATTATATGATGGATGTCGAAAGTAAATCTTTGCAGGATGCCATACTACAAGGTTCAATGGAAAGGCTCAACCCTGTGCTGATGACGGCATTAACCACAGGACTTGCACTATTACCATTAGCTCTTGCAGGAGAAAAACCGGGGAGTGAAATTCAATCGCCAATGTCTATTGTAATTTTAGGCGGATTACTGACTGCAACCTTTCTTAATTTAATTGTAGTTCCGGCACTATTTGCAAAGTGGGGTAGAAAATAAAAATGAAATCAAAAGCATCATACTTAAAGTTTGCCGTCATTTTGGCGGTGGTAACCGTTTTTTATAATATTATTGAAGGAATTGCTTCAATCTATTTTGGATTGGAAGATGAAACATTAGCTTTATTTGGTTTTGGATTGGATTCATTTGTGGAAGTTATTTCGGGCATCGGAATTTGGCATATGGTATTACGGATTCAAAAGAATGGAAATGACCAACAAGACGAATTTGAAAAACGAGCGTTAATAATAACTGGTTCGGTTTTTTACCTCCTTA
>JACKQG010004462.1_pt1 | contig 16220 bp, 15 predicted proteins | sample 8237621 | NCBI WGS metagenome assembly JACKQG01 (sample SAMN15677084, study PRJNA649215) | marine metagenome | biome: marine; feature: Black Sea; material: saline water; isolation source: suspended particulate matter (SPM) from the Black Sea western gyre | collected 2013-06-09/2013-06-10 | depth... | reverse complement strand
AGGAGCAACAGAAAAAGCAGATCGGAATTATATTACGCTCGGCGCCGGGATTCTATTAGATAAGCAGGTGAAATTTGATGTTGCATTTGTCCGCGGCTGGTGGGAAAAAGAAGGTATCTATTTATCGGATGATTATCCAGATGTTTCAGAAAAACTTGTTATGGATAAAATATTTGCAACGATGTCTATTCGATTTTAGATCGTTTCAATAAAATATTGCTTGCAAAAATCTCTGTCATTTATTACCTTACTGGCAGAGATTTTTTTTGTATAAAAGTGTATAAAAAATGAAAAACTAAAATAATTATCTTTAATTTAAAAACATTTGATGACAGATGAAAAAAATCCTTATTACCGGTGGCAGCGGTTTCATCGGTGGCAATCTAATCTGCTTAGCTAAAAAAAAGTATAAAGTTTCAGCGACTTATTTTGACAATTCTATCAAAGAAAAAAATATTGAAAGGATACAATTTGATCTTTCCCAAAATCGAGATATCAAATCGTTATTAGATAATATTCAACCGGATATTATAATCCACACCGCAGCAGTATCCAAAACAGATTTTTGTGAGAAAAACAGAAACTTGGCAAAATTGATCAATGTTGATGCTACAGAGTCAATTGCACTTTGGGCAAAAGAGAATGGAAGGAGATTTATTTTTACTTCATCAGATATGGTTTTTGATGGTAAGAAAGGTAACTATGTGGAGAGTGACATGCCGTCTCCAACCAGTTATTATGCTGAAACAAATGTACTTTGCGAACAGAAAATTACTGCGATGGATTTTAATTCTGTTATTATCAGGGTGGCGTGGACTTATGGCTTTGGGATAACCCGTAATGATGTTTTTTTTGAAATGATGATATCAACAATTAGGGAAAATGAACCGGTCAACCTTTTTTATGATCAGTTCCGCACACCAACATTAGTCAATAATTTAGCTGAAGCAATTTTGGAATTGGCTGAAAATGATTTTACCGGAATTATTCATTTGAGCGGCGGGCAAAGGATAAGTCGCTGGGAATTTGGATTGCTGACTTGTAAAATATTGGCATTACCAATAAATAATTTGAAAAAAAAATCCATGTTTGATTTGCCTGGCGCCAGCTCAAGACCCCAGGATATTTCATTGAGCAATGATTTGGCAAGGAAAGTCCTGAAAGTTAATTTTCTGGATTGCTCGGAAGGTTTGCAACAATTTAAAAAGACGATGAAGCTGATGAATTAGTTCTTGCTTTTTTATTTGCTTTTTGTTACCTTAATTTTACAAATATGATAGTCAAATCCCGATTTTCCTTAATTTTAGCAGACTGAATAAAACCGTATTGATTTGAAGAAATTTAAAGATAACTTCTATGTTTTCAAAAAAATAAAACATCAATTATGCAAAATTGGGGTATCATAATTGTGTAACAAATCTTCATTAATTACCTTCCCATTCAATTTTGAAAATACAAACTATTAAATTCTGATGGATAAGAATTTCGGATATTATTAAGGAGAACCTTTATGACTGAAACCGTCCTCGAAAAACCACAACACTCACGTGAATTTAGAATTCGGCGTATTCTCAACTGGCTTCCAATGGGCTTGACCTACGCTTTTCTTTATATGGCAAGATATAATCTAACTGTTTCGAAAAATGCTTTAGGCGAAATGATGTCCAAATCTGATTTCGGACTTATTTTTGCCGCCGGAACTTTTACTTATGCTTTTGCCTTTCTCATTAATGGACCGCTAACTGATAAAATAGGAGGGAAGAAAGCGATACTTATCGGCGCTGCCGGTTCAGCTTTTGCAAACATATTAATGGGAGTTGTTATTTATGGCATTCTAATGTTAAATTGGGCGTTAAATTTAACGCTTATTTTTTCTATCCTGTATGCCTGCAATATGTATTTTCAAAGTTATGGCGCTGTTGCTATTGTAAAGGTAAATTCATCGTGGTTTCATGTACGGGAACGAGGTGTATTCGGGGGTATTTTTGGTATTCTTATTTCCCTTGGATTATATTTCGCTTTTGATTGGGGTGAAGCAATAGTTAATGCAACAAAAGCTTCTGCAACTCAATTAAATTTTTTCGAAAACTTATTGCGTAGTGTAATTGGCGCTTCAAATACAACCTTAGACCAAACATGGTGGGTGTTTTTCATCCCCGCAATTATTTTAATTATCTTTTTTATTATTGAATTATTCCTGTTGCGAAATACACCAGCTAATGCAGGGTATGATAATTTTGATACTGGTGATGCTTCCTCAGGCGAGAGTGATAAGCCTTTCAACTTAAAAGAAATTTTAATTAAGATTTTAACCAATCCTATTATTTTAACAATTGCCTTTATTGAGTTCTGTTCCGGTGTAATGCGAAATGGAATCATGCACTGGTATAAAATATTCGCCAAAGATATGGGCTATGTTTCAGATTTTTTAATTAATTCTCATTGGGGATTATTTTTAATGCTTGCTGGAGTTACCGGGGGAATATTTGCAGGTTTTCTATCGGATAAAATTTTTGGCTCACGCCGCGGCCCCGTTGCTGCCCTGCTCTATGGGTTGATGTTGCTATTTACGCTTGCTATGGTACCGTTTGTATTCCAGTCAAATAATGAGATACGTAAGGAAATAAAAGTACAAATCAGTCATTATCTTGTTGATAAAAATTCAGAATATGGCGCTGTTAATCTTGAGATAGTCAGACAAAAATTGAATGAAAAATACCAGGTTTCTGATGCAGAAATATCATTAATTAAGGGTGATACTATTACTACTTATATCATTAAACCTCTACCTAACAAAGATGACGAAATGCTGGCGACAAAGGTCGGCGAATTGAAACTCGTTGAATATGAGCATTTTAATAAATATCAAAACAAGAATGAAACCAGGCAAATTAAAATAAATACACTTGGGAAGTTAATTGGCGCCCCGGCAAACAATACTGCATACATACTTGGTTTTATAGTTATTTTTATGTCGTTATGCGTAATTGGTGTTCATGGTATGCTTTCCGGTACTGCCACAATGGATTTTGGGGGCAGAAGAGGCGCGGCAACCGCGGTCGGGCTGATTGATGGTTTTGTCTATTTGGGAACCGGCGTACAATCTCTTGCATTAGGTTTTCTAACTGAAAAGAGTTGGAACTATTGGCCGCTCTTCTTGATTCCGTTTGCAATTATAGGATTAGTATTAGCTGTTAAAATTTGGCATGCGTTTCCCCAGGCTACAAGAAAGGGGAAATAGGTGACTAGGTAAATTGGTAATAAGGAAATTAATTAATTGGGTAAATAAGAAATTATGTGATAAGGAGATTTGTAATGGACCATTTTAAAGTCATTATTTTAACTGCTCGTCCCGCATCAGGGAAATCTGAAGTTATACATTATTTAAAAAATGCATCTGCTGATGATAGAAAAAAACGATTTCACATCGCTGAATTTGAAGAAATCGATGACTTCCCTTTTGTTTGGGATTCTTTTGTTATCGATGATATTTTAACCAAACACGGAAAAGAACGGCTTTTTACTGATGAAGATTACTACTTCAAAGATCATTTTACCTGGAATCTTCTCATTGAAAAAATTAATGTTGCCTACGCCAAAAGAATAGCTTATGAGCCAAATTACCATGATAATAAAACCGTGATCATAGAATTCGCCCGTGGCGGCGAAAACGGAATTGGTGAGGCACTATCTTATCTCAGCGAAGATATTTTGAAAAAAGCAGGCATTTTTTATCTGAATGTTTCTTACGAAGAATCAGTGCGAAAAAACCGGGCACGAGCACGAGTGGGGCAGGAAGATTCGATTCTGTTCCATTCTCTGCCTGATGACAAAATGGAATATTATTACAAGACAAATGACTGGGAAAAATTATCAGCCAACGATCCGGAATATATCGAAGTAAAAGGAATCAAAGTGCCATACTCAGTTTTTAATAATGAGCCGGATTTGACTACGGATGGGGGAGAGCCGTTGGGAAGGGCGCTTGAAGATACTTTTTCGCGGTTGTGGAAAAAAATAAATCGTCCAAAAGTTTAGTTATCAAATGGTCAAAGATTATGCGAAGCGAAAAAAATGAATATCTACCTGCTTTATATAATGTAGGTGCGGCGGTTATTGTTTTTCTTGTTAGTTTTTTGATCGATGTCAGGATTTCTGGCTCTATCGGTAATTTTAAGTTTATTGGAATTCTAATTGTTTATTTTGGAATGGCAATATTTGTTTGGGCAACGATTTATCTAAAAAATGCACTTAATGGAATGGTCAGTCCTCGGTTAGAATATATAGTAACCAAAGGACCCTATAAATATTGCCGCCATCCGGTATATCTGGGGATAACAATCGCGTTTATCGGTTTAACAATTTCTTTGAGAAGCTGGCTCGGTTGTCTGCTCGTGATATTTTTATTCCTGCCGAGTGAGATACATCGCGCAAAATTAGAAGAGAAAGCTCTGTCAGTGTATTTTGGTGATGATTGGAAAAATTACGTTAAGAAAACAGTTTTTTTTATCCCATTTTTAAAGAAACAAAATTAGGTTTTGTTTTATGGAATTTCTCCCAAAGTTTTAAATAGATTATCCAATGTTTGATAATTTATATGAGAATACAAAATCATCTTACAATTTCACCATCCTTCCTTCCACTTTTGATTTTATTACTTGTTTTTGTTCAATTTTTTTCATAACCACTTCACTCAAAGCCATCATCAAGTCATTAACTTGTTTTGGTTCAAATCCTAAATATTTTTCTGCATTTGAAATGATAAAGTCAACTGTTGCACCTGTATAGATTTTATTCTTATCTATTTCCTGTCCGTTGATCAAAGCCTTGACAATTTCAATTTTATCATTACCAGCTTTTTTCCATTCATATTTCAATCCGGATACTTGAAGGATACCGTGCAAATTGAAGGCTGAAGCCTCTGCATTAAGCTGAATTAAATCGAGAACATCTTTCCCTGAAGCTTGAAATTTTGTAATAGAATTTGAAAATGGCAAAATGTTTTTGATGTCCAGTTTTTTAATGGGTCCTGCATTTAAATTGCTTCTAATACCGCCGCTGTTGATCAAGGCAAAATCAGCATTGCTGTAATCCCGAATGCAGTCGGTAATGAAATTGCCAATATTACTTTCAATTGCGCTTGAACGCTGCCACGTAGTAATTAATTCTCCAATCACCCGTCCATATTCTTTGTCGATTTCCGATTCATAGTAGTCAAAAATATTTACCAGGTCAGGATTTGGTTTTATTCCATCATTCCAAAGTGGGATCAATTTGTAGTTAAAATCGGAAACTTTGTCATTTTTTACAGTAATATCAAGCCTTCCCAGGTTAGCCCATTTACTACCAGCCTGAACAATGAGTTTTCCATTTATTTGGATAGCCTTCTTTATCCTCGTATGGCTGTGACCGCCAATTATGATATCAACTTCCGCACCAATTTTTTCAGCAATTATTTTATCTTGTCCAAAGCCGCTGTGACTGAGCGCAATAATGAGATCTGTTTCCGGATCAATTAACCTAGCCAGCGAATCAATAACCGACGCAGCAGGTTTTAAAATAAGTTCATCCTTTTGCGGCGCATTTATATAATCGGGCAGATCATCAACAATAACTCCAATGACACCAATGGACAATCCATTCTTTTGAAAGATATGGTAAGGTTCGTCAGCAAACAATTCACCATCTAATGTAAAAAGATTGGCAGAAAATACAGGAAAGTCTGCTAACTTAATCAAATTACGAACGTTCTGAAGAGAAATATCGAACTCATGATTTCCCAGTGTCACACCATCATACTTTAATTCATTAAAAAATTGTATCATGGGGCCGCCGATCGCTCCCTTGTATTTGATATCACAAATCGGGTTACCGGTCATAAAATCGCCCGCATCGAGAAATAATATATTTGCTGTTTGTTTACGTATTTGGGAGAGATAAGAATCCAATGCCAAAACACCACCTAATTTTCTATCCTGCTCCCTGGGATTCTTGGCTTTGATAATGATCGGTTGAAAATTTCCGTGGATGTCGTTTGTGTGGAGAATGGTTATTTTATTACTTGAATTTTCTGCGGTGAATGTGATGTTTGTGAGACTGAGTAATGCCGTCAGTATAACTGTAATAAAAAGTGTCTTTTTCATTTTTTTCCTCATGTGATATTAATTAGTGTCCGTCCGAAAAAGCAGTCATTCCTGTTGAAGCGAAGCGTAGTACCGGAATCTCTTACTTATACAAAGGAGATTCCGGCACAAAAAATCGCCGGAATGACAAAACAGGCATTTTTCGGACAAACACTAATTATTATTGGCTATAGAATATGCATAATAAAGCGGTAAAAAAACCAGTTTTTGTTCTGGCAGTTCTGAATATGGCGCGCATGAAAAAACATAACCATTCTTGATATTGGGATATGATTTTAATAGCAAGTGTAAGCTTTTTAATTTTCCTGAAGGCCCGCTTTTTATCTCTATAGGATAGATTTGACCATTTTTAATGATCAGAAAATCAACTTCAGCGTTACTGCTTTTTACCTCACGAGCCCAATAGTATAGTTCATCTTGTTTCGCTGATAATAATTCCTGACCAACAAATTGTTCAGCCATTGCTCCTTGATAAATCGCCAATAAATCATCTTTAACATATTCAGTATTAACAGGCATACCGCATAAATATTGCATCAGTCCGACATCAACCATTAATGCTTTGAATTTCCGTTCAGAAGCTGATACGTTGAGCGGTAATCCTGCCGGGGAAGCAGAAGGCACTTTTCGGATCACTTGCGCTAAACATAATAAATCAAAAGCTTTTTTAATTGTTGGATTTGAATAACCATTTGCCAACGTAGAATATTTAATTTGCTGACCTATACGCTTGGCAATATTTGAAAATACTGCATTCAAACACCGCTTATCAGAATATGGAGCATATTTTGAAAAATCCTGACGAAATGCATTCACCAGGTCAGATTGTATTTCGAAAGACTCGCGAATACGTCCAGTCCTTGTATATTCTTTTACACATTCGGGCATACCACCCACAAAAAGATATTTACGTAATTCTTCGAGAAGCATATTGTGGATACTCTCCGGTTGTTTCGTTGGTTGTGAAAGAATGATATCCGAAGCAGCTTTTTTCCCTGATGCCAACAAAAATTCAGCGAAATTCAAAGGGTACATATTTAAAAACTGTACACGTCCGACAGGAAAAGATATGTCTTTTGTGGCAAATTCGAGCAATGACCCGGCTGCTATTACATGGAGTTCAGGACATTCTTCATAAAAATAACGAAGCGCCATTATTGCCCTGGGGCAACTTTGAATTTCATCAAAAAAAAGCAGGTCTTTTCCGGGGTCAATACGATTATTTAGAAGAATTTCCAATTCTGTAAGTATATTTGAAGTTACCAAATTGTTATCAAAAATGCGGTGCCAATCCGGGTGTTTCTCCAAATCTACTACATGGACTGTGCCTTCAAAATAATTTTTGCCAAAATCAATTACAGCCCATGTTTTACCCACTTGTCGCGCACCACGGACTATCAAAGGTTTACGATTTTGATGTGTTTTCCAGGAAAGCAGTTTTTTTATGATAGAACGTTCCATAATTGGTTTTGCTCCAAGAAATATTATACAGAATTTAAAAACACAAGGTTAATATACAACTCTCTCTTTAAAAATACAAGGTAAATTTTAGCCTGAATTATTCACAAATATAAATTAAAATAAGAATTAAATAATATAAATATAATTAGTTAAGCACAATAATGAAATAAAATTGAGCTATTTTCTATTTTCCTTAATTTGTAAATAATTCAGGTTATCCCGCCACCTTAAGAATACAATGAATAAAGGGGGATAAATGTTTCAAATTATTTTCTTTTCTCTTGAAATTGATTAAATAATTTTATAAATTAAAACTCCAGATTTGATAAGATTATTGCGGGTTTGAAACAGGTGAAGAAAAATGGTCAAGCACATTGTTTTGTGGAAGCTAAAAGAATCAGCAGAAGGATTTACAAAAGCAGAAAATGCGAAGCGCATGAAAAAGTGGTTGGAAGATTTGAAAGTTTCAATTCCGAAAATAAAGAAACTCGAAGTTGGTATCAATTTTAATGTATCAGAGGTTGCGTATGAAATTGTGCTTTATTCTGAATTTGAGAACAAAAAAGCGCTGCAAATTTACCAGGATCATCCCGAACATATCGAATTTAAAAATAAGATAAAAAATATCAGAACAGAAAGAGCTGTTGTTGATTATTAGCTTTACTAAACATTCGAGGTTTAGTAAAGCTAAGTTAACACAAAATAGGAGAATGGAAAATGCAGCATCCCGGATATAGTTGTCCCAAATGCGGAAATACTGAATATGAAGCAGATGTATTTCGAGCAACCGGCGGAAGATTTGCCAAAGTATTTGATGTGCAAAATAAAAAGTTCACTACTGTAACCTGCACCCGCTGTAAATATACTGAAATGTATCGAGCCGATACCAGCACATTAGGCAATATTTTTGATTTTTTTACGAATTAATGATGAGATGAATCTCGAATAAGAGGTTTTAACCGGATGAAAAAAAGTGCTGGTTTTTATTATTGTTTCTACTTACTTTATTTTAAAAATGAATAAGGTCAAATCATGAAAACCCAACCCGAAAAAGTACTGATCAACGTTCTTATTAGCGTTGGTGAAAACCGCCTGCAATTAGCGGACATCTATTTCAATTCTCACATTGAACGCATCGAGCCATGCCTTGATTCGGAAATCGAATGGCAAGATATTTCTGATAAAGAAAAATGGGAGAACTTTAAAGAAGAAATTCCTGAACAAAAATTCCCACCACAGCTAAAAATTTATGACGGGAAATTTATGCTGCTGATACCCGGTGCTATCGATACGCATGTTCACTTCAATACTCCCGGATTTGAACATCGTGAAACTTTTACAACAGGATCATTAGCCGCAGCCCACGGAGGTGTTACAGCAGTAGTTGATATGCCATGCACTTCAATTCCTCCGGTTACCAATCCTGAGAATTTCAAACTAAAAGCAAAAACGATTTCTGGAAAAAGCTGGATTGATTACGGGTTTTGGGGTGGTGTACGTGGTAATGATTTTAAAGACCACAAGTTTATTAAACATCAAATCGAGGAGCTGGCGCAATCCGGCGTTATTGGATTCAAAGCTTATCTCACATCAGGAATGAAGTCATTCCAGGAATTATCTCACGAAGAATTGTTTCATACGGCAAAATGGATAAAACGCTCAGGTAAACCACTCGCAATTCATGCTGAAGATAAAATTTATATTGCCCATAAAAGAAACAGGTATCAAGCCATGGGACAAAATGATTGGCGTGCTTATTGTGATACCAGGGACGATCTGGCAGAAGCCAAAGCCGTGTTTCAAATGATTGATATTTCACAAAAAACAGGCTGCTGGATTCACATCGTCCATTTGAGTTCCGCCCTCGGACTGGAGATGGTGCGCAGGGCGCAACTGGAAGGATTAAACTTCACTGCTGAAACCTGCCCTCACTATCTCTATTTCACCCAAAAAGATTTTGAAAATGAAGAGATCGTTAATTTCTTAAAAACTGTTCCGCCGGTAAAAAATGAACAGGATAAAGAAGCGTTGTGGGAAGGATTGAAGGATGGCTCGATTGTCCTGGTAACTACTGACCATGCAGGTTGCAATCCAAAACACGAAAAATCTTCCTGGAATTTCTGGGAGGTTTATGGCGGCATTCCGGGAGTTGAACACCGCGTTCCCTTCTTATTCTCCGAAGGATTTAAAAAAGGCAGGTTGAACCTTGCCAGAACCATTGAATTGCTCTCCACAAATCCGGCTAAATTTGCAGATTTTTATAATAAGGGAAGTCTGGAAGAAGGCAAAGATGCGGATATGACATTGGTGAATTTGTGGGACAAACAAACGATCAGTGCAACAGAGATGCACAGTAAAGGCAAATATACACCATTTGAAGGTGTTGAATTTGAAGCCAGAGTGGAAAAAACTTTTTTAAGGGGGGAGGTTGTAACGGGAGACGAAAATCAGCCAGAAGTCGAAGTTGGGTATGGAAAGTTTGTGACTGTTTAGGGGGTGGGATAAAATAAATTACCCATTTGTTGTTCTTAACTCCTTATTTTTAAAAGTAAAGAACATTTCAAATGTCCATGTTATTTAATCCAACCCTCTTAAATATTTAAAGGTGATTTCTTCTTACTATCCACAAACAATACAAAATAGTGCTGGATTTAAATTTTGTTCATGAGATTAGAAATGATTATTCTTGTGCAATTATTTCCTCATTTTGTTTTGTGAAATTCACAGTTTTTCTATTATTATTTTGTTGCCGCTGTTTGTAGTGTTCAACGATTTTTCGAATATCAAAATAATATTTTGCAGCATACGACTAACGAAACATAGTAAAATTTCCTTAACTGCAATGTGTATAAGAGAAGCCATGAAAAATAAAAACGACTTAATAATTTTCAACGCCTGGATTTGCCAAATCACAAATAAAGGAATAAATCCCATATTTGGCGACATCAAAATATCCGATGGGAAAATCCTCGAAATCAGGGAGAAAAAATATTCGGATTACCTGAGCAATCCGGAAATTTCAAAAAAAGGATTTGATGCAGAAGGTAGGGTCATCACCGTTCCTCAAATCAATTTCCACGACCATTTTTATTCACGACTGGCAAAGGGATTGCCCATATCCGGCTCAATGGATAATTTTGAGAATGTTCTAAAAAACCTTTGGTGGAAACTGGATCTGGCGCTGGATTTGGAAATGGTTCGGGCATCTGCACAGATGGCAGTTTTGGAGTCCATTCGAAATGGCGTAACTTATATAATTGATCATCACGCTTCTCCAGCCAAAACGTTTGGTAGTTTGGATGTGATAAAAGAAACAATAGATAAATTTAGTCTGCGCGCTGTTTTATGTTTTGAAACTTCTGATCGCAATGGAGAAGAATCCAAAAAACAGGCATTAATAGAAAATCTAAAATTTATAAAAAACAGTGATAATAATATCAAAGGTATGCTTGGACTGCACGCTTCTTTCACTATTTCGGATGAAACGCTGAAAAGATGTTCAGAAATTATTAAAGAAACCGGGGCTGGTATTCATATCCATTTGTGCGAAGACAAGGTTGACCGGGTAAAAAGTGTTACTGAATATGGCTTGCCGCCGGTTCAAAGATTGCAGAAATACGGTTTGCTCAATTCAAAAAGTATTCTGGTGCACGGTATTGATTTGATTGAACCGGATTATTCAATGGTTTCGAAAAGTGGCAGCGCTTTAGTTTACAATCCAGATTCAAATTTGAATAATAATGTGGGGCTGCCTGATTTTAATTCAGTACCTAATTTGATCCCAATTTTGGTTGGTACGGACGGTATGTCTGCTAATGTCGCCCGATCAATGAAACAACTATTTCTCCAGCATCGGATCCAAGGCAATAGTTTTGACGAATCATTTAACTGGACAAGAAAAATATATTTCGATCAATTGAAATTCGTCAAAAATTATTTTCCGGACTTTCCATCGCTTCAGGTTGGTGACAGGGCAGATTTTATTTTGTGGGACTACGTTCTGCCGACTCCGCTGACAAAAGAGAATTTTTGGGGACATTATATTTATGGGATTCTGGAATACCCGGTACACAGCGTTGTTCAGAATGGTAATTGCCTGATGAGAAATTTTTCCCTGGCAATTGAAAACGAAAATGAAATTAAAACAGCAATATCAAAACAGGGGAGACGCCTGTTTGAAAAATTTCGGAAACTTCAATAGAAGGTGTTGAACTTGTGAATGTACTACCTGAATTAGTCAAATCCAATTATCATATTCATACAAATTTTTCAATTTGCGCAGCTAAAAATATGACTGTGCCATATATTATTTCACAATCAAAAAAAGCTGGGTTGGAAAAAATTGCCATTGTTGATCATGACCACGATAATTGGGATGATTTGTTAGGCAAAATAAATTATCTTAAAGATGAGGTTCAAGAAATAGATCCGAACATAGATGTGATCATTGGCGCTGAACTTTCAGCTTATGGCGTCGATAAATATGGTGTAGATTTAGAGACGAATGGACAAATTGATTTTCGATTCTACGCTACTAATCATTATCACCTGGAATTTTGGGAGCATTCGGAAAAGAAAACGGCGCGGGCTTATGCGGAGCATACATTACATATTTTGCATGATTTGATTCTCTCTAAACGTGCGGATTGTATCGCGCATCCATTTGTGGGGATTTATTTGAGAGATATTCTCAATGATTTTACCGAAACTACCCGGGCTATAACAGACAATGAATTGGCTGATATCCTCGAATTGGGAAAGCACAATAATGTTTCATGGGAATTAAACACCAAAGCAATTTATGCTGATCCGATTTTTGCCAAACGTCTCTGGAAAATAGGCAGGGAAGTTGGCGCGACTTTTATAACCGGGACAGATGCCCACCAACTATTTGAAATAGAGGAACCAAAGCTTGTAAATTTAAAAATAGCTTCAATGCTATCCAAATAACATCACAAAGAGAAAAATGGTAACAGACCAAAATATAGTTTTAGATCAAATCCCGTTTATCGTGGATGAAGATGAACTCTACAGGAAATTAAGGATCGAAAAAGACGGGGAACATGCCGGTGAACTCCAGGAAATAATTGATCTGGTCTCACCGCTTATTTGCCCAAAAGCTGTTTTTAAAGTGTGTGATGTTGAGACAATGGAAGACGATCTTATCGAAATTTGTGGTGTGGAATTTGCAAGCCGGGTTCTGCGAAAAAGTTTGCAAGAGGTTGATGATGTTTTTGCTTTTATCGCAACGTGCGGAAATGAATTGGAAAATCTGAATATCCCAAAATATGATTTTTTGAAAGTGTTTTGGGTGGAAACAGTGAAAGAAATGGCGTTAGATACAAGTGTTGATTTTTTTACTGATTTCATTAAAAAGGAATTCAAACTGGAAAAATTGCCTTCAATGAGCCCGGGATCTGGTGCGGATAATATATGGCCAATTGAACAACAAAAGCAATTATTTTCCATTTTTGGTGATACTGAAAAATTGATTGGTGTCAGGCTGACTGAAAGCTGCTTAATGATTCCCAATAAATCTGTGTCCGGTGTTTGTTTTTCAAAGGGGACAGAATTTATTGGTTGCAAATTATGTGACAGGGAGAATTGCCAAAAGAGGCGGGCGGTTTTTAATTCAGAGTTGAAGGCGGAGTATGCTGTTTGAATAATTTACCAGTTTTACTTATAAAGTAGCAGTGGCAGGTGTAGTAGCAGTAAGATAGTACCTTGATTTTGCATTTTAAAAATAGATTGCAACAAAAAAGTAACAGCAACTAAAGGGTATTTTAAAAAATTTGACGGTTAGCTTTACCAGCAAATTAGTATGTTCCAACTCGTTCCTATTTTTTTGAAATACTTAATTTTAAGTTTTTTTCGTTGCAGTTCTATTTTTGTTGCGAAATTTAGGTAGCAGACATTCTATTATTATTGATAGTTGTAGGTTTTTGTTCTAACAGAAAAACAGAAATGAAAATTGAAAAAGTATGCGTTTATTGCGCTTCCAGCAGACAGGCGAATCAGGTTTACCGGGACGCTGCTCGAAAATTGGGAGAGATTTTAGCGTCGAATTCGATTACCATTGTTTACGGTGGTGGGGCTGTAGGTTCGATGGGAGCTCTTGCTGATGGGGCGCTATCAAAAGATGGCAAAGTAGTTGGCATTATACCGCGCTTTATGGTTGAAATGGAGTGGGCAAATAGGAAAATTTCAGATTTAATCGTCGTTAATGATATGGCTGAACGAAAGAAAAAAATGATTGAAACCGTTGATGCAGTTATCGCTTTACCAGGCGGTACCGGAACCTTGGAAGAGTTGATTGAAGCCATTACCTGGAAACGTTTGGGTATTTATTTGAATCCGATTATATTAATGAACACTCTGGGATTTTTTGATCCCTGTGTTGAATTATTGAACAGGTGTGTGTCTGAAAAATTTATGGATGAGAAGCACAAAAATATGTGGACAGTTCTCAATGAACCGGGTGACGTAATTTCAGCAATTCTCTCTGCTCCAGAGTGGTATAAGGATGCCAGGCATTTTGCGGCGATTTAATACTTCAAGTAGCAACCGCAGCTTTTTCTTTTACTGCCACTGCAACTGCCTGTGCAGTTACCTTTTTTTAGTATGGAAATATAAACTGTGCAAACTGCCACTTAATTCAGGATCAGCAAGATAATTTAAATTCAAAAATAAAGAAAAAATGTCACAAAGAATTTTGCATGTACTGGGGACAGCCTGTTTGGTTCCAACGTATCAACGGAATCACAACGGTTATTTTCTACGTTGGGATAATGAAGGATTCCTGTTTGATCCAGGAGAGGGTACACAACGACAGCTCATTCATTCGGGAATTTCAGCATCTCAAATCACAAAAATATTTATCAGCCATTTTCATGGCGATCATTGTTTGGGATTGCCAGGCGTAATTCAGCGTCTTTCTCTGGATCGAGTGAATCATTCTATTGAAGTTTATTACCCTGCTTCGGGGCAAAGATATTTTGAAAATTTGCGTGATGCTTCAGTTTTTCATTTTCAAATTGAATTGGAAGAGCGTCCAATTTACGAGCCTGGGATCATTTGTGAAAATAAAAAATATCAAATAGAAACAAAATTTTTGGATCATTCAATTGATGCTTTGGGGTATCGCATTCAGGAGCACGATGGATTTACAATGATCCCTGAAAAATTGAAAGCTGCTGGTTTGGAATTTGAGAAAATAAGAGAGCTGAAAACAAACGGGAAAGTAGATGTTGAAGGTAAAACGATTACACTGAATGATGTCAGCAATCCGAGAAAAGGACAAAGTTTTGCATATATTTTAGATACACGAATGTGCCAAACTGCAGTTGAATTGGCAAATGATGTGGATATGTTAATTTGTGAATCAACCTATCTTTCGGATAGGGAGGACATGGCAAAAGAGTATGGTCATTTGACTGCAAAACAGGCAGGGTTATTAGCAAAGAAGGCAAAGGTTGGCAAACTTGTTTTAACTCATTTTTCACAAATCTATCCTGATATAACAGAATTTGAAGATGAAGCAAAAAATATTATTCCCAATGTAATTGCTTTAAAAGATGGTGATCAGGTACAGTTGCCTAAACGAATTAGGATTATGAATTAATAAATATAATGAAAATAAAAAAAGAAGATTTAGAAGACTTGAAATTCGCTAAAACGCTGTTAGAAAATCCGGGCATTGCAGCAAAATTAACAGATGCCCTTGCAACTCCGATAGAAAAAGGGTATAAATTGCTTCCCAAAAAGTGGTCGGCTGTTGTTGATTTTGCTTCTCAAAAATCGTTACAAAAAGCGCTGCAATTTGCTTTATTAACATTGGGCAGAAAAAACTCAAAACAGTCTTACGATTTTATACATAAACTCGCAGTTGCCACAACCGGAGCTACCGGCGGCGCTTTTGGTTTGTCAGCCATTCCGTTTGAATTGCCGGTTTCAACTTTGATTATGTTTCGTTCAATCGCTGACATTGCCCGCAGTGAAGGGGAAGATTTGAACGAAACAGAGGTGAAACTTAATTGTTTGCAGGTATTTGCACTTGGCGGAAAATCAAAAAAAGACGATGCTGCAGAAACCGGGTATTATGCAGTTCGGTTATCTCTTTCAAAAATGATTGCTGATGCAGCGAAATACATCACACAAAAAGGAGTGATAAAAGATGGCGCTCCGGTTTTAGTGAAGTTAATTTCAGCGATCGCTTCCCGCTTTGGAGTCGTTGTTTCTGAAAAGGTAGCAGCAATGGCAATTCCGGCAATTGGCGCTGTCGGTGGTGCAATGGTAAATACGTTTTTCATTGATCACTTTCAGAATATGGCGAGGGGGCATTTTATTGTTAGGAGGTTGGAACGGGTTTATGGAGAGGATGTTGTTAAAGATAAATATGTGCATTTATAATTTTTGAAAATTCCAAATCTCAAATAACAAATTCCAAAACTTGTCCCGATTCTTTTCTATCGGGATAAATCTCAAATTCCAACTCTCAATGACCAATGTTTGGAATTTGAATATTGGAATTTATTTGGAATTTGGTTGTTGGAGCTTGGAATTTTGTAACTATTCTGTGTAGCCAAGAAAAGTCATTCTGAGGGAGCTTGCGACCGA
>JACKQG010004461.1_pt1 | contig 16222 bp, 21 predicted proteins | sample 8237621 | NCBI WGS metagenome assembly JACKQG01 (sample SAMN15677084, study PRJNA649215) | marine metagenome | biome: marine; feature: Black Sea; material: saline water; isolation source: suspended particulate matter (SPM) from the Black Sea western gyre | collected 2013-06-09/2013-06-10 | depth... | reverse complement strand
TTATTTTGGAATGTGAGTGCATGACATTTTACGAACGAAACGACTATGTAATTAATTCAGATGTAAATGTTTTGTTCGAAGACCTTTTAGATATGACTCCTGATGAATTTAGAGAATGGGTCATTCAATTTAGAGAAATTGTAAGAGAGGCATGGGACACATATGGGTGTCCTCCAAGAACAGGTAAGACCGAAGAAAATATTATAGAGCAATTTAATAAGATTGTAGAATATCCTGTTCATAAGTTTGCATTCTCGGATGAACTCTCGGATGAACTGTCCGATGTAGAAAATGATGTAATCATCAACAAGTGCCGAATTGGCGGAGAAGCAGACCAGTGGTTCAGTAACATGATGAAAACCAGAATAAACTATACAGAAAAGGATACAGGATATTCTATCTACGATTTATTTTCTGATGATGTACACCTCGAAAAGATGGTGAAGGGCGGTATGAGGCACTTCCGCCGTGATAGTTTGTATGAACATGCAAAGAGTGCATTCACAAACAATAAAAAATATGCCATCATTGATACAAATAATGCAACGGATTGGATGGATGCATTTCATAATAATCCCAATATATTTAAGGGATATGATTTTATGTTAGAGGAAGTAAAGGTGCGAGAGGGATTGAACAGTGGATACTTCCAAGTAGAGCAAGACGAAATTTTAAACTTGACGAAAGGCCAAGTACAAGAATATAGAGACAAAGGGTGGTTGGAATATAGACACCATTCTACATTTGATATTGAGAATATGTCAGACGAGAAACGATATAATATCCGTGTGTACAAGAAGGGAAAGAAAATGTTTCCTAAAGCATTTGCGGCATATAGAATTGGGTATATCCAACCCGCAGTAAACTTCCCACCAATGACTGCTAAATACTTATATGAAAGATTCACAGAAGATTTCAAAGACCAAGATGTTATTAATATCTACGACCCATCGGCTGGTTGGGGTGGCCGCATACTTGGTGCTATGGGTATTCGGGATGACCGCAGGATTCATTATGTGGGCACTGACCCTAATCCTGATAATTTTATTGGGGACGATGGTTACAGCAAGTATGCTTCTATTGCAGATTTCTACAATACCAAAACTTATAGAGGAAACCCATTCTTTTCAGAAACGAATACTTATGAAATATTCCAAGAAGGTTCAGAAGTAATTCATATAAATCCAGATTTTCAAAAATATAAAGGTAAATTAGATTTTATATTTACATCACCGCCATATTTTAATAGAGAAGCATATAGCGAAGACTCAAACCAATCATATAAGAAATTTGGCGCATCATATGAAAGTTGGAGACACGGATTCCTTCGTCCAACATTAGAAACTTGCGTTGAGTATCTAAGACCAGGTCGTTATATGGCATGGAATGTAGCAGATTTGTTGGTGAGTGGAAAATATTTACCCATTCAACAAGATAGTATTGACATATTAAAGTCTTTGGGTATGATATATAAGTATACATTGAAGATGGCGTTAGAAGGAATGCCAGGCCAAAATAGAATGGGTGAAGACGGAAACCCCACATGTAAGAATTTTTGTAAGGTAGACGGAAAATACCTTAAATATGAACCTGTATTAGTTTTTTATAAGGAAAATAAATAATGAGCAAAGCAAAAAAGAACAATCTACTTTATATTATGAACCCAAAGTGTGGTTGGTGTACTAAAGCAAATCCAGTTGTTGATGAATTGACAAAAGATGGTTATAAAATAACAACTCTAGATATAACAAATCCAGAAGATGCCAAAAAGGCAAATGAAGCAAAAGCAAAGCACAATGCTCAATGCGGAACTCCATTATTTCTTGATGTAAAAACAGGCAACATGGTTTGTGGATTTAGAGAAAAAGATATTTTGGCAAAATGGGCAAACGGAGAAGAAATCCCCGCACCTCCACCACGACCACAACAAAAACCACAACAACGGATGAGAAAACTAGCAAAATTAGAATATATATGGGTTGATGGGGATGATGAAAAAAGCATTAGAAGCAAAATACGATATGTTCCTCTAGAGTTTGGTGATGAAGAAAATCCATTACCATTTGATGCTATAATGACACAAATTCCTCAATGGACATTTGATGGTTCTAGTACAAGCCAATCAGAAACTTCAACGAGTGATTTAATTTTGAAGCCAGTTAGATTTTTCGGTAATCCTCTTTCTAACAGACAACAAAATAGTGTTTCTTATATTGTTTTATGTGAAGTATTTAATGGGGATGATACTCCACACGAATCCAATTCGAGAGCAAAATTAAGAGAAACTGTAGATAAATTAGATGAATCAAATGATTTTTGGTTTGGTCTTGAACAAGAGTATGTCTTCATGAACGCATCAAATGGTTTGGTAGACGGTTGGCCTGAAAATGGAGAACCAGAACCACAAGGAAATTATTATTGTGGCAATGGCGCTAATAATATATCTAATGACCAAAGGCAAACTGTAGATACTCATGCACAATTTTGTATTCAATCTGGAATTAATTTAGGTGGAACAAATGCAGAAGTAATGAAATCTCAATGGGAGTATCAGATTGGTCCTGCATCTGCAATATCAGCGGCTGACCAACTTTGGGTTTCTAGATATATTTTAAATAGACTCGCAGAAGTTAGAGGGATGTATGTAAGTTACGACCCAAAACCTGTTGATGGTGATTGGAATGGTTCTGGGTGTCATATCAATGTGTCTACAAAGAAAACCAGAGAAGAGGGTGGTAAAGAAAACATTGTTCAGTTGTGTGAATTATTAGAAGAATCCCACAGTAAACATATTGAAATATATGGAAAAGGAAATGAACTTCGTTTAACTGGAAAACACGAAACTGCAAGTATAGATGAGTTTAGTTGGTCTGATTGTGACCGTGGTGTTTCTGTTAGAATTCCTTTAACTACAGTTAATAATGATTATAAAGGTCACATTGAAGACCGTAGACCTAGTGCGAATGTAGACCCATACGAAGCATTTTCGGTAATGATTGAAACTTTATCGGTTTCGGAATTGGAACTCGTTGTATAAAATGAAACAATTATCTAATAGTTCATATGAAGAATATATGAAAGATTCTCTAATGACAATCACTCCTAAATTTTCTATTAAATCTTATAAAAGAGCAAATGTAGAAGAATGGATAGTATTTGAAAGAGATGTGGATACTATTGTCAAGATTTTTTGGGAAAATGAACCCATATTTGAATTTATTACCGAAAAGGCTTTTTGGCACCAAAGAAATATTAATTCTAAAGATAGAATATATATGAGAAGATTTGCAGACCAAAAAATTGAAATGCTCAAAGGGTGTTTAACTAGGAAAAAATCAAATGCCGTTTAAAGATTGGTGGATTTGGAAAAAATTAACAGATAATCATGGAAGGAATGGTTATGATGGAATTCGTGATGTGTTAAAAAACGAAAGATACACGGATTCAGATATTAAGAGAAAATACCCAAAACTCTCTAACGACACAATTGCCATTATGAGATTAATTTTTCATGTTGAAACTTTACAATCTGATATAACTAATTTGAAAGCATCATTAAGAACCGATTCTTCCCTACAAACTACCAATAATACCAATAATCATCGTGGACATCGTGGAGTATTTTCGATTGTTGATGAAGATGGAGAATATATTCAATATGTAAAAGGTGATATTGTTACATATAGCAATAAGACATATATTGCAAATAGAAAAATTGAATTGGGAATGGGTCCACTTCATGAAAATTCTGGGTGGAAAGAAATAACAGCCGAGATAGTTGAGGGCGGAGAATTTAATTAGGATTTATAATGATACTTATTGATAATAATCAGATTGTAATTGCATGTGTATTTCATATAATTAAACAAAAATCAGAACTTGATATTAATATGCTCAGACATATGGTATTAAATTCATATAGGATGTATAGAAAAAAGTTTCATAAAAAGTATGGGGAGTTGGTAATATGTCATGATGCGGGAAATTATTGGCGAAAAGACATTTTTCCAAACTACAAATTAAACAGAAAAAAGAAAATGAACCAATCGGATGTTGAGTGGAATGATATTTTTGATTCATTAAATAGTTTAAGAGAAGAATTAAAAGAAAATTTACCATATAAAAATATGATGGTTGATAGAACCGAAGCAGATGATATCATTGCAACATTAGCAAAAACTGCTTCTTCGAACGAAGAAATTATGATAGTGTCAAGTGATAAAGACTTAAAACAATTACTTGTATATTCTAATGTAAGTCAATATAGTCCAACCAAAAAATATTTTTTAGAGTGTGAAGACCCAGAAAGAAGTCTGATTGAACACATTATTCGTGGAGATTCATCCGATGGTGTTCCTAATCTTTTTTCAGACGATGATGCAATTATAAACGAAAGTAAAAGGCAGACACCATGTAGAGCAAACAAAATTAAGGAAGTATTTGAAAATTTAGATGAGTGGTCAAATAAGTACGAATGGAAAAGAAATCAGGCTTTGATTGATTTAAATTTCATTCCAGAAGAATATGAAGTGGCAATTTTAGAAGAGTTTAAAAAAGAAGTGAAAGGAAAAAGAAAAAATCTATTAAATTATTTCATTAAATATAATTTGAAAAATTTTGTAGACCATATTGAGGAATTTTAATATGTCTAGAAAGAAGAGCAGAAAAGGGAAGAGTAAATGTCGGGAAGATGATGGTAAGGATTTTCGAAGCAGAGTGAAGAAAAAATCAATTAAAAGGTCTTCAAGACATTGGAGAAAGAGGATGATTGATGAGGTTCGTGACGGCATATTAGATACAGATGATTTTGAAACTTTTGAATAATGAACAATAATGACATACAATTAAATGTGATAAGGGATGAGATTCAACCCTTTGAGGTTGAAATAGACCCCACTAACATATGCAATCAAAATTGCTATTTTTGTAATGTGGAAGAATTTAGAAAGACCTGTAGGGATGCCGCCACAACAGAAGATTATTTAAACTTAATAAAAAGTTTACCTGATACAGTTGGGAAGATTGTATTTTCTGGTGGTGGTGACCCAATTGTTCACCCACAAATATCAGACATGATTGAAGAGGCGTGCAAGAAGAGAGTAGAGGTTGGGTTGATAACTAATGGTACTCTTCTTCAACGATTAAAAGTCACCAAAGATCTTCATCCAACATGGATTGGTATAGATGTAGATACCGTTGATAGCGATGCTTACTTCACAATCCGTGAAAGTAAGATTGATTATGTTTTAAAAAATATTGATAATACTGTACCACAAATCCAATCATGTGGTACAATAGTAACATTTAAAGCATTGGTTACTCACTATAATAATACATGGGAAAAACTAGAAGAAGCAATTAAGTTTGCGAGTGATAAGGGGTTTGATGAATTCTTTATTCGTATCGCACATTTCAAGGATGGTCGAGTTATAGAACCCATTACAACATGGGATGATGTAGAAAAAAGATTAAGAGCATATGCGGATAAGGTTGGTATTAAGTTTATGTGTGCTTTTGAGAAGGAAAAGATTTTCAGGGAAAATAAAGGATGTATAGAAAAGTGTTTTGGTCCTAAAAAAGCAGTGATATTCTGTGCTGATGGTTATACTTATTGGTGTACAGAATTTCGTGGAGTACCAGAATATAGGTTGGGTAGTTGGATTGAGGATGGTTATAATTCCATCTTTAAGAAAGGATTATCTAACGAAATGGAGCAGTTTAATAAATATCATAAGTGTGATATTCAGTGTAAATATTCTCATCTTGTCAATGAAAATGAAAGTTGGGATATGAGTAAAAATGTCTAGAAAATGGAGATATATAGTATGATTACAGAGGTTAAAACAATGAAACTTTCAAAAGAAACATTAAAGATTTTGAAGAATTTTTCTTCCCTTAATTCCAATCTTTTGGTGGGGGTTGGTAATACAATTAATACCATCACACCCGCAAAGAATGTTGTTGCTGTTACGACAGTAGAAGAAGATTTTCCAGTAGAGTTTGGTATTTGGGATATGAGTAAATTTCTTGGAACTGTTTCTCTTTTTGAAGAACCAGAATTTACATTCAACGAAAAGTCGGTTACTATTTCAGGTAAAGGTAGTGGTAGGGTTTCATATTTTTATTCAGAACCATCACTATTGACCACATTGAAAAAAGAAATCATAATGCCAGAGGTAGCGATTGATTTTGATTTCACAGAAAAGAACTTTAGCGACATTCTTAAATCTGCATCGGTTTTACAACTTCCAGATTTATGCATTCGTTCAAACAGCGAAGAAGGAACTATCGAATTGGTGGTAATGGACAAAAAATCATCAACAACCAATAACTATAAAGTAACAGTTGGTGATAATCCAAATCCCAATGATGCTTTTGAGTTTTACTATAAAATCGAAAACTTGCGATTGTTGTCTGGTGATTATACAGTTTCTGTTTGTAAAAATGTAGTTAGTAGATTTACACATAAAAATTGCGATTTGACTTATTATGTCGCATTGGAAATGGATTCAAAATACACGGAAGGGTGATAGATGAAATATATTCTCGTATGCGGTGGGGGTGGCTTCATAGGAAGCCATCTGGTAAAAAAACTAAAAGAGCAGGGACATAATGTAACTGTTTGTGATTTGAAGAAACCATATTTCTCCGAATCACCTGCTGATAGATTTGTTGTTGGTGACCTTCGTGACCAACAAGTTTGCGATTCAATTTTTGACAACAGAAGATACGATGAAGTATATCAATTGGCTGCCGATATGGGTGGTGCGGGATACATATTCACAGGTGAAAATGATGCAGACGTTATGCACAACTCTGCACTTATTAATCTTAATGTTGTGGAGAGATGTTTAAAAACAAGAGTTGGTAGAGTATTCTATTCTTCTTCTGCTTGTATATACCCAGAGTATAATCAATTAGACCCAGACAATCCTAATTGTACGGAAGATAGTGCATATCCTGCCGCTCCAGATAGTGAGTATGGTTGGGAAAAGTTATTTTCTGAACGATTGTACTTGTCTTATATGAGAAATCATGGACTTGATGTTAAGATTGTGCGATTCCATAACATCTATGGTCCTGAAGGTGTGTGGGAAGGTGGAAAAGAAAAAGCACCGGCTGCCTTGTGCAGAAAGATTGCAGAGATAGAAGATGGTGGAGAAATTGAAGTTTGGGGAGATGGACTTCAAACTCGTTCATTCTTATTTATAGATGAATGTTTGGAAGGTTCCATGAAACTAATGGAATCAGAAGAACACGGACCGTTTAATGTTGGTTCGGATGAAATGATTAGTATTAATGATTTTGCGAAAATGATTATTGACATTTCAAAAAAAGACATTACAATCAATAACATACCAGGTCCTCTAGGGGTTCGTGGTAGAAATTCTGAGAACAGTTTGATTCAAGAAAAACTTGGATGGTCACCTTCTAGAACATTGCGGGAAGGAATTGAAGCAACTTATAATTGGATTAATGAACAAGTGAAACAAAGGATATAAAAAAGAATATTATATTATGATTACAGAAGAATTAGTGAAAGAATTTTTATGGGTAGAAAAATACAGACCCCAAACAATAGAGGATTGTATTTTACCGAAATCTATCAAATTAACATTTGAAGATATTATAGCATCTGGTGAAGCACAAAATCTATTGCTATCAGGAAAAGCAGGATGTGGTAAAACCACAGTAGCAAAAGCACTTTGTAATGAATTAGGGTGTGATTGGATTATCATTAACTGCTCTGAATCTGGTAACATTGATACTTTAAGGACAACAATTAGGGACTTTGCGAGTTCGGTGTCTTTATCTGGTGCGAAGAAAGTCGTCATTCTTGATGAATTCGATTACAGTAACGCACAAAGTATACAACCTGCATTAAGGGGTGCAATTGAAGAGTTCTCTAAGAATTGCAGGTTTATACTTACTTGCAATTATAAAAATAGAATAATTAAACCTATACATTCACGGTGTACAAACATCGAGTTTGTCATCCCTGCAAAAGAAAAACCACAACTTGCTTCTGGTTTTCTTACTAGGGTTAAGAATATTCTAGATGAAGAGAATGTCCCATATGAGGAAAAGATTCTGGTAGAATTGATTATGAAGTATTTCCCAGACTTTAGAAGGACTTTAAATGAACTTCAACGATATTCAGTTTCTGGAAGTATTGATGTTGGTATATTAACACAACTGGGTGAAATTGAAATAAAAGACCTTATGAAGCACATGAAGGATAAAGATTTTTCAAGTGTTCGAAAATGGGTCGTTAGAAATCTTGACAACGACCAAACAGCAATATTTAGAAAGATATATGACTATCTTTCAGAATACATAGTACCGCAGAGTATCCCTGCAACAATTCTTATTCTGGCAGAGTATCAGTATAAAGAGGCGTTTGTTGCAGACACAGAAATAAACACAACAGCATGTTTAATAGAAATTATGATGGAGGCAGAATTTAAATGAGTAAAATAGTTGCAGAAGGTGACCATATAATTGTTGAGAAAATTGATTATGAAGAAGAGCAAGTCTCCGAGGGGGGAATTATTTTTAAACAAAGTCAAGTTCTCTCTAGTAGTTTTGTAGAGTCAAAGATAATTTCGTTAGGCCAAGGCCTTCCGTTGTTGGATGGTACAGTTCCACCAGTTAAGTATAATGAAGGAGATATTATTCTTTATGATGCAAGGTCTAGAATTGGGATGCACGATTCATTTGATGTTATACGAAGAGAACATGTTATAGCCGTGGTTCATGATGAGACTGAGTGATTTTTTAACAGCAATTAATTACAGCAAGGAGTCAATGTTAGACACAGATGACGAAATGGCACAAAAAGACTATGTTCCTTTTGTGATAAACAGATGCCTTTCTTATTTCCCTGATACAATTTTACATGCCAATGAAATGAACAAATGTAGTCATATAGAAAAGAGACTACAGTTTGATTATTTAAGATTTGCTATAAGAAAGAGAAAGCGATATAGTAAATGGTTGAAAGACGAAACCTCGGAAAATTTAGATTTAATAAAAAGAAATTTTAATTATTCAAATTCAAAAGCAAAAGAGGCATTGTCTATACTCACATCAGAAGATATAGAAAATATCAAAAATATGGATTTAAACGAATGAAAATGTGTTGTATTATAAATAGTCATAAAATTACAACGAAAGTGAATATGCATTATGGAAGAATTAGAAGACATTTTTCAGGATTTGGGAATTGAGATAGAATTAAAAGAAGATGATGATTTTTTAAAAATCAAAGAAACCCTTACCAGAATAGGGGTTTCCTCCCGAAAAGAAAACAAATTATATCAATCGTGTCATATCCTCCATAAGAGAGGACGATATGCAATTATGCACTTTAAAGAATTATTTTGTTTAGATGGATTAGAATCCAATATAACCGAAAATGATATCGGAAGAAGAAATACAATTGTGAGATTACTTGAAGAATGGGAATTGATAACCATTTTTGAGGGTGAGGAGTATGAAGAACCTCAAGTTAGTTTAGCCAAGATTAAAATTCTTCCATTTAAAGAAAAGGATGATTGGGAACTGATTCCTAAATACCATATAGGCAAGAGCCATTAGATTTATAACTTTTTATTATGAGAAAAATATTAATCAAATTTCCAACACGAAATCGTCCAGACAAATTTAAGAATGTTCTGGAGAAGACTATCAAGTTCCTATCTGGAAATCATGATGTTAGATTTGTTATTACTATGGACGAAGACGATTCGACAATGAATAACAAAAAGATGAAGTCTTATCTTAAACGAACGAGGAAGAACGGAACTGATATAATATACCATTATGGTAATTCAAAGACAAAAGTAGAAGCATGTAATGCAAATCTAGAAGGAGAAAATGCAGACATTGTTGTTCTTTTATCGGATGATATGGTGCCGTGTTTTGATGGATTTGATGAATTAATTGTTGCAGGAATGGAAGAACACTTTCCTAATATGGATGGGGCAATCAAATTTAATGATGGGTTACGAGGAAGTCAAGACCTATTAATGACCCTTCCTGTTATTGGGTGGAAATTATATGAAGCAATGGGTCATTTATATCACCCATCATATACTTCTATTTTTTGTGATAATGAAATGACCCATGTTTGTATGATGCTAAATAAATTAGCAGTTTCACCTGTTTGTTTATTCAGACACGAATGGACACACAAACCGTTTGATGAACTTCATGCGAGAAATGAAAATGCAGAGATGTATAGAATAGACGGAGCAATATTTGAAGGACGAAAGGCGAATAATTTCGATATAGATAAAATTTCTTTGACATGAATATTATAATTTCATATTGTTTATTTGAACCTCTGGTAATGCATTCCCACAGAACATGGGATGCAAATAGAATGGACCCAGAGAGATATTGGTATAACCTACCAAGTTTATTAATAATGAATGATATATTATATCCAGATTTTCAAACAACATTTTATGTTAGTCATAGTACACAATATCATCCATTATTTGAAGTATTAAGGCATTCTGGTGTGAACATAGAAATTATAGACAAAGAATTTCAAAAGACATCTGAACCAATGTTGTGGAGAATGTTTCCATATTGGGATGGTGTGGATTGTTTCTTTACAAGAGATATTGATTCACTCCCGAATCGTGATGAAGTTAGATGCACATTGCAATTTATAGAAAATGATGAATATCATATTCAAACTATTCGTTCAAATGAAAATCATTATCATGAACAGGGGTGTGATATGTTAGGTGGGTTGTCTGGATTTAAACCGAAACATATACCAAATGTTCCATCATCTTTTGATTCTTATTATAAGAATAGGAGTGATTTACCGTGGGCTCAAGACCAATATTTAATGTCAAACACATTTATATATTCACAGGATAAAGATTATCTTCAACAACATTTTCTTGATTGCCCTATTGATGACCAATCAAGACCAGCGGCATTTCCATGTAGAACAATTCAGAATTTAGATAATATAGAGTTGGATGAACAACAAGAACAGGTCTTGTCTATGGTGGAAGAAAGAAAATTAGCAACATGGGCAGGTGAACCCTGCGATGCAAGAGGCGAGTTTACATCAAAAATGTTAGATATGGATAGTGATGTAGCCAGAAATCTTAAAGAGTTATTCGGCAATAATCCAAAATTATCAGAGGTATATCTATGAAAATCTATAGAAATCTTCAGTGTCATAAGGGAGATACTTTCCGAGAACTTTTAAGTATGTGGGAAGAATCTGGATACTGCGAAGGTGTTGATAGCGAAGACAGGTTTTGTTGGGTAGGTGGTGCAGGTGATATATTGTTATATGAATATGCCAGATTTGATTTTATGCCAGAGAAATGGAATCACGCACTGTTTTCAAACATGCAACTATCATGTAATACTTGCACTCCGTGGATTTTTTGGTCAAGACATCCAAGAAAATTAGAAGCCGAAATCGGTAGAGGTCTTCTTTCATATGATAAGAGAGAAACTAATTCTATATTTTTGGGAAAGATTGAAAATAATATACAGTTTGAAGTTAGAAATACTCATGATTGGTCCACATGCATAGAAGAATTTAATATGCCAGTTGTAATGGGAAATGTTAATTATTACCCATATACACAGGAAGAATATTTAGTAAAAGTAAAACAATCTAAATTTGGATTAGTTTTGCCTGGATATGGACCAAAGTGTAACAGAGAAATAGAATATCTTGGTTTAGGAACAGTGCCGATTTATACCGATGGGTGTAGTATTGACTTTTACAATTCTATGGAAGAAGGTGTCCATTATCTAAAAGCAAGTTCTCCAGAAGAAGTGAAGGACATTACGGACAATATAAGCGAAAATGAGTGGGTAAATCTATCGAATAATGGTAGAGAGTGGTATGACACCAATTGTTCAAGAAAAGGTTCTTTCAACACCACACAGAGCATCGTGGATGGTTTAAATGGGTGATATAAATGTTATACTTACAGTGTGGAAAAGAGATAATCTTGAGGAACAGTTAATTGCTATTAGTAATCAAACTGCTGATATTAATGAGATATATGTGTACCAGAATGAGTCACATGTTGATATATCACACTTAAAAGAGAAATATGGGTTTAAACATATTCATTCTAAAGATATGAATTTTAAGTTTCATGGAAGGTTTGTATTACCCCTTCTTTTTACTTCAGAATACACAGCCATTTTTGATGATGATACAATTCCTGCAAAGAATTGGCTTTCTCATTGTAAGGAATTGTGCAATGAAAAGAATTGTATAGTGGGTGCAAATTGCAGGAATCAAAATGGATTTGGATGCGGTCTTTGTGATGGATTATTAAACGATAAACCCATTAAGTGTGATATTGTTGGTCATTGTTGGTTTTTTAAAACAGAATGGATACATTACATGTGGCGGGAGTCGGCACCTACATTTGAAAATGGAGAAGACATTCACTTCTGTGCTTCCTGCCAAATTCACGGAGGAATCGATGCATACCTTCCAACACAAACGAAAGAACATCCCGAAAATTGGGGCGATTCAAATCCAATATTGGGAGCAGATGAACATGCAACATGGAAAAAGAAAGAACATAATACCATTCGTGAATACTTATATAACCAATGGAAATCTAAGGGATGGGAGATTAATTTATGATATCATTTGAAAACCAATTGAACCGAGAAAGCAAATTCAAATTTGCAGATTATCCTGTTATGTCAATTTTACAATTTCCTCCAGATTGGGGATTTGGAAATAGGATGTTATATTATAATAATCTTATACAATTAACCAATAAGCACAATCAAGAATGGAATTGTGTTGAATGGAAAGGCCACGAATATTTCTTTGGAGATTTATTAGGTGACCAATCTGGAACTGGGGTAGGACTCCAACCATGTCTCGGAGAAAAGTTTTTCGAATGGAATTCTATCTCTACAAGAAAAGTTTTCATTTTAAAAGACCGTCCATTTATAGAATCCAATACTGTAGCAATACACTTTAGAGGAACTGATTTTAAGTGGTGGAATCCTGATTCTATATTGGATACCGATTATTATATTAATGCTTTAGAAGAAATAAAAGATGATATAAGTCAAGCAATCTTATTTACAGATGATACATCACTTTCTTCTTTTAATGCAGTAAAGACATATCTCGAACAAGAAAAAATTAAATATACTTTGGGAGAAAATTCATCTGATAGAAATAACTATATCTCTGATTTTACTAAAATGGCTGAATGTGATTATATAATTTCAAGTCCTTCTACATTTTGTATATGTGCAGGATTTATAGGCAGACAGAAGAAAATAATTCATAGCAAAAAATGGTTAGAAAATAGAATAAAAGTTGATGACAAGTTCTGGGTAGACTTGTATAATGGTGGTAACGAAGATTATAGTATTTGGAGATTAGTATGATATACCTTAAAACTTATTTTTATGCACCACACGAAATTAAATATTTGATAATGAATCTTATTGAATCATATAATCATATTGATAAATTTATTATTTGTGAGCATAACAGAACACATACTGGCCAACCAAGAGATTTTATTTTTGAGAAGCATAGACATGAGTTTCCAGAAGAACTTATGGATAAAGTGTTGTATTTGCCATGTGATATAAGTGAGCATACCGTAGAGGCATATGATGATGAAGATGCCATTCACAGAATAAACGAACCAGTTATGAGAAGTTGTTTTATGACAAATTTATCTTTCGGTGATGAAGATATTATAGTTTCCGTGGATGCCGATGAAATCATTTATAGGCAATCATGGGAATATATTCTTTCAGAAGTAGAAAAGAAGGAATTGGTCAGACTGAATATGCATCAATTTTTCTATAAGTTTAATTATCTTTGGGAAGGTAAAGATTTTAATTCTCCTATTGCAACAAAGTATAAAGTTTTTAAACATCAATATCCTTGTAATTGGAGAGATGTAGGTCAAATTTTAACCAAAAAGGTAGGATGTCACTTTTCTTGGTGTATGACTCCAAAAGAAATGGTTTATAAACTGCATACATATAGTCATCCAAGATATAGATTCTGTGCAGACGAAAACCTTTTAAAAGAAGCAATCAAAAACAAAACATATCCTTTTGATGAAAGTGTAGATTTTAATATTAGAGAAGTAGATTTAGATGATAAAGTGTTACCAATATGTTTAACAAATCAGTCGCCATACTTGGAAAAGGTCCAAGTGTAAGTCGATGCACACAATCATTTATTGATAAGTTTGGAACGGTTGTCGGGTGCGGTAAACCTGTATTTGATGGATATGAAGATATTATCGGAAACAGGATGCATTATGATTATTCTAATAGAACATCTACGGATTATGAATTCCGAGAAAGAGACAGATTAGGAATAATTAAAACAATAAATACGGGTTCTGATAGTGAAATTAGAAAGAATTTTAAATATAAAAATTTAGACCCATCTACTGGAATATTGGCATTTCATGAGTATGTTACTAATCCAAATTATGATATTATTGCTATAATTGGATTTGATTTGTTTCAAACAAACAAAAAAATGTATTATTTCAAAAATGAAGATTTCGACCCTGCTGTGGATTGGTTGTGGGCAGACGGCACATATGACGAAAGTGGAAATTTAACAACAGTAAGTGGCCACAACACAGAATTAACTCATGAATATTTACAATCTATGTTTGATTTGTATCCAGAGAAAAAGTTTTATATTTTTTCGTCATATTCATTTGAAAAACGAGATAATTTGGTTATAATGTAAGACATGAATATATGGTCAAACACAAAAACATTGGATGAATTTATAGATACCATCGATAATAAAGAAGATGCAGACATCATCTTATTAGGAAGCAAATCAGTTGATTTGGATGAATTTCCAAACGCACGAGGAATTTTTCGTGTGGGTGTGGGGGAAGATAATGTACCGTTTGAAGAAGCAAGGAAGAGAAACATTCGAGTCGAATTTCCCTCTGAATATACCACAAGTTTTATATATGAAGAAACTGCTAACTTCACATGCTATATGATTATGAAGATGTTATATTCTTCTGTTGGTTGTGTAGATACTTGGACGAAAGAAAGCAGAAAAGCATTTTCTAGATACAACCTTCTTGTTATAGGAAATGGTACTATAGGAAGTATGGTAACACATAAGATGTGTAATTTTATGAATGTGGAAGTATTTGATATATTAACACACAAAAACAAAGACCTAAAACAGTTTATGTTAGACGCAGATTGTGTGTCTTTACATATACCATTAACAGACGACAACGAAAACTTTATAGACAAAGAAAAACTATCATGGATGAAAGGTGGTTCATCCCTTATAAATACTTCAAGAGGTGCGATTGTATCAGAAGATGCATTATATAATGCAATCAAAAATGATGGAATTAGAGCATCGTTTGATGTGTTCTGGAAAGAACCCTATAATGGAAAGTTGAAAGAATTTTTAGATGATGGATTTTATATGACACCACATATTGCAAGTACAAACAAAGAGTTTTTATCAAATTCTGCAAAAGATTTAATGGCGTTTACACACTCACTTGAAGAGGTGGAGATATGATTAAGTGTGTTATTATTGGTTATGGTAAAATGGGAAAGATAAGAGAAGAAGCAATTGTCAATTGTGGCGGTGAGGTTGTTTCTGTGTATGATAAAGATGATAATATAGATTCTGTTTTTGTTGATGGCGACATCGATGCGGTATTTATTTGTACACCAAATTATTTGAACAAAGAATTAACAATCCGTTCGTTGGAATCGGGAAAACATGTTTTTTGCGAAAAACCACCCGCATTTAATGCAGACGAAATGTTAGAAGTTATTGAAGCAGAGAAGAGAAGTGGTAAAAAATTAATGTACGGTTTCAATCATAGACACCACGAAAGTATTAAGTATATAAAGAGTGCTGTTGATTCTAAAAAATATGGTAAGATTTTATGGATGAGGGGGAGATACGGAAAGAGTTCTGATAAAAGTTTCTTTGGTGGATGGCGGTCTAAAAAAGAATTGTCGGGTGGGGGTATACTTATAGACCAAGGAATACATATGTTAGATTTGTGTCTTCATCTTGGAGAAAATTTTGACTAGGTTCATTCTCTTTTATCTAACAGTTGTTGGAAGATCGATGGTATAGAGTATAATGGGTTTTCCATACTGCAAAATAATAAATCTGGTGTTGTCTCATCCTTACATTCTACAATTACCC
>JACKQG010004460.1_pt1 | contig 16223 bp, 17 predicted proteins | sample 8237621 | NCBI WGS metagenome assembly JACKQG01 (sample SAMN15677084, study PRJNA649215) | marine metagenome | biome: marine; feature: Black Sea; material: saline water; isolation source: suspended particulate matter (SPM) from the Black Sea western gyre | collected 2013-06-09/2013-06-10 | depth... | reverse complement strand
GTGTCGAGGTGGCAGGATTCGAACCTGCGACCCCCTGCTCCCAAAGCAGGTGCGCTAACCGGACTACGCTACACCTCGAAAAATCTATTTTTCTCTAAATTTGATATAACTTAAAGTTATAATTCATTTTCAGAGCGGGAAAATTTACGGTATTAATTTCCTACAATTAAAACCTTTATTTAAATAATATTAAAAAAAACATTCCAAAATCATAAGGGAAAAGATTTCCGTGTGAATTCAATATTTGAACATTTTTTCCTACAAATTAATTATTTTAATTAATCTCTTAAAAACACGCTTTTTCCTCTAAAACACCATTTTAAACACCCTCTACTCTATTTATCATTCTTAAATTTTTTAATGGCACTAATATTGACTATGCATCATCATGAAATTGGAGAACACATGGATATAGATTTAAGTGCTGTTGTAAAAGCATCAAATGTTTTATTGGCAAAAAATGATATGATATCAAATAATTTAGCCAATATTAATACAACAGGTTTTAAAAGAGATGATCTTGTTTTTGATGTTTTAGAAAGCGGATTCAATGAAGATTTACCTTTAGACCAATATACAGATTTTAATCAAGGAGATTTAAAGTCAACAGGTAATTTATTGGATTTTGCAATTTCGGGTGATGGTTTTTTTACAGTAGAATCGCCAGAAGGTCAATTATTTACACGGAATGGACATTTCTCAATTTCTGATGAAGGAATGATTGAAGATAGTTTTGGTAATAGAGTTTTAGGTACTAATGGTCCTATTGAAGTCTTGGGGCAAGGTGGAGTACCAGGAGAACTAAGGATTACTGAAAAAGGTGAAGTCCTCGTAGATGGGGATATTATAAATAAACTATTAATTACAGATTTTGAAGATAAACATGAATTGGAAAAAATAGGAAATAACTTATATAAACCCAATGATGGAATTACAGGTGAAGCAATTGATTCAAATAAAATTGTTCAAGGTTATTTAGAAACAGCAAATATAAATCCTGTAAGTGAAATGGTAAATTTAATAGATATGCATAGACAATTTGAAGCAACTCAAAAAATAATGCGTACATTTGATGAAATTGCAAACAATGCCATAAATGAAGTTGGTGATGTTTAATAAAAAAGGAATATAGGAGAGAATATGTTAAGGTCTTTAACAACTTCAGCTCTTGGAATGGCTGCTCAACAATTAAATGTTGATAATATTTCAAATAATCTTGCGAATGTGAATACAACAGGATTCAAAAAGAGTTCTATTGAATTTCAAGATTTACTTTATGAAACAATTGAAACAGGAGGAGTAGATGCAAATAATGAAAACTTACCTCCTGCACAATTACAATTGGGTCACGGAAGCCGAGCCATTGCAACATTCAAAACATTTTCTCAGGGTTCTATAACTGAAACAGGAAATCCTTTGGATTTAGCAATAAATGGGGATGGTTTTTTTCAAGTAAGTATGCCTGATGGGTCGTATAGTTTTGCTCGAGATGGAGCGTTCCATATTAACCCTGATGGTTTTTTAGTTAATTCAGCTGGTTTACGAATGGGTGATGGGATTTCAATTCCTGACGGAACAGCAAGTATCAATGTCGCACAGGATGGAATAGTCTCCGTTTTGATGGCAGGGGAAACTCAGCCCGAAGAAGTCGGCCAAATTGAACTTGTTCGTTTTATGAATTCTTCAGGATTGGAATCTATTGGTGGCAATCTGTATAAAGAAACAGTTGCTTCTGGTGCACCTACGGTATCCACTCCAGGTGAAGAGGGCTACGGTTCCGTAATCCAAGGTTATTTAGAAACTTCAAATGTAGATGTTGTTCAAGAAATGATTAATTTAATTGTGGCACAAAGAGCGTATGAAATTAATTCAAAGGCAGTAAAAACATCTGAAGATTTACTTTCAATTGCAAATAACTTGAAAAGATAATTAAAGTGAAATTAATAATCATTCTAATTAGTTTTTCATTCTGCATTGGAAATGAAAGTGTAATGGATTTATTAAAAGACCATTATTCAGATATTTTTAAAGTAGAAGAAAATAATGTACATATTGATATTCTTAAAGCTCCTCGTTTACCTAAAGAAAATCTAGAATTTTTTGATGCTATAATTTCATCAAACCAATATCATATTAAAGTTGGGAATCAACATGCATGGTTAACATTGTCAACAAATGGCGTTGTTGCTCATAAAATTCCATTGTCAATTTCATTATCAGTTAAAAAAGATGTTTGGATTGCATCTCGTAAAATTAAAAGAAATGAAAAAATAATTCAAAATATGCTTCAATTGGAGAATATCGAAATTACAAAGAATTATTCTAAATATCATTTCGGAAATTTAGATTTTACGGGTAAAATGGAAATTAAAAGAAAAATGGAAGTGGGTACAATATTAACAAAACAAATGATTGGTAGAGTACCAGATATAAAAAGGGGTGACAACGTAAATGTGAGTATAAAGGGAGATACATTCGCAATTACATTACCTGGAAAAGCAAGACAAAATGGATTAATAGGTGAAGAGGTTTTTGTAATGGTAGAATCAACAGGGAAAAGACTTAAAGGAATTATTGACTCACCAAACCACATTATTGTTAGAAAATAGGAAAAAAATGAATAAAATTATTATAAGTATTTTAACATTAATTACAATTGGGTTTACTCAAAACTCATTATATGCAAGTAAATCAATGTTTACAGATATAAAAGCTCATGGAATTGGGGATGTAATTACTGTTCTTATTGCAGAAATGAGTAATGCAAGTAGAGCTTCGTCAGCAAAAATGTCAGCCAGCTCAGGTATTGGAGCGGATGGATCAGTTTCGGGGAATTTATCTTCATTTATTCCATTATTTGGTATGTCAACAAATATTTCAGAAGATCATAATGATGACGAAGGGACAACCCAAACTGAAATGGTAACAGGGAAAATTACAGCAACTATTACAGAAAAAGATTCCAATGGATTATTAAAAATTGAAGGTTCCCGAAAAGTAAATGTGAATGGAGAGACGAATATTATGCAAATTAGTGGATTTATTCGGGATCGTGATATTACATCACAAAACACAGTTTATTCCTATTATATCGCAAATGCAGATATTACATATAAAAAAACGGGTTTAGCAAATAAAATTAGTAACCGAACAAAAATTAGAAGAACCATATTAACTATCGCCGGCGTGGCAATACTCGCAAATCAAGCTGGACGATATATATCTAATGGAAAATTAATTGATTAATAAAATGAATAAAGAAAATAATAAAATGATAAAGTTTATTAGGTTAACCTCAACCTTAATTGTATTGATGTCTATCACCATCAGTACAGTTTTTACAGCCCAGGTTCGTATTAAGGACCTGGCAAATATTGAAAAAACATCACAAACAGCATTAGTTGGGTATGGATTAGTTGTTGGTTTAGATGGATCAGGTGATCGAATCACAGGTCAAAAAGGTGCAGTATTTACAGTTCAAGCAATTGCAAATATGCTTACTCAGTTTGGCATTACCGTAAATGAGAATGACCTCCGAACTCGAAATGTAGCAGCTGTAATGATAACTTCTGAAACACCTGTTTTTGGTCGAGTAGGTTCTCGGTTTGATGTTGTTGTTTCATCTCTTGGGGACGCAAAAAGTTTAGAAGGTGGAGTATTATTAATGACTCCATTACGAGATGCAGGTGGAGATTATTTTGCAATGGCACAGGGAGCAGTATCAATAAGTGGATTTAATATTGAAACGGCAACAGGGGAAAAAGTAAGGCAAAATGTTGCTTTAGTAGGCCGAGTTCCAAACGGTGCAATATTAGAAAAAAAGGTGAAGTCAAATAATTTTGATCCAACAGAACCTTTACGATTTATTTTAAAAGCTCCAGATGTAACAACAGCAACTAATTTTGCGACCGCAATTAATACTGCTCAAAATAATCAAATTGCAACAGCTTTGGATCCATCTTTAATTGAAATAACCTATCCTGGCGATGTGCAAAATTCATGGGATGCAATGCAATTTGTCGCTGGAATTGAAACAATTACAGTTGAAACAGGAAATAAAGCACGGGTAGTAATTAATGAAAGATCTGGGACGGTTGTTGTTGGTGGAAATGTAGTACTTGATGAAGTAATGATTTCGCATGGTTCAATCAGTATTCATACAAAAGTTACACCACTAGTATCACAACCTGAAGCATTTTCGGAAGGTGAAACAGTATCAACTGAACAAACTACGACAGAAGTAAATATTGAAGAAACAGGTACAATTGGTGTAATTCCAGGCACAACTTCCGTAAGTGAACTTGCAGTAGCATTATCAGAGTTAGGTGTAAAACCACGAGATATAATCGCCATTTTTCAAGCAATTAAAGAAACAGGTGCGCTTCAAGCTGACCTAGTAATTTTATAAGGCTTATCATGAATAATATTAACACAATAAATAATATTTTAAATCAAAATATAGAAGAAACATCGAAAGCACAAGATATAAAACTAAGGGAAAGTGCTAAACAATTAGAAGGTGTGTTTCTTCAATATTTTTTAAAACCAATGGAAGAAACAATGACCAAGGGTATGATGGGTGAATCTTCAGGCCCAAACTTGGCAAAAAATATGTTTACCCAAGTAATGTCTGAAGCATTATCAGAGAATAATAATATTGGTTTATCAGATCAAATTTATGATCATTTAAAACGAGCACAAGCAAATCAAAATAATACAATTGACACAGAAGCTCACAAACAACAATTTATTAAACTAAGCGAGAAATAGTAATGGCTGAAAAAAATATAGATGCAATTTTACAGAGGTTAATTCGAATTCTTTCACAAGAAATTGTGACCTATACAAAATTACTAACATCTTTAGAAGAAAAACAGCAAGCAATAATCCAAGGTGAAATTGAAAATATGAAAATTATTACTGAACAGGAACAAGTAATATTAACAGATGCAAAATTAACGGAAAAAGAACGAAATATTTCAATTGCTAATTTGAGAACAAATACAGATGAGATGAAAGATGTTGAAAATTTAACTCAGTTAATTGCGGTGGTTGAAACTAAATATCATTCTCGATTATCAGAAATTCAAAAAAGCTTAAAAGATATACTTGAAAAAGTTGCATTAAAGAATGAGCAAAATAAATTTTTACTTAGTCATTCTATTCATTTTGTTCAAACAATGATAAAGGATTTATTAACTTCAAATGAAAGTATGAATGATTTATATGCTCAAAATGGACGAAAAATTAATCCAAAGTATTTAGCACTTTTAGATAGGAAAATATAATGAGTATTACAAATATAATAGAAATTGGTCGTCGGTCTTTATTTGCTCAGCAATCAGCAATTAATACAACTGGTCGTAATATTGCAAATGTGAATACAATTGGTTATAGCAGACAACGACTAAACCTTAGACAAGATTTAACGGGTGTTTCTTATTTAGGAAGTTTTGGGCAAGAAGCAACAAGTCAAATTAGACAGTCTTTTACCGATATGCAAATTTGGCGAGAAAATAGTCTATTGGGTCAATATCATACAGACTCAAATGCATTATCTCAAGTTCAAGATGTGTTTGCTGAACCAACAGATTCTGGGATTTCTAATTTGATGACAGAATTTTGGAATTCTTGGAATGATTTATCTAATGACCCTGATAGTGAAACGGCGAAAATTGTAGTGAGAGATAAGGCTGTTCAATTAACAAATGGTTTTAATCGAGTTCATGATGAATTAATGAATCATCAAAATCAAATCCATTTGGAATTAGGAGATAAAGTAAACCAAATTAATGATGCTATCGAACAGATTGCAAGTTTAAATCAACAAATTATAAATACAGATGATCATTCATTAAAAGATACTCGAGCATTATTAATTGATGACTTATCTCAAATGGTTAATATCAGCGTTGCAGAAACGGCCAATGGGGAGTTAAATATTGCTATTGGTGGAATGGTGATCGTCTCTGGTCAGGAATCAAATAAAATTAAAATGGAATCTTCTCAGAATGATGGAATTTGGACTAGCCAGATTGAATTAGAAGGAACGCAAAATAAAATTGATATTACAAGTGGTGAATTAGGCTCATTATTAAAACTTCAAAATGAAACAATTCCAAATACAATAAATGATATTAATACATTTGCAAAACAATTTGCAGATACATTAAATGAAATACATGTGTCAAATACATCTTGGATGGAAAATGGTGGAATTTCATTCTTTAACCAAGAAGTGACTGGAGCGGGAGATATTTCAATTAATGCAGATTTTTTAGATGATGCTAATTTACTAGGTGCCGTGGAAGATGATGGTGATGCAAGTTTTGCTCAATCCATGTTTAATATTCAAAATGAAAAGATTTTAGATAATAAAAGCTTCGGGGAATTTTATACGGGAATAATTAGCAATATAGGTTCAAAAGTAAATGAAGCCAATTATTTAACAGATGCACAAAGTTTAGTATTAAATAAATTAGAAATTCAAAGACTGTCCGTTTCAGGTGTTTCTTTAGATGAAGAAATGACGCACATGATTCAATATGAACAGGCATATAATGCGGCTGCAAAATTAGTGAGCACCGTTGATGAAATGATTTCTTCAATTTTAAGTATTGTATAATCATAAAAGAGTAATAATATGAGAATAAGTGAAAATATGATGACAAATAGCATCCTAAAGGGCATTAATGCCAATAAAAGTAGGATGAATGAAATTCAACAACAATTATCTTCTGGAAAACGAATTCAAAAATCGTCAGATGATCCATTTGCATTTGCAAAATCGGCTCGTTTTAAATCTATAATTGAACGAAATGATCAATATCTTCGAAGTATTAATATGAGTTTAGGGTTTGTAGAATCGACACAAATTCATTTAGATGATATTAATAGTATTATTCAAGATGCAAAAGAAAAAGCAACTCAAGGTGCTGATGATTCATTAAATGCCGAAAATAGAGAAGCAATTGCACAGGAAATTTCCAGCATGTTAGAAGAGTTGGAATCAATAGCAAATGGGAATTTTGATGGTGATTTTGTTTTTAATGGGGATCAAGTAAATCAAAAACCATTTCAATTAGTTGAAGACCCTGATAATCCAGGTTTATATATTGGTATTAATTCTCCTGATAATCCTGAAGGTATGGAGCGTAAATTTGGAGACCATTTAAATATCCAAATTAATATAGCTGGAAATGATATTCAAAATATTACTCAAGCTTTTACTGATTTAATTAATTTACAAAATACTTTATCTGAAGATTGGGAGTCAAATTTTAGTGAATTTGAAAATCAATCCAGTGCAATAAGTAGTCAAATTGATAAATTAGATTTAGCCTCAGAAAATATCTTGAAATTATCTACAAAAATTGGAGATGTTCATAGTCGGATTACACTGACAGAACAACAACTTACATTAACAAATATGAATTTATCTTCATATATGTCTAGTTTAGAAGATGTAGATATGGCGGAAGCAATTCTACATTATAATAGTGAGGAAATGGCTTATAAGGTTGCATTGCAGGCAACAAGCAATATGATGACTACAAGTTTAATGGACTATATACGATAATGGAAATAAATATTTATAATAATCCAGACTTCCCCATCAAAATAAATGAAGAAAATTTAATTCACTTTGATTATGGACTTCCTGGATTTGAAGAATTAAAAAAATTCGCAATATTAGATATTGAAGAATATAATCCATTTTTGCTATTGCATTCAGTTGAAGATCAAAATATTGCTATGATTGTTTTAAGTGCAGGACAATTAGATTTAGAAGATGACTTACATATTCCAGAACAACAATTGAAGGAATTAAAAAATGAAAATGAAGAGCATGAGCTCGGTGTCTTTTTAATTCTTAAAATAATGGATGCAGGCAAAGAAATTACTGCAAATACAAAAGCACCGGTGTTAATCAATTTTCAAAACCAAAAGGGCAGACAAATTATTTTAGATAATGAAAAATTGAGCATGGATTATCCCATCACCGTTTCTTAACTTAATGGTCAAAATGAAACGAGAATACTATATCTTATATACATATCCTGAAAGGAATTTATGTTAGTACTTACCAGAAAAAAAGGTGAGAGTATCCGAATTGGCGATGGAATTATCATCAAAGTATTAGAAAATTCGGGCAAACAAGTTAAAATTGGAATTGATGTTGCACGAGAAATACCTGTTTATCGTGAAGAAATTTATAAAAAAATTCAATTAGATAATAAAAAAGCCCTATTGTCAAATAAAAGTGGTGTGAATACACTTACACATTTAATAAAATTAAAGGATTCTATTAAAAAATAATATTTCATGAGTGAGTTTAGATTAAATCCAAGATATATTCAAAAATTTGATTCAGAAGATTTAAAAGATCATTCTTTTTTTCCAATCAATAAAAATGAAGATGGTAAGCTCATTATTGCTTCTGTTGGAAAAAACAAACATGATTTAGAATATATTCAATCTACAACAAAACTTCAAACAGGTCTAAATTCTATTGTTTATCAGATAGAGGAATCTTCTTTTAATCGAGAATTTAAATTAATTGGAAATGGCATTTATCATCGATTTATTACAGTAGAAAGAGGTAAAAAAATTACACCAAGAGGTGAAATTTTTGCAGTTATTTCAAATAAAGGTGGAGTTGGAAAAACGACTATATCTATTGAATTATCATATCAATTTCATAGAATGGGTTTAAAAACGTTATTAGTAGATATGGATTTAGGTAATGCAGATATTTCAAATAAATTAAGAGAATACCCTCCCAACACCCTTTATGATTTTTTCTCAAAAACTCATACGTTGAATGATTTAACCATAAAATTAAATTTGGGGATGTATTTTATTCCAGGAGAGTCTGGTGAGTTTAAATTAGCCAATATGACTTGGAGTCAAAAACAACGATTCTTTAGAGAGATTACAAAAATTAGTTCAAATTATGATGTTGTACTTTTAGATTTAGGTGCAGGGATTTCTCGTGATGTAATTGACTTTTCATTATTAGCAGATGAAGCGGTAATTGTAACTACTCCTAAAGATTTTATTAGCGGATATGCTGCAGGGAAAGCCGCCTTTTCTCGGTTTATTGAAATTCAAGCTAAAAAATTGGATGATGATTCTGATGAAGAAGTTATCTTCTCGCCGTGGTATGTACTTAATCAAGTATCGAATTATCAACAAGGGATTGATTATTTTAAAACAATTAAAACAACTTCAAATAATCATATAAATTTACAATCAAGTTTTAAATTTGTACCTGGATATTTGGGCTCAGTTTTATATGACAGAGAAATGGTTGACTCTGCATATAATTCACAAAAAATACTGGGTAACCGATATCCAAATTCAGAAATGGCAAGAAGTATATTAAAGATTGCAAATGGTTTAATGCGTGTAAAAAATGAATTAAAATTACAAAACAAATCAAGTGGATTAAAGCGATTTGCACGAATTTTAGGATTAGCTAAAAAAGAAGATTCTATTTAATCCATTCTAGCGAGACGCTCCCTAATCCCACAGAACAATTAAAATTAATAGTGGGTTGAATTTCATTATAGTTTTCATTTCGATATAAATTTTCTTCAATTAAGTCCATTCCTTCAAAATCTATATCTGAGAAAATAGATTTATCTAATTCAAATAAAACATTTACCCCTTGAGGAATTTCAATTTTGATTTCACCCATTCCAACAGAAATATCATAATCTATATTTTTATTAATTCCACCAGAAAAATTTAATAATATCGATCCCAAGCCACAATCAATTTCAAACTCATTACAATATAAATTACCTAATTGTTTGAATTCTGCAGTACCTAACCCTATATCGGCTATTAAATACATACATTCATCTTTTTGATATTTATTCCCCATATCAATTATTGCCGATCCTAGTCCTAAATCAAAATTGAAAGAAGCAATATTAATCTCTTTTAAATTAATATTTACATCTGCTAAAGAATAATCCAAATTAAATTTAATAGGTATATTTGTTGGTAATAAAATTTCAGCCTGATTTTCAATTTCATTATTATTTGAGTCAAAATTATATTCAAATTTAAAATTTGTAGATAAATCTAAAATCCCAATATGCCCTACTATTTCAAAATTTAATTTCGGTTGAAATAATTCTGGATTAAATTCTATAAACCCATTTATTTCATTTGAATTTTGTGAAGGATTAATTATAAACGCGCCACTTGAAAAATCAATATTTACCTTGATTTTTTTGAGTGAAAGTGTCGATTCATGGAAGGTTAAATGATTGGGATTACTAAATAGAATTGTGAGTAAAAATAGATAATGGAATTTATTAATGTTCATTGTTCATAAAATTATTGATTATTTTTATAAAATGATTTTCTTGGTCAATTTGAGGGGCATGTCCTGAATTTGAAATTATCTCTAATTGAGAATTTTTAATTTTAGAATTTAATCTTTTACTAATATCACAGTATTTTTGGTCTTCTTCACCACATATAATTAAAACAGGAAAATTAACACTCTGAAGTTTAATCCAATAATTTGGCATTTTTCCCTGTCCTAAGTATTGGAGTGAAAAGGCCACCTGTTCTGGATTTTGAGATAATCTAATTTCCTTTTGTAAATTAAAACTCGCGGGGTTTCTCTTTTTTTGATTATTGAAAAATGATAGCTTTTCCCAGTTGGAAACAAAACGTGAATAATTTATTTTTATTTCTTCCATTAATATTAAATCTTTATCAACTCGTATTTGTTTATCAGAAATATTTTCTATCCCAGAATTGGTACTTACTAAAATCAAGGAGTTAATTTTTTGGGGATTTGCTAATGCAAATGAAAGTGCAAGTCGTCCGCCCATAGAGTATCCGCATAAATTAACTTTATTCATCTTTTTTTGAGTTAAATTATATAAAAAATCAGTATTCCAATCATCAAATGAATATGGATTATTAAAATTTAAGTTACAATTTTCTCCATGTCCTGGAATATCTATTGCTATGGAGGGTATATTAATTTGATTACGAATTTTATCCCATGAGTGCAAAGACCCCATAAAACCATGAATAAAAACAAGTGAGTGATTTAGTTTCATATATTGTTAATTTAAACAGTTATTTATTATTTAATCATACACAAGTTTGAGAAAATGAAATAAAAAAAAGATAATAATATTAGGTATTACAAGTTAATTTTCATCCTATGGAAAACATATTAAAACCAGAATTATTATCACCAGCAGGTAATTTAGAAAAAATGAAATTTGCATACGCATTTGGTGCAGATGCAACTTATGCTGGAATACCGAAGTTTTCATTACGAACTCGCGAAAATGACTTTAGAGAACAATCACTAATTGAAGCGATTAGATATTCAAAAAAATTAGGAAAAAAATTATATTTAACATTAAATATTTTTGCCCACAATACAAAATTAAATTCCTTTTTTAAAGAGCTTGATAAAATAGTTGAATGGGAACCTGATGCAATAATAATGGCAGACCCCGGTTTAATTAACCAAACATTAAAACGGTATCCAAATTTAGAAATTCATTTATCTACTCAAGCTAATGTTACAAATTGGACAACTGTAGAGTTTTGGAGAGATTTAGGCATAAAAAGAATTATTCTTTCCCGTGAATTAAGATTAAAAGAAATAAATGAAATTCATGAAAATGTCCCGGATATTGAACTAGAGAGTTTTGTACATGGTGCAATATGTATCGCATATTCTGGAAGATGTTTAATAAGTAATTATATGAACCATCGTGATGCAAATCAGGGTACCTGTACAAATTCATGCCGATGGGAGTATAATTTAGAAGAATCACCAAGTTTATTAGAAAGCGAAGGTCAACAAATACAGGCTCTAATAAATCCTGAAAAGGAATTAATTAGTGGGTTTACAGTTGAAGAAGTAGATAAACCTGGAAAAAAATACCCAATTGAAGAAGATGGAGAAGGAACTTATCTTTTTAATGCGAAAGATTTGTGTGCTGTTGAATTATTAAATGAAATAAAATCAGTGGGAATTATGAGTTTTAAAATTGAAGGTCGAACAAAATCAACATATTATTCTGCGATTACTGCTAGAGCATATAGAAGAGCAATTGATGATATGATTCAAAATAAACCATTTAATCATGAAAATTTAAAAGATTTATTAGCGCTTTCAAATAGAGGTTATACAACAGGGTTTTATACTCGGAACCCTCAAGAATATGGTGAAAATTATGATACTGGGAATTCTAAAGAATTTTATTATAAAACGGTTGGAATCGTTAGAGATTATGATAATCAAAAAGGGTTACTAAATTTTGAAATTAAAAATAGAATTGAAACAGGTAGTGAAGTGGAAATTATTACCCCAAACGATACAATTAAAATGAATGTATCACATATTCAAAACACGAAGGAACAACTTGTACCAATCGCACATGGTGGATTAGGTGAATTTAAAATTCCATGTGAATTTGATCCTGGAGAATTTGCAGTAATAAGGCAAAAAATTACAAACTAAAAGGATAATAAATTGATAAGCACTAAGAATTTTTTATTTCTATTATTAATTTCATCTTTATTCTCAGGTGTAATTCCTGAAGATTATTTTCAGCAACATGTTGAATATGATATTGATGCAACATTAAATGATAATGACCATACACTTTCAGCACATTTAACATTAAAATATACAAATAATTCAAATGATACACTTCATTTTATTTGGTTTCATTTATGGCCTAATGCGTATAAAAATAATAAAACTGCTTTTGCAAAACAAAAATTAAGGCTTGGTTCCACTAATTTCTTTTATTCAGAAGAAAAAAACAGAGGATTTATTGATAATTTAATGTTTGAAGTCAATAATGAAAAAGTGAATTGGGAATTCCATAAAGATTGGATTGATGTTGCAAAGGTTTTATTAAATCATCCTCTTTCACCAGGTGAGACAATCACAATATCTACACCCTTTTTTGTCAAAATCCCTAAAGTCTTTTCTCGGTTAGGACATTCAGGAAAACATTATGAAATGACACAATGGTATCCAAAACCAGCCGTTTATGATAAAGATGGTTGGCATGAGATGCCATATTTAAACATGGGTGAGTTTTATTCTGAATTTGGAACTTTTGATGTGAAAATAACATTACCTGAAGATTATGTGGTAATGGCGACAGGGGATTTAATTAATGGTCAAAAAGAATACGCATGGTTAGACTCTCTTGCAAGTGAAGGAGAAAAGTTTTTAAATATGTCTGACAAGGAAATTAAAAAATGGATAAAGAATTCTAAAAAAGAAAAATCCAAGCAGAAGAAAAATAAAGATAAACAAAAGAAAGGCTCTTCATTTAAAACACTCCATTTTCATCAAAAAAATGTACATGACTTTGCATGGTTTGCTGATAAAAATTATATTGTGCAAAAAGGGGAATTAGAATTACCAAATACAAAAAACAAAGTAACACTTTGGTCAATGTATTTACCAAAAAATGCGGTATTATGGAAAAAATCAATAGAATATTTACATGATTCAGGCTATTGGTATAGTAAATTTTATGGAGACTATCCATATAACCATATTACTGCTGTAGATGGGGATATGTCTGCTGGCGGGGGGATGGAGTATCCAAATATTACGGTAATTGCAAAAATGCCTTCACGGGATTTATTAGAAATGGTTATTATGCATGAAGTTGGACATAATTGGTTTTATGGAATTATTGGTTCAAATGAACGAGATCATGCATGGATGGATGAAGGTCTAAATGAATATAGCAATTTTAGATATTGGGAAAAGAAGTATGGTATGGATTCAGGAATGCAAGTATCAGACAAGTTTGTGAAATATTTAATTCTAAGAAATAATACATTTCGTTGGATGAATATGATTGGCTGTCAACGACAATGTTTTAGAGGAGATGCACAAATAATTGATCAACATTCAGATAATTTTCATTCGAGTAATTATGGTTCAATGGTGTATAGTAAAACGGCTTCATTAACACGCTATTTACAAAATTATTTAGGTGAACCTAAAATGAATGCAATTATGCAAGATTATGTAGAAACATGGAAATTTAAACATCCTTCCCCAAATGACTTTAAACAGATTTTCATAAAACATGTTGATAAAAATTTAGATTGGTATTTTGAAGATGGATTGAAGAGTATTAAAAATATAGATCTGAAAATTGATAAGCGAAAAAATAAATATTATCTCCAGAATCTAGGAGAAATCTCTTCTCCTGGATATGTTGAATTTTATGATAAAAATAATGATTTATTAGACACATTATGGGTTGAAGGTTTTGAAAATAATTTTTTATTACCACACCCACAAAATACAAATTATGCAATTTTAGATCCTGAAAATGTAATGTTTGATATTAACCTAACAAATCATACAACGCATAAAAAAGGATTCTCTTTACCTATATTTTTTGACCAACCTGATTTTCATTCATATTATTTAGGTACAATAACTCCTTCATTTACGCTAAACTCTGTTAATAATGGTACCGGATTTACTTTAAGACGAGGCTCTGTTCCATTAGAAAAATTTAATTATTCTATAACACCATCGTATGATATTAATAGTGATGCACCTCTTGTTGAATTAAATTTAGGATGGCAAGAATTTAGAAAATTGGGAATGGATGTAATCCGTACAAATATTGGATATTTTAATACACAAGAAAGAAAAACAATTAAATCAAGCAGTGAATTCATTATTCGTGAACCAATTATTAATTATCCGTATTATAAATTAAAATTAAATGTTGATGTTCATTTAGCACTTCCTGAATTATACGAAGTCAATGAAAATAATTTAACTGCAAGCCACCGATTTTCTATTTCATATCATGATAAACCAAATCCATTTACAAATTTCAACATAAACTCTACATTTACTTTTGTTAAGCAAGAAAACAGTCAATTTAAGAGTATTAATTTTTCAAGTCATTTTAATCATCGATTTAATAAAAAAATGAGAATAAAATCATATATACAAGGATATCATGTATTTACTTCTGATTTATATCCTTGGTTACCCGGTGTTGGAGGTTCAATAGACCCAGATTATCAAAATTATGTTTGGGATAGAACCACGGGAAGTGATTTTTCCGTATATCAACATCAATATATTAATTCAGTACCATCTGCACGAATATCACCAAACCAGCAAATTGCATATAATTCTGCATTCGGAATTGATGTAGAATTGACAGGAATAACCCCTGTGGGTAATTTATATTTTGATTATTTATTAATCAATCAATCTGCAATAGAAATGAATATGTTCGGAGAGGAAAACCCTCAAGGAATGCCCCATTATTTTTCAACTGGAATTTCGTTATCGCTCGGATTTGTAAATTTAAATTTGCCAATTTATATGAGCTGGGAAAACCCTGAAAAACTGACCATTGATAAATGGGTTAACTATTTAAAACCAGAAATTAATTTAGATATAAATAAATTGATGCGAAATAGTTTGAGATAGAAAAAATGGTTATTGTGTAAATTTATATTCTGAGTCCTACTCTAACTTTTTATTGGTTTTAACGAAGAATGAACAAGTAAAAAGTTAATTAATTATTTCTTTTTTCTATGTCGGATAATCCCGACAGGTAATGCAAATAATACACCTACAACTATTGAAGCAATTATATTTTGGCTAGATTTATAAACAATAAAACCAACAAATAATGCTATAATTGCATCAGTTAAATAAATTGTAATAGATTTTTTTTCTTTAAACAATTTAAATCCTTTTTTTATTTTGTAGTAATAAAATACAAATTTATAGCCATTAATTTCTAATCTTATAAGTTTTATACCATTCACGGTAAATTTTTATATTAATTGTTACATCCCTCCTGTACTTATTTATGAGTTTTTCATTTAAACTGTAAATCTCATCTACATTAGGATATTTAAAATTAACTCAAAAATCGATCCTGAGCGGATATTTACCCTGTGTTTGCCGAAGGGTTGGCTCAGGATAAAGTGTCAAATGAGCTTCGCTCATCCCGATAGTTTTTGGGTTCTGTGTTATTTTCAATCATTTATTTTCTCACCCAAAAACTCCTCACCGGGAGGGTCAACCCCTGTGGAATACGGCAAAGCCGTCCAGCATAGCTGGATTCCACGGGGTCAAGATATTAATTAATTACCCAGTGGAATAAAATCTTCGATTTTGATGCAAAAGCATCATTCCACAGGGC
>JACKQG010004459.1_pt1 | contig 16227 bp, 8 predicted proteins | sample 8237621 | NCBI WGS metagenome assembly JACKQG01 (sample SAMN15677084, study PRJNA649215) | marine metagenome | biome: marine; feature: Black Sea; material: saline water; isolation source: suspended particulate matter (SPM) from the Black Sea western gyre | collected 2013-06-09/2013-06-10 | depth... | reverse complement strand
TCAGGCCGATCGGTACGTCCAGTTCCTGTTGGAGATGCCGTCCGAAGAAGTACCCTACAGCCGTGAAGCCGGCCACGGTCTCTGGGCTGCAAACCTGCCATCCACCGGATGCGACATTCTCTTGTGGCGTTTCGGCGGGCACGTGCGGAATCTTGATGTGGCGTATCTTCGGGTGATTCGCGGCAGCGATCTCTTCTTTCGAGTTGTTTGACGATGCGACTGCCCATTCCATATTTGATTGTCCGGAGCACAGCCAGACTTCGCCCACCAGGATGTTTTCCACGGTGACCTTGTCGGTGCCTTCGACGGTCATCGTCAGCGGGTTGCCGGTCTTCATAGCTGGTAGTTCGACCTTCCATTTGCCGTCCGCGTCGGCCTCGGCCGTAGCTTTGGCGTCGCCCAGCGTCACGGTCACTTCTGTGCCAGGATCGTCCCAGCCCCAGATCGGCACGGCTTGATCTCGCTGCAATACCATATTGCTGCCGATAACCGACGGCAGTTTGATGGCGGCCCAGACGGACGAGGATGCCAGCGAAACGATGACGGCCAACAGCAATGCGACGTGGTGTCGGGCTTTCATTGGTTGTGACTCCTTGGTGAGAATCAAAAGAAGGTGGGAAAACACTTGGCGCGAGGGCGCGGCTGTGGAAGGCCCTTTGCACGAGCGTTACCATAATCTCGGCTGGCGTGCAGAGCAAGGATACTATGCTTCATTCGGGACGGCTTACGGCTAAACGAGACTAACCAGGTACAGTCCGTGCACGATGATCGACAGCGTGGGTACGATCAGTACCAGCAGGGATCGGATTGGCGATTGCGTCTGGATTTGGCCCATTTCGTCGATCCGCGGCGCGCCGGGTAGGTGATCGAGCAGCGTGGCCCAGCTCGGTCGCACCGGATCGTACAGCAGTGGTTCTTCCGCGTCGTCCTGTCAGTGCTCCGGTTCGTGTGTTTTGGCCGTCACTTCGTTCGTCTGTCCAACGGGTAGCGGCCGAAGGACGGATGGTTGGACATGCCGGTCACTTCCAGGCGAATTCGTTTCCAGTCAGACGCTCGTACGCGTCGACGTATTTCTGTCGCGTATTGGCGACGATGTCCTCCGGCAACTCGGGCGGCGTGCTGTTCTTGTCCCAACCGGTGGACGACAGGTAATCGCGCACGAACTGCTTGTCGTACGACGCTTGCCCATGCCCGGGCTCGTATCGATCGGCGGGCCAGAACCGTGAGCTGTCCGGCGTGAGCACTTCGTCGATCAGGATCACTTCGCCGTCGACGCGTCCCCATTCGAACTTCGTATCGGCAATGATAATGCCCTTCTCGCGAGCATCCTGGGCACCACGCTGATAAGTGTCGATGCTCCGCTGCCGCAGTTCCTCGGCCGTATCCGAACCCACGATTTCTACCATTTGCTCGAACGAGATATTGATATCGTGGCCTGACTCCTCCTTGGTGGCCGGCGTGAAAATCGGCTCGTCCAACTGCGAGCACTGCATCAGCCCTTCCGGAAGCTTGATTCCGCAGACGGTGCCGCTTTCCTGGTACTCTCGCCAGCCGGACCCGTCCAAGTATCCTCGTACCACACATTCGATGGGCACTACCTCGCATTTGCGGACGACCATGCTGCGTCCCGTCAAGCTCTCACGATCGGTGCCGGCCGGCAAATCGACGTCATCGAGGTCCAGCGAAATGATGTGGTTCTTCGTGCCGAGCAATTCGAACCAGAACGCACTGATTTGCGTCAATACCCTTCCTTTGTCGGGGATCGGCGTGGGGAGCACCCAGTCGAACGCGCTGATTCGATCCGAGCTGATCATTAGCAGCCGGTTGCCGAGATCGTAGATGTCGCGGACCTTGCCGCGCCGAACGGGTAGCCCTTCCAGAGAGGATTGCGTGAGTGGGGTGCTCATGATCGAGTCCTTGATGGCTGTCTGGTTCAGTTGCAGAAACGTTGGAAGCCGGCAGTATATCACTATGCGAATGGACGTGAGAGAGGGGAGCCCGGTGTATCTCCCTTCGCCACCGTTACGAATTCCGTGTATACTAGTAGCCGCTCGCCATGTGCGCGATTCAATATATTCAGACTTGTCGTAGCGGTCTTCTCGATTGAGAGTCAAAGGACGCGGACAGAATGGGGCTCATGCGTTTCCTGACGCCGCAGCGGGGCCGCGTCTCGGACGAGGCAGTCCAGCATGCGTACGTGGCGGGCTTGGACTGCGTTCCCACGGCATGCCACAAGTCCTGGGAAGATAACGAGTTGTTGCGTCTGGAACGCCAGATAAACGACTCCGGCAATCTCCACATCCCGTGGCAAGTCGACGGACACGGCGAGTTGCTGCTATCGACGGCCAGTCTGATGGAGCGCGAACGGCCCTACCATCTGCCCCTCGAACTGGCACGCGGCACCGTCAACCGGCTTCGAAGTCGGGCTGACATCTGGCAGATGGCCGGTCTGAAACTGACCGACGAACTGGAATCGCAAATGGCGTCTGCCGTGTCGCTGTTCACCCACGCCGCCACGTCGCAAGACGACGCACTGGCCGCGGCAACGGCGGCGGAAGAGGCCGTGCGAGTGAGCCTGGATGCAATCGTATTGCTTGGCGAACAGTACGCTCAGCAAGTCCTGGAATTCCGGCGTGAAGAAGCATCGCCGCTCACGACGCTGCTGGCCGGCAATATGGGCGACGAGTTGATGCCGACGAACGCCGAACCGATGTTTGGCGCAGCGTTTAATTCAGCAGTTGTGCCAATGACGTGGCGAGAAATGGAGCTAGTGGCGGGCGAGCGACAATGGTCGTTGCTTGACAAACAGGTCCAACTGTGCCTCCGCTATGGTTTGAGAATCATTGGTGGACCGTTGTTGCGTTTGGATCGCGACGTGCTCCCCGATTGGGTAGTTGGATACGCAGATGATTTCGAACAATTGGAGGCCTGCTATCGAGATCATATTTGGAGTACAGTCGATCACTTTCGCGGACAGGTACATCTTTGGCACTGCGCAGCCGGCACAAACGCGTGTGGTAGCCTGCCGCTGTCGGACGAGCAGCGACTTCGGTTGACGGTCTTGGCAATCGAGACGACGCGGCTGGCCGATCCCCGTACTCCGCTGATGGTGAGCGTGAATCAGCCCTGGGCCGAGTACATGTTGGACTGCGAAACGGACTTGTGGCCGATGCACTTCGCGGACATGCTCGTCCGAGCTGATCTGGGCGTGGCCGGCCTTGGCCTGGAAATGAATCTGGGTTACTGGCCGGGCGGCACGTTGCCAAGGGATATGCTGGAAATAAGCGATCACGTCGATCAGTGGAGCCTGCTCGGATTGCCGCTGATCTTGCTGCTCACGATGCCCAGCAGTGACTCGGAGGACCCCAAAGCCGGCGGAGACGCGGGACGCCCGCTACCGTCGCCCCAGGACGGTGGTCTATCGGGCGAAAGTCAGAAGCTGCAGGTCGAGCGGCTGATGCCAATGCTCTTGGCCAAGCAATCCGTCCAGGCGCTCGTTTGGAACCAGGTATTTGATTCCATGCGGCACAAGTACGCGCATGCCGGTGTGTTTGACACAGGCTGCATGCCGAAGCCGTCGCTTAGTTCGCTCATTTCTTTACGGCGAAGTCACTTGGAGTGAGGAAATAGCAGAACCATCACGACCGTTTCAATCTGGGCATGCCAAGCGAAGAATATCGGTCCAGGCGACTTTTTCGATAAGACCCGAGCTTCGGTTTTGCGATATATACGGTGCGGAGGGAAAATAGGAAGTCTTCTCTCTGGCGCGTTTGTAGACGAGACCCAGCGTGGGGTGCCGGGGCGCGTCTCGTGGGTGAAAAAACGGTTTGGGAACGGAACGGATCAGTCTGGGCAGAAAATCGGCAACGAGTTGTGCTTCGCTCGTGACCGCCTGGGTGATTAGCTGATAGACTGCCGTAATCCAGATTGTCCGTTCCGTTCCGACCCACCCACAACTGATTATCATGCACAGGATCAGCGACATCCCTGAACTCGACGGGCTCGACGCTCGTCGACATCTGATTCGCATCCCCGATCAGTTGGACGTCCCGCTGACACCGCGTGTTCAGCAGATCATCGATGCAGCCGAGTTCCGACGCTTGGCCCGCATAAGCCAGTTGGGGCTGGTCTCGCTGGTCTACCCTGCGGCTCACCATACGCGATTCGAGCATTCGTTGGGCGTGTACCGCATGGCACTACTGTTCTTGAAGCACCTATCGCATGACCCGCGGTTCGCCGCCGCGATCACGCGGCATGATGCCGAAGTGCTGATCGCTGCCGCCTTGTTGCATGACCTGGGACATTGGCCGTTCTGCCACGCAATCGAAGACTTGGACCTGCCAGGCGTCCCGGAACACGAACTGTTCGCCAACAGCTTCGTGCTGGAAAGCGAGATTGCGGACACGCTGCGCACGGAGTGGGACATCAATCCCCGTGAAGTGGTGGCAGTATTGTCCGGAGAACCTCACGATGTCTGCTCGAGCGTCATGCACAGCATTTTGTCGGGCCCCATCGATATCGACAAGATGGACTACTTGGTGCGCGACAGCCTACACGCCGGCGTCCCCTACGGGCAGAATTTCGATCAGCAGCGATTGATTGGCAGCCTGTGTCTGAACGAGGCGGGTGACGGTCTGGCGATCACGGACAAGGGCCGCACAGCCGCCGAGATGATGGTATTCGCTCGTTACGTTATGTTCAGCGAGGTTTACTGGCATCATACGGTGAGATCTGCAACTGCGATGCTGCAGCGAACGTTTCATCTGTTGCACGAACAACTCGATCTGGATGCGCTGTTCCGTCGCACCGAGCAGCCGATGATCGCCGAACTGAAACGCGCGGCGGCAGGCGGGCCGGCCGAGGAGTTGTTGGACGGCCTGTTTGGACCCGTGCGCCGGCTGTACAAACGGCTGGCGCAGTTCAGTTACTTCGAACGGCACGATTTGTACGCGCGATTGGCTCGCCGGCCCTATCCCTGGTTGACGGCGTGCGCCGAGGAATTCGCCAACGCTATCAGTCACCGCCTGCGCCGCCGAGTCGCGCCAACGGAGATCCTGTTCGATGCACCGCCGACGAAGCTGGAGGTGGAATTCAATGTGGACATCCACTTCCGCAAGGAGAACCGGTATCGGCCGTTGGGCGAGGTTTCGCCGGTGGTGCGCACGTTGGCTCAAGAACAATTCGACGACTATGTCAAGCGAGTGCGGGTTTTCGTTCATCCGCGGCTTGTCAGCGAGTTGCGCGGGCTTTCCGACTCCAGCGAGTTACTGTCGGACGTGATTTCGGACATGGACTGACGAAGCCGCCGTGTCACTCGAGTCGTAGCCGGAGTCGCAAGACTTCGGGATTCGCCGCTTCGGCCCGAAGTGTTGCCACTTCGGCTACGACAGTTGATTCCCGATTTATGCGTCCACACCCTTCTCGTTGGCTTCTTCCTTGGCGAAGAATTTGGTGATGTCGATGCCTTCGCGATTCTCTTCCTCGATCAGTCTGAGTCGCGTCTCCAGCCGCTCCATGCGTCGTATCAACTGGGGCATCAGTTCTCGGGTCTCGTCCCGCTTCATCAATCTAGGGGCCGTGGGATAGCCCAGGTGTCGCTGGAGCGCCGCGAACAAATACATGGGGTCTTTTTCTCGATTGGCCCAAGCGATCTTGCCCTCTTTTTCGCCAAACAGAATCGGTTTTTCAGGCTCGGGAGGGGGGCATCCGGGCTGGGTCCTGTGGCGAATGTACTCCAAGCTTCGCACGAAGATCATGTCGGCAAAGTCGACGATGCCGATTTGTCGCCGCACTGTCTGAATCCATTCCTTCCAGTCCGCGTTGTAGATCGGATCGCCAGCCATTGCGTCCAGTCCCAGGTCATATCGCAGTCGGTTGCGGGAAAGGGTCTCGAATTGGTACATGAACAGCCCCTCTGACGTGGGGCTGCCTGATCGGTATTTGGCCTCGTGACGCAGCACCTCGATGGCAACTCGCATATCGAACCGGCCGCGTTCTTCCTCGGCTGCTTCCATGACGTAGGTCTGAAACGGTGTGAAATAGTGGTCCATTCGCTTCATGGCCTTGGAAACCACACCGCTATGCCGGAGTTCGGCCAGCATATAGTCGATGGCCATAGGCAGCTTGGTCGTGGCCAGCAATTCGTGTTGGATTTGGCCCATGAGATCCTGTAAAGGGAAATTCTCAGGGAGCCGCTCGCTGAGGATGCGGAAGAAGTAAGCTTGTTCGATGTATTCTTCGCGTTCGAGCATCGAGGCTAATCAGGGGTTGAAAACCAGGGACGGGTGATAGACTCTACTTATACAACTCCACGCTTGCCGTTAAGCGAGCAAATATGCCAATCCTCACTGGTAGCGGTACAACACGAATACTCCAAGCGAAGACACCACCCCTCGGCTGGGGCGAGGGAATCTAGCGGTGAACGCTCGACGGTCTATAATACCGGCTGCGATTGCATTTGGACAACGTACAAGCAATGAATGAGGAGATGGCCACCGTGGCAAGTGAGTTTTCCAGCGTTCAGAAGGCAGTGGATGCGATTGGGCGCGGCGAGGTGGTGATTGTCGTCGACGCCGAAGACCGCGAAAACGAAGGCGATTTTATCTGTGCGGCCGAAAAGGCGACACCAGAGGTCGTGAATTTCATCCTGTCGGGACGCGGTGAGTTTTGTGTTCCCGTTCTTCCCGAAACATGCAAGCGATTGGGATTGAGTCCACTGGTCGATTCGAACACGGCACCGCTGAGCACCGCGTTCATGACACCGATCGATCACCGGTCGACGAAAACCGGAATCACCGCCGAAGAGAAGTCGATCACCGTTCGGGCTATAGCCGATCCCACCACAACAGCCATGGACTTCGTCCGCCCAGGCCATGTGCATCCGCTCTTGGCCAAGGAGGGTGGTGTGCTTCGACGCGCGGGGCACACCGAAGCCGCCGTCGATTTGGCCCGGATGGCTGGTCTGGCGCCAGGCGGTGTCTTGAGCGAGATTCTGGACGAGAGCGGCGAACGGGCGACTCGCGAGTTTCTCTGGGCACTGGCCAGCAAACACAAGCTGGAGATTATCTCGATCGAGCAGTTGATCGCACATCGCCGCGTGAACGAGAAGCTGGTGAGCCGGTGTGCGGAAGCCAATTTGCCGACGCGTTACGGACGGTTCAAGGTGGTCGTGTATGACGTCCGCCACGAGACCGAGCAGCCGTTTGCCCTGGTGATGGGACAGCCGGAGAACCGGGCCGCACCGCTGGTGCGGATACACTCCAGTTGTTTCACGGGCGATCTGCTGCATTCGTTGCGCTGTGACTGTGGCGAGCAGTTTCACATGGCCCTGGATATGATCAGTCAAGAAGGCGCCGGCGTCGTGGTATACCTTCCGCAGGAGGGGCGTGGCATTGGGCTGACCGACAAGATCAGAGCGTACGCATTGCAGGAGCAGGGATTGGACACGGTCGAAGCCAACCTGGCGTTGGGCTACCAGGCCGATATGCGCGACTACGGCGTAGGGATGCAAATCCTCAAGGACTTGGGCCTGCACAGCGTCCGTCTTTTGACCAACAATCCCAAAAAGACCGACGCGTTCATTTACGACGGGTTTGATTTGGAAGTTATCGACCAGGTGCCCATCATGCCGCCAGTGAACGAGCACAACGAGCAGTATCTGGCGACAAAACGAGACAAAATGGGACACCGCTTGCCGGAGGATTTTGGCTGATCCGGCAAAGAAGAAACCCGGCTTGTTTGACGAGCCGGGTTTCCTGATCGGCCATAGCTTTCGTCGAAGGTCGGCGTCGCGATCCGTTGCCCCTTGGCAAGACTAGCTTCCGTCTTCGCCCATGTAGTTAGCGCCCTCCTGCATCATTTCTTCGTAGCCGCCGCCCATGTCGCCTCCCATGTCGCCGTATCCGCTCATTCCCCCTCCCATTTCGGTTCCCTCCTTGTCCTCGATGAACATAAGACGCCGGTACTCTTCGGTGTCATCGATTTCGTTGCAGGCAACCAAATTGCCCTGGCCGTCGATCACCAGAAATTCGGCAGGCGCATAGTGTTTCGTCTCGATCTCTTCTTTATCCACCTTCTCCACGTCGGTGATCAGTTCTTCACCACCGCGTAGATCAGCAACAAAGGCATCGGTGGCGAAGTGGTAGCCTTCGATCGTCTTGATCTGGAGGTTTAGCGGGTTCAGTGCGTCTGCGTCTTGCGTGAAATCCAAGAATGATCCGCGATACACTTCCCTTTCGGCGGGCACTTCCGCAGCGCGGTCGTCGTCCCAGACCATGGTGACAACCTTGCCCTTGGATTCCGTTGTTTGGACCTTGATGCCATTTCCAAGCGGGATCACGCGTCCCTGCGTGGCAGAACCAGCGACATACTCTTCCGGCTTCGCAACCGTCACGACGTCGCTCGGTTCGCTCCAGTCGGTTTGGATGTAGAACGTCCTTTGGTTCTTTGCCGCGTCGGCCGATTCTATCTGTTCGAGTCGTTGCACGACGGCCTGTTCGAGGATCCTCTTGTCCGGACTGGCATTCGCTTCGCGGGGACGGTTTGGGTCTTCGAGTACAACGGAAACGCGATAGCGGTACGACTTTCCGGGTTCGGCTGTGAAGTCGAAGAATCGTACCATCTTGTGTTTCACCAGCGGTTGCCTTGGACCGCCGCCATAAGAATACCCATAGCCATCTCCGCCTTCGTCACCGTAGGGCATACCACCGCCTTCGTCACCGTAGGGCATACCACCGCCTTCGTCACCGTACGGCATACCACCGCCTTCGTCACCGTACGGCATACCACCGCCTTCGTCACCGTACGGCATACCACCGCCTTCGTCACCGTACGGCATACCACCGCCTTCGTCACCGTACGGCATACCACCGCCTTCGTCACCGTACGGCATTCCGGTGCCCATGCCCGTCCGACCGGTTGCGCCCTTGCGAATACTGTTGATGCCTTCGGAGAGGTCTGTTTGGCTTACATCGGCGAGTTCCTCATCCGCTTCCTCTCGGCGATCAACGGGTCGGGCTCGCCTCAACTGCTGTCGCGGGATTTCGCTGTGCAGTGCCAAGTCGTCGTACGGTTTGAGCATGACGGGCGGCAGAGGCATGGTGAGCACGCCGGGGATGGTGTATGCCGGGTCCGCCATATCTTTGGGGCGACCGGCGAACTTCGACGACGTCTTCATGGCGTGTTCGCTGGTGGTAATCAGTTTCCACTCGAGCGGGGCATTTGGATCGGCCGGCACTTCGGCTCTTTCGGCCAGGAAGAACAGGTACTTCGGAATGTCCTGACTCGCAACATAGCCCCTCGCTTCGGCCAAGACCGTCTGGTACTCTTCCCACTGCTTCTCGTAAGGTACCAGGGCCTTGACGGACACAATGGCAAGAGACCTTCCGACGGTTCCCTGCCCAAAGGTGCCCTGGTGACCTCGGATGTACAGCTTCTTGTAAACGCTGCCGATCGCCTTGCGCCCACCTGCCATTGACGACGATGTATCGGCTGACGAAGCTCCCTCACCCATCATCCCGTCCATGTACGTGGAATCGCCACCGAAGGATTCGTCCTCATTCTCGGCACCGACTCCTTCGTAGTAGGAACCGCCCATTCCGTCCATGCCGTCCATGCCGCCGGCCAGCATTCCTTCGTCCGAGCCCTCGTCTTGGCGGCCGCGAGATCTGTCCTTCTTGGGTCTCTTGGGCTTCGGTTTCTCTTTGGGTTGCTCTACCGCATCTTTGTCATCCTCCCAGGGATTACGGCGGTTGGTGGTCCGCATTGGGACGTTGAAGAAACCCCCCGACGCTTCGACTATTTCCGGCGTCAACATTTGCGGATCGCCGCGTTTGGCCTTCGAGGCAAACAAGACGCCATCCCAGATATTGGCCAGCGCGTAGTCCTTCTCCTCAATGTCATTGCGTGCAACCTCGGTCATCCCCGGATAGTCTTCCACCTTTTTCTCGCGATCCTCTTTGATTGCATCCCAGTAGTTCGTGTCGAGCGCAGTCTTGGCGGTCTCGGCGTTTTTCTTCAGGTCTTCCGGCGAACCGGTTTCGTCTACGTCCTGCGTGGCGCTGTAGTAGATGAACCATCCCACCAGAAAAAGGACCAAGCCGAAAATCGCCTTCTCGGCGTGCTGCGAAAAAAATCCTTTGAAGCCGTCTTTACCAAAGCTAATTCTGAGCCTCATCGTCGTTTCTCCCAAAAAACGATCATCACCCCTTTTGGCCCAAGTTGCACAGATGACGCTAGCCCGGAGTATCAGTCTCTGGCTGAACCGGACCGGTCAATCCCCCTTCTTGAGACTGTTCGATTCCCAGCCTGTCTTGGTCAACGGGATTGTAGATGTAGATGATACCATAAAGCTCGATCGGTACATCGTGTGAGGTCGTGCTGCTGACCTGAACCCGATTGCCAAGATTCCCGGAGGAAGGCATGAGCGAGGATTGCCCTCCCATATCCATGGGATATCCGCCCATTCCTCCCATCCCCCCGTCTTCTTGGCCGCCCATATCGCCTACCATGCCTCCCATGCCGCCGCCCATGTCGCCGCCCATGCCTCCCATGCCACCCATGCCTCCCATGCCGCCGCCCATGTCGCCTCCCATGCCACCGCCCATATCGCCGAACGACCCAGAGGACGATTGCCCGCGGTTGATGCGCACCTGCCGGATTTCCACGGGCAATCGCGAGTTGCCGCATTCGGCCAGCAGGCGATGCAGTTTACGCTGGTCCACAATCAACCGCAGCCGAATAGGCATTCGCTTGGCAACGACCAGAAACGCATCACTGGGTTCACTTGAAGTCATCGCTTCGCGGATTCTGGTCGCGCGAAGCGTAACGTAATCGTTATCCACGTAACGTCCGTCTGCGGGATCAGCCGACCCTTGGCCAGTTGTGGTTCCGGGCATCCCCGCGCCGCCATCGGGAGAACTGTCCGCATAGCTACTCTCCGCGCCCTCACCCGGCATGCCGTCCATGACCTCGGCACCGCCTTCTCCGCCACCGCCATCACCATACGGGTTGTAGCCACCTCCGTCGCCTCCTTCGGCTCCGTATCCCATAGTGCCGGAATCACCTCCTTCCCCTGACATAGGCCCGCTGCCCATTCCACTTCCCGCTCGAGCAACCTGACCCGCGCGGCCAGTGACACCACGTCCGATCATGATGGACTCAATGGTCTTCACCACGGCGTCGTGACGCGATTCGGCGTTTTCGTTGGCCTTGGCGATGATGCGCACCAAGGCTTCAAGCACCCAGAGATCTTCCTGGGCATAGAGCACTTGAAGTGTTGTCGGCGCACCCTGTTGGCCGGACCACTTGAAATGTGTTGCCAACAGACGTGATTGGTCCTGCGGTTGCCACAGTACCACGGACGATTCCTGAGACGATGCCCTTCCGGCCGCAGCCCCCGTCATCGTTTCTTCCCGTCTGGCGCTGCCCTGCGGCATCCACTGTGCGCGCAACGGGGGGCAGTTCGGCCAATTCTTTGTTACCAGTACGGGAAGCAGATTCTCGACGTAGTTTGCATAGCGATGCCGAAGGTCGATGTTCAGCATCTCAGTATCGGATTTCACCTTCAGTTCAATGGGCTTGAGCGGCCTAACGGCCGTGATGAAATCGTCCTGCAGTTCTCGGGGCCATCGAAGGATATTTTCCTGGTACGAGTACTGTTTGCTCCATGCTTCCAGCACCAACTGAAGCGTGCCGTCAAGCAGTTTGTCCATGCCTTCGTGGGAATGTCGGTTCGGTGGATTCTGTTGGCTCTTCTGTTTCAACGTGCCGACGGCCTGTACCTTCGTCTCGATCGTGCCAAGGTTCGTGGCGAACTCCTTGCTCAAACGATCACGAGCCAGCCACCAAGTAAGCACCGCGACGACCAGAATCACTCCGCAACCCGTCCAGAACAAATGCTTCGCCACTACGGCGATGATCGGTTTGATTTTGTCCATGATTATCAACCTCCCGTAGGCGTGATCGGTACGCCGTCTTCGGCTTCCGTATTATCGTTTTCGAGTGCTTCCTCGCGTGCTTTCAACCGTTCCGTCAAGTGCTGCTCCTGCCAGCAGAACTGTACGATAAAATCAAATCTGGGAGCAACGTAGAATGGCGGATTGTCCGGGTCTTCATCCGGCTTTTTCTCCGCGCTGGCCGAGGTGTCGGCGGCGGTCGCCGAGCCGTTGCCGCCTGCTTCCGGCATCGCCGTCTCTTCCATGCCTCCGAATCCGCCCGGCTGTCCGGGTCCGGCACCGCCCGTGTCTCTCTGCGGGCCTTCATACAAGGGATTGGGAACCTGGTGGTATTTGTCAAGCGGAGATTCTCTTGCCAGAAATGCGTACCCGATCCCCAGTTCCTCCATGGTGAATTCTTCCAAGGCTTGACCTGGGCCGGTAGGCAGTTGGATGGTCATCTCGCGCAGATTCTTCAGAAGTGTGTTGCGCACGTGCACACCCAGCCAAGTCTGCATGTCGTCGTTATAGAAATGGTGTCCCTTTAATTCGATTACCCATCCGGATCCACTGGGGCCCGAAATCTCCCCTTCGGCAGTCGCATCGACCGCCTCGCCCGGTGCAGCCTCGCCGGTGTCGGTTGCAGTGGAGGCTGCCGGGGCTTGGTCGTCCTTGATAGTAGCCAATTCCTCAAGGTACTTGTCCTTCACCGGCTTAGTAAACCATGTCTCGAGTTTCTCGAAGTACTCGGATTCCACGTACTCGATGTGCAGGTCCTTGCGCTGCGAGATGGGATGCGTGTTGGGATCCCGAATCTCGCCGGGGGCGACGCCGTCATCCTGCGGCAGCGCTCGGTTGATCGCCTTTAGAAGTTCCAGCCACAACAGACGCCGGTCGGAATTGCCCGAAAGTTCTTTGCCCAAAGCGACCAGATCCTCCAGCCGCTTGACCCTGTCTGCGTCCTTTTGTTCGTTCTGCGAGAGCTCGCCCTGGACGTCGTCCACCCGTTGGGTTGCCTCCTCCCAGGTTACTTCGTCGCGCTCCATGGTTGGGTGCACCTTGTACCATTGCGCGTACTCGAAGAAAAAGTTGACGGCGAAGGCCAGCATTAGCGCTGCCGCAGTGGCCAGGGCCCACGGTTTCTTGGCACGGATCAGACGCTCGGTCAGGATCTCCTTGGGCAACAGGTTCGTGTTCAGCTTGGCCTGCCCGAGTCCCTGCAGGCAGAGACCGTAGCAGTTGCCAAAGGCGTGCATGTTTTCCTTAAACTGCGGTGACGTCAAAACGGATTGGCCGGCAAGTCGGGCCGCCCAACTGGCATGGTCCACGTCGACTAACTCGTACCCAAGATTCTTCGACATGTACTGCTGCAGGCCCGGCAGCTTGACGGCGTTGCCCAGCATGATCATGCCGGTGATTTCGGCGTTGCGATCGATGTTCTGAAAGAAGCCGATCGAGCGTTGCACTTCCGTCAACAGATCGTTGAACACCGGCCGCATCGCTTGAATCACGGCCTTGGCATCTTCGGCTTCGCGTACGTTCCGCTTCAGATGTTCCGCCTTGGCGAACGTCAGTTTCAGGTCCTTGGTCAGTTGCTTGGTGAAGTGGTTGCCGCCCAGCGGGATGTTGCGCTGCCAGACGCGAAAACCGTTTGTGATGACCAGATCCGTTGTGTCCGTGCCGACGTTCAGAATCACAAACGACTCGGGCGGATTATCGGCATCGTAGATATCCGCTTCCAACTCTTCGGTCATCAAGTTGTGGGCGACGAAGTTGTAAGCACACAACGGCGCCAACTGAATGAAGTCTACTTCTACTTCGTATCCCAGGAACGGCTCGAGCGATTCGTACACCTGATCGCGCTTCATGGCAAACAGGCCGACTTCCGCTTCCATGAGGAAGCCTTCCATTTCGGTCGCCCCGCCCATAAGCTGGAAATCCCAGATGACCTCCTCCAAGGGGAACGGTATCTGCTGACGGGCTTCGAAACGGACGATGTCGGGCAACTTCCTCATGTCCACCGGCGGCGGTTGGAAGAAGCGAGCCAGACCGTTTTGGCCGGGGACGGAAAATGCGACTTTGTCGCCCTTCAATTCGTTACGTTCCAAGAACTGCTGAAGCGCTTCCCGGATCAGTTCCTTCGGTTCGGCATCCGGCTGACTCAGGATCTTCGGATACTCGATAAAATCGAAAGCCGTGGCTACAAGGATACGGTTTTCCTCGTCGTACTCGCAGCGCAACGCTTTTAGCGCACACTGGCCGACATCGATACCCCAGACACCATTAGTGGCCGCCATGATGCTTCCTCAAGAAATCTGATGTGACGGTGGATCGATCCCCCTGAAACCGAACACCGCAGGCTTCGCCCATAGACTTGATAGACCGCCCCAAATTGGGGAAAAAGGTCGCTCCATCCCGCTACTCATCTTTCTCCAGTCTAACGAGCCGAAACGGAGCGTGTCAATATTTCGCCGACGGCGCAAGCTTTGCCGTCCCAAAGGTTTGGTGGTCTCGCCCTAACACACTGGATCGGCAGCCTCGACTGGCCGCTTCACACAAGCTATCGTGTTATACCCTGATGCGTTCGAGAATCCCAACCTTATATATTATAGATCGATGAAATACCAGGAACTGATCATATTGCTGCCGTGCCACAGTCTGGAGGATTTCCCCACCCACCACGAAGGCGACGAGGCCCAAGGACTGCTCGCCAACTGGTCGGCATTGTGGCATCCGGCCCTGCTAGCGTCGGCCAATGCCATGCCAACGTGGTTTCGCGCGGATTCTCCGCCGGAAGACGTGACGAATAAACTGATTGTCGTGCCTGGAGTGAGTGAAGCGGAATTGCCGACGGGATTTGCTCAACGCGCCGAAAACGAAGAAGTCTGCTTGATCCGCGACCGGCTGGACCGCGACGAAATCGTCGATATGGCGCTGGCGAACCTGGACGACGCTGCAACGGAAATCGATCCGGCGCTGGTGGCCGATTTCCTGGCCTTGGGATACGGCTACCTGCAAGTCGAGTTGCTGACGCGCCAGATGCGCTATTCTAGCAACTTGGACGAAATCCACTTCCAGAACCAACTTGCCGATGCCGCCACGGCCACCGTCAAAGGCGACATGCAGGAGGCTCGCGACCGGCTGTCGGCATGCTTCGACGTGCTGGCCGAGGAACGGGATCACTATTATCCGGTGGACGCCTACATCTTGGATGTGACTCTGTTGGCCCCAACGACCATCGGCCAGTCGCTTCGAGATCAATTGGCCGGGCCGATTCCATCCAATCTGCTCTTGTCCGGCGAACTGCTGGCACGGATTGCCGAAACGGAGCCCGACACGCTCGCGGCGATCCGACACGGCCTTGACAACGAGTCCGTGGGCATCATTGGCGGCGAAGATATCGAACGGCGTCTGCCAAACCTATCGCCCGAGACGGTTCTGCATCAGTTGCGCCGCGGAATTGCCAAGTACGAATCGATACTGGGCCGCCGGCCCGCGATCTTCGGCCGCCGACGGTTCGGCTTGACGCCGGCCTTGCCGCAAATACTCCACAAGTTCGGTTTCGAAGCCGCGCTTCACGCGACCATGGAGGAAGGGACTTTTCCCGAGGGATCGCAAATGAAGATCCGTTGGGAAGGCTGCGACGGAACGACCCTGGATGCGATCGGCCGGCCTCCGCTGGATGCAAACAAAGCAGATGCCTACTTGGGGTACGCCGTCAAACTGGGCGAGGCGCTGGACATGGACCACGTGGCCACGGTCTGCTTCGCACATTGGCCGGGCCAAACGAGTCCTTGGTACGAAGACCTGCGGCGCATCGCAGCGTACGGCTCCGTACTAGGCAAGTTTCTCACCGTGGAGCAGTTCTTCCGCGAGACCGATATTCCGGTGCATCAGGATCGATTCGAAGCCGATCGGTATCGTTCGCCGTACCTCAGCCAGTCTGCCAGAAGCAACGCCGCCAATCCGATCTCGTCGTCGGTTGCCTACTGGAAGCGGCGGGCCGTAGCCGAAGCCGCGCAGTCATTGGAGACGCTGGCCGCTTTGGTAGCCGGCAAGAAGACGAAAACCGAAGACGCGGAAGGCGGACCCAGCGTAGTTGCCACAAAGGACCTGCTTGCGGCAATCGACGACGCTGCCGACGAGGGCGAGACCGCGACAACCGACCAGCAGCTTGACGCAGCGCTCGAAAACGCCGTTCAGCGATTTTCCGAGACTTTACCGCGACGTCCGGAGGCTGCGGAAACGGGCTATCTGGTCGTCAATCCGCACAGTTTCGTGCGGCGCATTGGTC
>JACKQG010001897.1_pt3 | contig 16229 bp, 13 predicted proteins | sample 8237621 | NCBI WGS metagenome assembly JACKQG01 (sample SAMN15677084, study PRJNA649215) | marine metagenome | biome: marine; feature: Black Sea; material: saline water; isolation source: suspended particulate matter (SPM) from the Black Sea western gyre | collected 2013-06-09/2013-06-10 | depth... | reverse complement strand
CACACACCCCTATTTTTCGGAAGTCTTTTCAAAGTTCTTTCCAAAATCTACTTAATTGATTATAGCCGAAATTAATCGACTCAAATCAGGTGACATCCACATGCAAGGATATTTACGGGTAAAAGATCGAAAAGTTGCAGAAACACAAAGAGAGTGGCTGTACACCTTTGCCACTCTCTTTGTGTTTTTTAGCTTCTACTGTAGCGAAATTATACGCTCACTACAGAATCTTCGCTGCCGAATTCGTTCGGCGTATATTTCTCACCGCTCCAATCGTTTTCCCAGCGTTCTCCATCTACCCAGAAGCGGTAGCGATATTCTTTGCCAGTTTCAAGGGCAAGCGATCCGCTAAAACGACCATCTTTGCGCTGAGTCAACGGATTGGCTTCTTTATCCCAATTATTGAATTCTCCAACGAGAGAAATAGTTTTAGCATTGGCTTCTGCCGGGAATTCAAAGGTAACCCGGCAAGTTTTGCCTGATTTTGCGTATGTTTTTTTCATTTTTTTCGCTCCTTTAGCGTTTATGTTGCAGGAATCCGGATCGCTTGCACAACTTATGGCGCAATTCCCGAGTACTCCTGCCGTAACAGCCGGGAAGAATACCACATAACGCGTAAACCGCCAACGGAGGCAGAATCGGGCCTATTTTTTGGAACCAGCCCAAAAGGTATCCGCGCGCAACCTATGCCCGGATAATTCTACCCGCCGCATAAAGGATGGCCGCATTCCGGTAGCGCGCATTGTCCCTATAATCTTGCCGCGCTCATCCAGCCCGGTTTGTTCGAAGCGGAAAAGATCGAGCAGAGTTATCACTTCACCTTCCATACGCGAAACCTCTGAAATTAAAGTGATCTTGCGAGACCCGTCTGAAAGCCGGTCCATGTGAACGATGAGATCAATCGCTGAAGCGATTTGTTGGCGTAAGGCAGATAGCGGCAGGTTAAGGCCAGCCATCAACGCCATAGTTTCAATGCGAGAAAGCGCATCGCGGGGTGAATTTGCATGGAGAGTGGTCAACGAACCGTCGTGGCCTGTATTCATAGCCTGAAGCAAGTCGAGGGATTCTTCGCCGCGTACCTCGCCAATCACCAGGCGGTCTGGACGCATTCGCAGGGCATTGCGCACCAGATCGCGGGTGGTAACCTGCCCCTTGCCTTCCGTATTCGCTGGGCGAGTCTCGAGGCGAACGGTATATTTTTGCTGCAATTTCAACTCAGCAGCATCTTCGATCACAACGATTCGCTCTCCATCAGGAATATAGCTTGAAAGCACATTCATAAGCGTGGTTTTTCCCGAACTGGTGTTCCCGCTAATCACAATACTTAGTCGAGCAATAACGCTGGCCTCCAGCATATTCGCCATGCGTTCGTTAAGCGAACCACTGCGGATCAATTGCTCCATCGTAAAACGATCTTTGAGAAAGCGACGCACTGTAATGCAGGGGCCATCGACAGAAATTGGGGGAATAACCACGTTGACGCGGGAACCATCGGGTAAACGCGCATCGGCAGTCGGGTTATCAATACTGACTTGCCGTCCAACCGGATGTAACATACGATTTATGACGCGGATCACATGCGCTTCATCATCAAATTTGATCGGCGTATCTTCGAGATGGCCTTCGCGCTCGATATATACTTGATTCGGCCCATAAACCATAACTTCATTGATTCCCGGATCTTCCAGTAAAGGCTGGATTGGGCCATAGCCGATGAGTTCAGCAAGCACTTCACGGATCAGGGCCTGCCGGGCGGGCGCGCTCAAATTATGGCTGGTGCCATCCAATGCTTTCCCAATCCAATCAGCGATTTTATTGCGATATTCAGTCGCAGAAGGCGGGTAACGCTCAATTTGTTGCGCCACAACATCCATCAGGTAGGCTTTGATGGACTGGGTATCGTTGAAATTGAAGGGTTTGACTTCAGAATTTCTCATAACCGCTCCTTAGATCGGTTTCGGCAAGTGTGGCAATATCACTCTCTATGCGCGGGATTTCGCTGATACGCACAATTCTGCGAAAGCCATTGTTCTACACCAAAATGGTGAGCGCTTCCAACTCGCGCGGATAATAGGTCAGGATTTCGATGCCAGCCTCGGTGATGGCTACTGTATCCGAATGCCGGAATCCCCCCAGAGCGGGTACGTACAACCCCGGCTCTACGCAAAAAACCATCCCTGGCTGAATGGTGGTTTCATCACCAATATCCAGATACGGCCCTTCATGATAGCGCAGGCCGATGGTATGACCAACGTGATGTTTCCAGTATGGCATCAGGTCATGTTTTTCGTAATAGGCACGCACGGTTTTATCTACTTCGGCGCAAGGGATTCCTGGCTCCATTGCGGCCAGGGCGGTATCTTGCAAGGCCAGCATGTGGTCAAATATGATTTTCTTCTCATCGGAGGCCGCGCCGAGGATCATTGTGCGTTCCAGTTCAGAATTGTAACCCCACACCGGCGCGTTGGATTCGCCCACCAACACATCGCCCACCTGAAAGATAATATTATTCGCCAACGCATGTGGAATAGCCGAGTTACGCCCAATTTGGCCGCGATACACTGCCTGCACACCATTGGAGAAATAGCTTTGGGCGCGATAGAGCGAACCTAACGTATCGAGCATGGCGAGGGTTGCTTCATGGCTGGCTCGCATAGTGACTTCGGTCTCGCTGGTTCCTGGACGCGTATAGCGTTGCAACAACGTCAGAGCTAAATTGCCCCACTTGGCGCTTTCGCGGATTAAATCTAACTCGGCATCGCTCTTGACCATCATCTGATCTTCGATGAACCCGGCCAGGGGCGTAGGTCTGACTCCGGTGAGTTCGCTCAACGCCGGGCCGCGATAGCCGAATATCCACGGATAGCCGTCATGGTCGGCGCCAAAATCGCCCTGGATTTTCATCTCGGCCAATAAATCCTTGAAAATCGACATCGGGTGTGGGTGATGCGGGTATTCAAGATAATAATCGACACGATCAATCAGCGCATTGCCCGAAGCGTGTTCCACTTCCAGTTTGGGGACGAATATGGCCCGCAGGCCAGCAGCATTGACCGCAAAACCAATCGGGCGCTCGGTAGGGATAAATGCGAATCCGGTGTAATAGAGAATATAGTCGCGGTCAAAAATAACTGCGCCGGAGAGTTTTTGCGCCTGAAGATGGGCAACCAGATGATTAACACGCATCTGATATTCTTCAGCCTGAATGTGCAAAGATACTTTTTTCATTTTGTCCTTGTTATCGGGAATATACAGGTGGGATGCACTTTCGCAAAAGAATGCCCGAAAACAGGGGTGTGCGGGGTGCTTCGCACTCCGCACACCCCTATTTTCGGTATATTTTTCATCGTTTCGCGTAAGCCCTATTGAGAAGATCGTATCTACTCAATTTCGAAAACCATTTCCACAAAATCAAGCATGAGCTGAATCGCAGACGGATCAATCTCGGGACGAATCAGCATCATGCCGTGATCGCTGCCCGGCCATTCGTACATTTGATAGAAATCGCCAGTTGCCGATTTACAGGTTCGGGAAGATTCGCCATCTCCGGTGGCATAGAAACACCACACGGGGTAACCATCTTCATCGACAGCGGTAACCGCTTCGGCATAATCGATTGTCAGATACGATCCTGGAGAGAGCGACAACGCCCCCAGACAACTTCCAGGGTAAAGGTCATTCAACCAAAAACAACCATCCGGTGCGCCATCGGCGCCGATGCTGGCTCCCATAGCAATAATCTGAAGTTGGTCAACGCCCTCCAGGCTGTAGGCCGTTTCCATCGCCGCCTGGGCATCCATCAACCAGCCTGCCGGTTCAAACGACGAGCACCCGTTCTCACATTTGCGGAAGGTAAACGAGAATACCCCAAAAGACCGGTCTTCAAGCATCGGCGGGAACCAGGTCGGGTCTAACCACGGCTCGGCGCCCACATTGGGGCTGGTGCCACTCAGCCCGCGGTTTTGGAACCAGAAGGCAATCTCGTTCCAATCCTCCATATCACCCGGCGCCCAGTGATGCAGCACAATCATTGGGGCAGGGTTGACGGCTGCAGGGTAATAACGACCTTTGAGCGCAAAACCATCCGCAGCCTGGAATTCAATTTCCTGCGGATCAGCAGCTAACGGCTCTAATGTTGGCACGGCCGTAGGCTCTGGAGTCGCGGTGGGCGGCTCTGGGGTTGGCTCTGGAGTATCCGTAGGGGGTGGGGGTTCCGTCGGTGGGGGTGCGGCAGGTTCTTCGGGCTGTGCAGCTTCAGGTTGAGCTTGCTCCGGTTGGGCTTCTTCAGCTATGGGCGGCGCGCCAGGTTCACATGCGGTGAATATCAATGCCAACGACAATAATATAATCAGTATGCTCCACTTTTTCATCGGTATCCTCCTTTACGATACAGTTCTGTGGTTGTTAAGCCTATGTAGATTTATGACTTTACTGCAAAAACTGCCGAACGGGTGTTCCCGGCGGCATATATGGGGGGTGGTTGCAAAGCAACCACCCCCCATATATGCCGCCGGGCATCTCCTTCATTGGCTTTTTGCAGTGGAGTCATTTATGACTCCACAAATTCATACGAACTCGTAATTGCCACGGCTGGGCGCAAGGTTGCCAGCACAGAGCAGTATTTCTCTTCCGAAAGTTTGATCGCGCGCGCCAGTTTTTGTTCATTAACTGCCCCGCGGACAATATAGTTCAGGTGTATGCTCACGAACTGATAGGGTGGTTCTGTTTTCTGCTCGCCGGTACACTGTACTTCAAGCGCTTCTAATGGCTCGTGCTGTTTTTCCAGAATTGTGACCACATCGTAACTTGAGCAGGATGCTGCCGACATCAACAACAAATCGGATGGTTTGACAGCACTCCATTTCGGTTCACGCTGACGGTCGAACCCGATGCTAATCGTGCTGCCCCGCGAATCCGAACCCACAAAAAAAGTGGCATCGACCCATTTTAGAGAAACCGTTCCTGATACTGTATCCATACAACTATTTATCCTTTCAACAATTATGTGGGGTTCCCACCTTCCCCATTATGGGAGAAGGCTACTCAAAAGTCAAGCATCACCCGCGTACTAGGATTTTACAGGCCCCAAAGATTTTTCGCTTGCCCCAGCATGGACAACCAGGCTTCAGCCTCGGGCTGGGGAGGCGCGCCCAAAGGGTCTTCCCAACTCCGAGAGAGCAGCGCCGCGACTACACCTTGCGCGCAGGCCGCAGCAGCATCCAGATCATAACCGCCTTCGAGAACCAGGGCAATGCGTCCCTGGCAATTGGCATCGGCCCAGGCGCACAGTCGCTCGATGAGGGTTTTGTACCCTGCCGCGCTGAGCAATAGACTCCCCAAGGGATCGCGCCAATGCGGGTCAAAGCCGTAACTGACCAGGATCATCTGCGGGGCGTAGCGATCCAATAAAGGCAGGATCAACGCATCGGTTACAGTTGTGAACGCCATATCCCCCGAATAAGCAGATAATGGAAAGTTGGCCGTCATCCCTTTACCTTGCCCCACCCCAATTTCATCCACGCGGCCTGTGCCAGGATAATGCGGAGATTGGTGCGTAGAGAAATAAAACACATCCCCGCGGGTGTAGAAAATATCCTGCGTGCCATTGCCGTGATGCTGGTCGAGATCAATTATAGCAAGGCGCTGCGCCCCTGTGTTTTGTAGCAAATCTTCGGCAGCCAAAGCAATATTATTGAGCAGGCAAAAACCCATGCCGCGATTTTGCGTGGCATGATGCCCCGGAGGGCGCGTGAGAGCAAAGCCGCGCCGGGCATCGCCGTGCCATACGGCCTGACTGACCGCCAACGCACCCCCAACGGCGTTTACCGCCAAATCCCAGGATGCGGTCGTCGTGTAGGTATCCATGTCCAGATGCTGACCGCGGGCCGAGGCGCGCTGCAATGTCTTAAGATAATCCGGCGCGTGGATCGCTTCGAGTACCGCGGCAGGCGTTTCAATCGGCGGTAACTTGGGGTATGGCTGCCACCAACCGATTTCATCCAGAGCGCGGCGCATGGTTTCGACGCGCTCTGGGCGTTCAGGGTGATCGCGCTCATAATGGGCCGCGTGGCCTTCGGGATAAAAGTAGACAAGTTCGTGCATAGCTGGCTCCGGGAATCAAAGAGATGATTTTCTGGTAGTTGATTTTTACAGATGAACAGGTTTGACAAACGTGATGCATCCGCTATTCATTGTACCAGTCCTTCATGGGACAAAAACCATGCTTTTTAGGGTTGCTGCAACAAATCTCCTATTGGGTTAGTGATAAAATCATTATCAGTTGATTTCTTCCAATTCTTCAGGAGCCAGAAAATGAGAACATACACCGATGAATCAGGTCAGGGGTTGGTTGAATATGCTCTAATACTCACAACTGTAGCGCTGATTGCCCTGCTGGCGCTGTCAACGATGGGTACCAGCTTGCAGCAAGTGTATTGCAGTGCGGTCAGCGAACTTGGCGGCTCTGGATGCGGCTGCCAATTTACATTTGATGATGCAAGCGCGCTGGATTCATGGGAGGGGGGCAATCGAGATAGTTTCAGCGTAGAAAATGGACAAGCCTGCATCACCGGGAACGGTCAGAATGCCTATTCCTATCTCAACAGTTGTGCAACTGATTTTGGCAACGACAATGTGGTCATCAATGTTACGGCTGCCAATATAGATCAAGTTGTCGATAACGGAAAAAATACCGGCCTCGATGTGTGGTTTCGCGCGCAGGATGAAAACAACGGTTACCACTTTACATACAATACCAAAAATAATTTCGTGCGTATCTGGAAGCGCGTAGATGGGGCATGGATTCGTCTGGCACACACCAACGTCCCCAATTCGTGGGACACGCAAGCTAATGACTTTGAGATCAAAGTTATTGGTGACACCTTTCAGGTTTTCCGTGAAGGCGACCTGCTTCTTCAGGCCACCGACGACGCATACACACAGGGCAAAGTAGGCTTGCGGAATAAACCCAGCTCAAAAACCTGTATCGATGGTCTGAGTGTAGGTTTACTTCCCTAGCTAAAAAAAGGAGCTAATCATGAAATTGGAAGACTCCCCTCAACTTGATGATATGAGCGGCGAAATATTTCCGCACTCTGGGGAAGCAAAACCTGAGAAAAAATCACCGGCACGAATGCTACTCGCGCTGCTCGGTTTAACGCTCATCGCCCTGGCAACATACAATTTTTTCGCCAGCGGAACTGCCGCCACATTGATGCGCAAAGGCGCTATCAGCGGCTACATCATGGACGAAAGCAACGCCCCCCTTACCGCCAGAGTCATTATCTTTGGCACGTCTGTACGGGGCGAAAGCAACGCCGATGGTTTTTTCTACATCGATGACGTTCCCGCCGGAGAACAATCTGTGATCGTCATTTTCGGCGAAATTGGAATCGAGGTCACGGCTCAAATAGACCCTGGTAGTGAAACAGATCTCGGGAATATCCAGATACCCACAGATTTAGATTTGGAGTAAAACATCACCCCCTAGGAGAAACCATGACTGAAGCCCTATATCATGCTGACAGCTACGTGCAAGAATTCAACGCAACCATCACCGCCGTTGACGAAGCCAATCACGGCATTGTGCTTGACCGCACGGCCTTCTTCCCCGGCGGGGGCGGCCAGCCCGCCGATAAGGGAACCCTGACCGTTGACGGACAAACATATGTACTCAAACGCGGCAAGCGTATTAGCAATCAGCTTGTGCATCTGCTCACAGGCGATGATCCGTTGCCCGCTGTCGGCGCACAGGCGCACGGACAACTCGATTGGGAACACCGCTATAAAATCATGCGTACGCACACCGCCATGCACATCTTATGCGGGGTCATCTTTCGCGATTACGGCGCATCCGTCACTGGCGGCAATATGGAACCGCTCAAGGGCCGTATGGATTTTGAATTCGAGACGATGCAAAAAGAACTCGTCGAAGAAATTAATGCCGCTATCAACGCCGAAGTAAACAACGCCCGTCCGGTGAGTTGGCGCGTACTGCCGCGTGAAGAAGCCTTCCAAATCCCTGATCTGATCCGCACAAAGATCAACCTGCTGCCTAAATTCATCACAGAAGTACGCGTGGTAGAAATTGAAGGGCTTGACCTGCAAGCCGACGGCGGCACACATGTGCGCAACACATCCGAAGTCGGCACAATCCGCGTTACCGATTATAAGAGCAAGGGCAAAATCAACAAGCGCATCTATGTCGAACTCGACTGAAATTTTGATCTGCGGGGCGGGCATTGCGGGCATCTCCGCCGCCTATCATCTGGCCGTGCGCCACGGCATCTGCAACATCACGCTGGTTGACGAGCGCGCCCCCCTCAGCCTGACCAGCGACAAATCCACCGAATGCTATCGAAACTGGTGGCCTGGCCCCGGCGATGCGATGGTCGGCCTGATGAACCGCTCGATTGACATCCTGGAAGAACTCGCCGATGAGAACGGGAATATTTTTCATTTGAACAGGCGCGGCTATTTATATTTAACCGCTGACCCGGAGAAAATCCCCGCCTTTGAACAGGAAGCGCAGACTCCCTCCGGGTTGGGCGCTGGCCCCCTGAGAGTGTACCGCTCTCGGGGCAAAGCCGCGGTTTATCAGGCCTCCCCACCCGAGGGGTATCGTGGTATCCCCGCAGGGGCTGACCTGTTCCTCGATCAGGCCGCCATCCGTGAGCATTTTCCCTATTTGCCCGATACCGTCGTCGGCGCGCTGCACGCCAGGCGAGCAGGCTGGTTCAGCGCTCAACAGTTGGGCATGTATTTGCTCGATCAGGCGCGTGCCCACGGGGTTAAATTCGTTAAGGCACGCGTCACGGGGGTTGAACAAACACAGGGGGCGGTATCCGCTGTCCACTTGAGTGACAACACAAAAGTCGCCACGCAGCACTTTGTCAACGCGGCCGGCCCGTTCGTCAAAGAAGTCGGCTCCATGCTGGGGTTTGATCTCCCTATCCACACCGAATTGCATCTCAAAGTCGCCTTCCGTGACCGACTGGGCGTAGTGCCGCGCCACGTCCCCATGCTGATCTGGACAGATCCGCAAACGCTGAACTGGCCATCCGAAGAGCGCCAATTCTTGGCCGAAGACGAAGAAACGCGCTGGCTGCTGGAGAGCATGCCCGCGGGCGCGCACACCCGCCCCGAGGGCGCCGGAGACAGCGATATTATTCTGCTTTTATGGGAGTATCAAACGCATGTCATGAAGCCAGTCATCCCCCCGCCGTTGGATGAAATGTACCCCGAAATTGCTTTGCGCGGCATGGCCGCTATGCTGCCGCGCTTCAGCGAATATTTCGAGCGCATGCCCCAACCGATGCTGGATGGCGGCTATTACACCAAAACTCAAGAAAATCGCCCACTGATCGGGGCGCTGCCCGTGGAGGGCGCTTATATCATCGGCGCGCTCTCCGGCTATGGCCTGATGTCGGCTTGCGGAGCGGGCGACCTTCTCGCCGCGCATATCACGGGGGGTGAACTGCCAACCTACGCCCCAGCATTCTCGCTGACGCGTTATGATGATCCTGAATATCAAAAACTACTTGAAAACTGGAGCGATGAAGGGCAGCTCTAAGAAAAAACTCCCGGAGGTTACGAATTCTCCGGGAGTTTTTTTCTAAGGTGTTTTATGGGCAACTAATGGTCCACTCCAGCCCGCGGAAGACTTCTTCAACCAGGCTGTATAAATCGGGGTCGTATTCTTGGAATTCAGTTTTCGTGTTGACCGGATGATTTTCATAGTTTGTTGGACTAGCATCGAAATACATGACGACCCCTTCTGCCCAATATTCAAACTTGTCAGTAGCGGCGTAGTGGCCTTCCCATTTACCAGCCGACATAGCGGCGCTATATGCCGCCGCTAAACGATTATCAAAACCGGATTCAACCGTATTTAGGCCAACCATGTGAATAGAGTGGGCAAATTCATGAGCGGTGACTGAATACCCCTGGTACTCTTGCCCGCCGCCAACACACATAAGATTATTCTCACCGGTAACAAATCGGGGGTCAGCATCATTATCCGCATTCGCGAAGGCTTCGTTGGGGTCAATATCGACGGGAAGATCAGAAGCATCTTTTCCAGCCGGGAAAATCACTACTTCAAGTCCTCGATTAGATAACTGTTCACGCACATCCGGGCGGGTTGCCAACATATTTGAGACAATGTACCACGCTTGCTGCACGGCTTTGTCCTGAACTGCATCAGAAGCTAAAATTTTGATACCGTCTATACTGCACTCTTTTCCATAGTAACTATGCCCCGGATCGGTAATTTCACACCCATCGCCATTTTCCACCAAAACCGAGACAACGGTCGGGGTGGGTTCGAGGGTAGGCAAGTTGGCAATACTCGCTGGAACGATGATTGGTAGATTGGTTTCCCGGCTTTTAACGACAATATCCCTGACAATCTCGCCGCTGGCTTCGTCGCGCACCCGCCAGGCATGTTCTACAAAAGTTTCCTGCGTATAAGATTGGCCCGGCGTCAGGCGTTTGGCGTATTCCTCCTCGCCGTTCAGATTCAGCCAGTAAATCGCAAGATTACGATCCGATGTATTAGACAAAGTCAATTCAGCCGACATGCCGCCATCTACGGAAGCTAAGGGGATCGGCGTTTCTGTGGGGACTGGGGTGGCCGTTGGCTCTGGTGTCGCGGTGGGTTCGGGAGTGGCCGTATCAGCTGTTGTCGCCGTAGGCGGCTCCGTAGGAACAGCCGTGGGTTCCGGCGTTGCGGCTGGGGAACAGGCTCCCACCCAAAGAACTAGCACGAACAATAATACGACGAGTAGTTTTCGGTTCATGATGATCCTCCACATTTTCGACCTCGCTATTTACATTTTATAGCACAACAAATCACTTTTCGCTACACTCGCGATAAAATACATATCCGTTTTATGATATGTATCACATTTTTGATGCGAATGGTTCATCACCCCCACAGGAGGCAGTCATGCGACCCAAAGTAAATTTTCTCAGCGATAAAGTCGTTCAACAGATCATCGATGAAGCTTTCCAACTTCTGATGAACCCTGGCATTCAAATCCACAACCGGGAGGGACTAGAATTATTAGCTGAAGCCGGCGCCCAGGTTGATTATAACGCCCAGATCGCCCGCATCCCCGAAGAGCTTGCCCGAAAGGCGCTGGAAACGCGGCCATCTGAATTTTATCTCTACAATCTGGATGGTGAGCCGGTCGTACATTACGGCGGCGACAGCGTGCAGTTTGACCCCGGTTCGGCGGGGCTGATGCTACTCGACAGCGAAACGCAAAAGATGCGCCCGCCCACCACGACCGATTTTGTAAATTTTGTCAAACTGGTTGAAATGCTGCCCCAATTGGATGCCCAAAGCACGGCCTTCGTCCCCGCCGATGTACCCATTGGCATCAGCGACCTGTACCGCCTGTATCTGGCACTGAACTACATGCGCAAACCGATCATCACCGGAGCCTTCGAGAAAGATACCTGGTGGTATATGAAAGATATGCTCGTCGCCACCGCGGGGAGCGAAGCCGCGCTGGCGGCCAAACCTATCGCTGTTTTCGATGTCTGCCCTTCGCCGCCCCTGCTGTGGAGCGACATCACCTGCCAAAACCTGATCGACAGCGCCCGTCACAAGATTCCCGCCGAGTTAGTATCCATGCCCCTCACCGGCGCGGCCGCCCCCGTAACGATCGCCGGGGCCGTTGTGCAACACGCCGCCGAATGCCTCAGCGGGGTAACGATCTCGCAAATTGTTAATCCGGGAACCCCCATCGTTTGGGGCGGATCACCAGCCGCCTTCGATATGCGCCAGGGAACCACCCCGATGGGCGCAGTCGGCACGTGGATGATGGATGCCGCCTACGCGCAGGTCGGCAAAGCCCTGGGGATGCCCACCCACGCCTACCTGGGCATGAGCGATGCCAAACTCGTGGATGCGCAAGCCGGGCTGGAATCCTCCGGCGGGGCTATTATCGGCGCGCTGGCCGGGGTCAATATGATCTCTGGCGCGGGGATGATGGCCTTCGAGAATTGCCAAAGTTTCGAGAAACTCGTCATTGATGCGGAGATCATCGGCATGGCAAAACGGCTGATCGGCGGCATCGAAATCCGTGACAACCCCATTGGCCTGAACCTGATCCGCGAAATGGGACACGATGCCGATTATTTCTCGCACGATCACACCTACAAATGGTTCCGCCATGAAGATTATATCCCCTCGCGGTTGATAGACCGCCGCGAACCCGAAGATTGGGAAGCCCACGGCGCAACCAGCATTTGGGAGCGTGCCAAAGAGCATGTGCAACAATTGCTATCCTCCTACAAACCCTCCCCCATCACCGCCGAACTGCGCGACGAACTGCGTGCCATCACCACCCGTGCCGCCAAGAATGTCGGCATGGACAAATTGCCGCCGCTACCGCGTGATTAGCCGGGGGAATTGTGCATCAACCACACGTAAAAGTAGTTCGCATTTATCTACTGGCACTCTGCCTGGGCGGGGCTATTGCGCTCATGGCGCTGTTAGCTCTGCCTTCGGAACAATATACCCGTGGACTGTTCGGATATTCCCGAAACCGCCTGCTGCTTACCGGAGGCATGGCCGCCATCGAAATTGGACTGTTCGCCATTATTTTCGCGCTCTCACGCAACCCATCCGCGTGGGAAAAACGCATACAACGCGTACAACATAACACGTCCGTCATCCTGCTCGGCGCGCTCGGCTTACTAATTCTGGGCGGCGATTATTTATATTCACTCATTTACATCTGGGATCAAACCGCTTTCCCACTTCTCCTGCGAATAGCGCCTCTGGTCGGGTGGATTACCTGGGGAGCGAGCGTGACTATTCTGATATTTGGCTTCGCAAAAGGGAGTATTCACGGCGAAGACACGCAGACGCGAAGAAAAACAAAAGTATTTTCTGTAAAATACGGATTCCCTCTTTTATTAGCCTGGATCACCCTCGCGGGGCTGGGTGTGGTGATTAAAACAACCAAGCTGGGACTCACCCCGGACATCGTCGGCTGGGACTACCCCGGCGCACCGCTCCTGTTCAGTCAAATTATCTTCGCGTTGCTCATCGGCAGCATTACTTATATATTGGCTATACGCAATATCAGAGTCGCAGACTGGATGATTTTTTTCGTCCTTTGGGCTGTGGCGTTGGGTCTGTGGGCCGCTGAACCGATGCAGGCATCTCACTATGCGTTGGAGCCAGCCGCGCCCAATTTCATGTATACCCCATATTCCGACGCAGCGCTGCTTATGATGAACGCCGAAGATATGCTCATTGGTGAAGGTTTTCAATTCACGGTGGAGAAGCCGCTCTACAATATCATTTTGGGGCTGCTGACCGCCATCGGCGGGCATAACTACAACACAATAGTTCTACTACAAGTCGGGATTTTGGCCTTTTTCCCTGCGGTGGTGTATCTCTTCTCGACGAAAATGGATCAACGTTTAGCCGGGGTTGTCGCGGCTATTGCCCTGATTTTGCGCGAGCAAAACGCGCTGGCGCTCTCCGGGCGCATCAATGTTTCGCATTCCAAACTGATGATGACCGATTTCCCTGCCGCGTTGGGTGTAGCCATTTTTTGTCTATTTTTTGCAAAATGGATGAAGACCACCAAAAATTTTAAAATCTCACGCGAAGACGCGAAGACGCAAAGGTTTTTCTTTTTTCTTCTTCGCGCCTTTGCGCCTTTGCGTGAGACAAATTTGACCAGTTTGTATAATCCAGCGTTCGTCGCCGGGGGAACTTTGGGCGCAATGATTTTGATCCGCTCACAGGCAATCATCCTTGTACCAGTGGTGTTCCTGTTCGTGTTGCTGCAATTCTGGAAAGAATGGCGCAAGACCATCCTGCCATTGGGCTATTTTCTAGCCGGGGTGTTGGTATTTATTTTGCCCTGGATGGTCCGCAACGGATTTGTGGTCGGTAAATTTGGCTATTCGCAGCCCATGCAGGCCGTCTATCTGGATAGCCAATACACGCGCGAGCCCGGGGTATTTGATCTGGCACAGGCCGCTCCCGATGAGCGCATTGAGCAGGGTTTTGGTAACGCGACCGCGTTTACCCGCGCCAATCCCGGTTATGTGGTCCAATTTATCAGCAATCACTTTTCCCATAATGAAGTGACGGTGTTATTGTCGCTGCCCATGCGCTTTGATCTGACGGATTATTGGCTATCCCGGCTGGGATACATACCCGCCAGCGATACATCTCACCTGCGGAAATATGTAGACAACTTGCCTTTCTGGAACTTTCAAGAACGCTGGCAAGGCGACTGGCCGCCCGGAGCATGGATACCCGTTGTTTTCAATTTGGCGCTGCTTGGTTTGGGAATCGCAGCCGCGTGGCAGCGGACGCGCTGGATTGGCCTCATGCCGCTGGGCGTACATTTGGCGTATAGTTTTAGCACGGCGATTGCACGCGTCTCCGGTTCGCGGTTTATGTTGCCAGTCGACTGGATCATCATCTGGTATTACATCATCGGCTTGGTAGTTTTGGTGCGCGCCCTGTTCGGGATTAAAGAAAACCCGATAGAACAATCCCCCACCCTGGGGCGCGGGCGAGCATCCTTGCTTGAGCGTCCACTAACCATCTTGAGCATTATCGTCTTGCTCGGCACACTCATCCCCCTTTTGGAGTTCCTTCCCCCCACACGTTATAGCGATGCTGCTTTACCCATCAACCCGGCTGAAATTTGCGGTCTGGATGAAGATGCAACGGTCATCCAGGGGCGGGCCTTGTACCCGCGTTTTTATGGCATTGATGAAGGCTACGGCTGGGGCGTGTGGGCGGCGTACAATCATTACCCGTTTGCGCGGGTTGGTTTTTTGGTGGCCGGGCCAGAGAATATGAATGTGATTTTACCGCTCGATGAAGCGCCCGCTGTGTTTCCCCATGCGGAGGATGTTTTTGTAATCGGGAAACATGAAGAAGGGTATCTGCTCGCTCAGGCGATTATCCTCCAAAAACAGGATGGAAATCCACTGACGATTTTGTCAAACCAAGTAAACTGGTGCGGAGAATAATTGTCAAAGACCTTTGGAATTTTTGCTTTATATTCCGCTCGAAGTGCTACGCGAAAACCCCAAAGGTCTATTTACTATAAGGAGCACACTTTGACCCAACATACTTACGCAGTTTTAGGCGCCGGGCGGCAGGGAACCGCGGCGGCGTATGATCTCGCTAAATTTGGCGAGGCCAAGAAAATTGTCATGGCTGATATTAATCCCCAGGCCGCGAAAACCGCTGCCGAGCGCATCAATCAGCTCATCGGGCGGGAGGTGGCCGTCGCACAGCAATTGGATGTCAGCGACCGCGCCGCGCTGGAGCGCACGCTTCAAGGCGTGGATGTAACCCTCAGCGCCGTGCCGTACTTTTATAATTTAGGAATTACGAAGGCCTGCATTGCGGCGGGTTCCAGCCTGTGCGATATGGGCGGGCATACCGGCGTGGTGCGTGAACAGTTGGCGCTGGATGCCGAAGCCAAAGCCGCGGGAATCAGCATTGTGCCGGATTGCGGCATGGGGCCAGGGCTGAATATAACGATGGCCGCCTACGCCAAAGACCTGCTTGATGCGCCGCGCGCCGTGCATATTTTCGATGGCGGTTTGCCGCAAAATCCTGTTCCGCCGTGGAATTATCAGGCCACTTTCCACATCAACGGGCTGACCAACGAAATGGATGGTCAGGCTACATTTTTGCGGGATGGGGTCGTCACCCCCGTGGATACGCTCTCTGAGCCGGAGTTTTTGGATATTGAACCCCTGGGGCGTTTGGAAGCCGATGTGACTTCCGGTGGGCTTTCTACCTCGCCGTGGACTTTTCAGGGGCAACTTCAGGAGTTTACGAACAAAACCCTGCGCTACCCCGGTCACTTTGAATGGCTGCGCGCCTTCAAGGAACTGGGGCTTTTCTCGGAAGAGGCGCTACAGGTGAATGGCTCCAAAATCGTTCCGCGCGAGGTTTATCACACATTGTTGGCCCCCAAACTCAACGCAACTGAAATTCGTGATGTATGCGTAATGCGCGTAATCGGCTACGGGGTGAAGGACGGTGAAGAAACCACCGTCACGATTGACCTGATCGACTATTACGACAAAGCCACCGGTTTTACCGCCATGGAGCGCCTGACCGGCTGGCACTGCGCCATGATGATGGGTTTCCAGGCGCGCGGCCGCGTCCCGGCGGGCGGCATCTCGATGGAAGTGGCTGTCCCGGCGGCGGAGTTTATGGA
>JACKQG010004458.1_pt1 | contig 16233 bp, 7 predicted proteins | sample 8237621 | NCBI WGS metagenome assembly JACKQG01 (sample SAMN15677084, study PRJNA649215) | marine metagenome | biome: marine; feature: Black Sea; material: saline water; isolation source: suspended particulate matter (SPM) from the Black Sea western gyre | collected 2013-06-09/2013-06-10 | depth... | reverse complement strand
CGCGTCTGCCGGAGCGTCGTCGCCCGCGTCTGCCGGAGCGTCGTCGCCCGCGTCCGTCGGAGCGTCGTCGCTCGTGTCCGCTGGAGAGTCGTCAGCCACAACCGCCGGTGCGACTTCTTCAGGCGCGGGCATAGGTGCGATCAGCGGACCGGACGCTCCCAGTCCACCTTTCAGCGCCGCCTGAGGTGCTTTCTCCTGAGGTGTCTTTCCTTGGGCCTCGTCCTCTTCGGCCCACTCGACCCGTTTCCGCGACAGACCGATCTTTCGTTCGTCCGTGTCGACGCGCAGGATCTTTACCTCGATCTCCTCGCCGACCTTCACCACCTCTTCCGGGTTTTCCACCTTGTGGTCGGCCAATTCCGAAATGTGCAACAGACCCTCCAAGCCGTCCTCCAGGCCGACGAACACACCGAAATTGGTGATCTTCGTCACGGCACCCCGAATGACCTGGCCGGGTTGGTACTTATTGGGAATGTCGTGCGACCACGGATCCTCGTCCATCTGCTTCAGGCCCAAAGCGATCCGCCGTCGAGACTGATCCACCGACAGCACGCGGCAGCTCACTTCCTGACTCTTCTCGAGCATTTCGTTCGGGTGACTGATCTTCCGCGTCCACGACATGTCTGAAACGTGCAGTAAACCGTCGATGCCTTCTTCCAGTTCGACAAAGGCACCGTAGTTGGTCAAGTTGCGAACCTTGCCCTCGACCATGGTGCCTTCCGGATATCGTTCACCTACGCGGTCCCACGGGTTTTCCTGAGTCTGCTTCATGCCGAGCGAGAGTTGCTGGCCCTTGCGGTCGACGCTCAGGATCACCACGTCGATCTCGTCGCCGATGCCGACCAGTTCGTTGGGGTGATTGATCCGTTTCGTCCACGACATCTCGCTGATGTGGACCAAGCCTTCGATACCCGGTTCCAGCTTGACGAACGCACCATAGCTCATCACGTTCACGACACTGCCGCCGTGAGTCGTGCCCTCGGGGTACTTCTCTTCCACGTTGTCCCAAGGGTTCGCTTGTTTCTGTTTCAGGCCAAGCGCTATCTTTTGCTTTTCGCGGTCGATGTTCAGAATCACCACGTCGATGTCTTGGTCCAGCGAAACCATCTCGGACGGATGATTGATGCGTTCCCAACTCATGTCGGTGATGTGCAGCAAACCGTCGATCCCGCCCAGATCGACAAAGGCCCCGAACTCGGCGATGTTCTTCACCACGCCCTTGCGGATCTCGCCCTGGACCAGCTCTTCCAGCAGGCGCTCCCGATCCTCTTTGCGTTGCTTTTCGATCAGCGAGCGACGACTGACGACGATATTCCGCCGCGCCTCGTCGATCTTCAGGACTTCACACTGAACGAAACGGCCGATGTAGTCGCCAATATCCGACGGGCGGCGAATGTCCACTTGGCTGGCCGGCAGGAAGACATTGACACCGATGTCGACGAGCAAGCCGCCTTTGATTTTGCGCGTGACCGTGCCGGTGACCACTTGGCCTTCCTGCACGGATTTCATGATGTTGTCCCATTCGATCAGCTTCTGGGCCTTGCGCCGACTGAGACTGACCATACCGTGCGGGTCGTCGGCAAACCCCAATTCGTCTTCCATTTCTTCGATCAGCACTTTGATCGTGTCGCCGACAACCGGGGGATCTTCGTGGCTGTCCCATTCGTACAGAGGGACCGTGCCTTCGCTCTTGAAACCGACGTCGATAAGTACCGAGTCGTCGTCCACGCGGACTATGTGTCCGTCGACGATTTTGTTGATGTCGAAATCCGTTTCGGTTTCAATCAGATCGATGATATCGGCGGGATCTTCAAGTTCGGCTACTGCCGACTGGAACAGATTGTCAATTTCCTGGTCGCTTTCGAGGTTTCGGATCAGATTGCGGTTTACCATAAGTTCACTCGGGTGACTGCTGGCCGTCTCGAACGACGTACTCAACAGGCACGCATTTGGGAGATAAGGAGTCAATGGTCGTCATGGGCCGTCACCATAACAGCCTGGTACAATCGGACCAGTCGAAGCACGTAAATTTAGCAGAACGACCAAGTTACGACAACCGAGGGATCTGACCGTCCGTCCGTAATTAGCGGACTCGGAAGAAAACCGCTATGCTAACTCCAAGCCCATAACATGACTTGGCCGGAGAAAACAGATATGACCGACAGAATCTCATTGAGAGCCTTTGCCTTATTCGGAGCTATGGCCTTCGCCACACACGCCGGGGCCGGCGATTGGCCTCAATTTCGAGGACCGCATGGTAACGGACACGCGGACGGCGAGGTATTTCCCGCTGAATGGGGGAGCGATGATAGCATCAAATGGAAAACGCCGCTGCCCGAACCGGGTAACGGTAGCCCGATCGTATCGGCCGGTCGCGTGTTCGTCACGTGTACGGAGAATCAGGGACGCACGCGCAGCCTCTTCTGCTTCGACCGCGGTACCGGTCGACAGTTGTGGGTGCGGACGGTCGAGTTCGACAAGGTGGAAAAGACGCACAAGACGAATCCGCACGGTTCGTCGACTCCGGCCACCAACGGCCAGCGCATAGTAGTCTGGCACGGCTCTGCCGGGCTGTACTGTTACGATCTCTCGGGCCAGGAGCTTTGGAGTCGGGATTTGGGCGCCTTCCAGCACATCTGGGGTTATGGCACTTCGCCAATTCTGCTCGAAGATCGGGTCATCATGCACTGCGGTCCCGGCCCGCGAGTCTTCTTGGCGGCGGTCGATCTGCAGACCGGCCGGACGCTGTGGGAAACCGACGAACCGCAAAAGGGCGATGGCAGTTACAACGAGAACAAGAAATACATGGGCTCGTGGGCCACGCCCGTCGTCGCACACGTTGGCGGCAAGCGGCAAATCATCTGCGCGATGGCGACGCGAGTGAACGCTTATGACCCCGAAACGGGTGAAATCGTCTGGACCGACGACGGCGTTCGCGGCCCGCGCGGCGATCTGGCGTACTCGTGCCCAATTCTTGGCAATGATTTCGGCGTGTATTTTGCCGGATTCACGGGCCCAGCGTTCGGATTTCGCCTGGGGGGCTCGGGCAACGTAACCGACACGCATCGTCTGTGGCGAATCGAACGCAACCCGCAGAATATCGGCACGGGCGTTCTGATTGGTCCGCACGTCTACAAAGCCAACGCCGGTCCGGGCACGCTGCAATGTGTCGTAGCCGTGACCGGCGAGGAAACCTGGCAGGAGAGGGTGCCGGACGGAAATCACTGGGGATCGGTCATATACGCCGCGGGCCGGTTATACGCCACGAACCAGAAAGGGGCGACTCACGTATTTCTGCCGAATCCCGAGCGTCTTGAAATCGTGGCCACCAACGAATTGGGTGAAAGCAGCAATTCGACCCCGGCGTTTTCCGAAGGCGAAATCTTCATTCGAACGTTCGAGCACCTGTACTGTATTGCGGATCAGTCACGCGAATGATAATCGCCGACATAGATGGCCGCTCTGCACAGCCGTCTCGATTTCTTGGGTCAATCCAGCGGACTTGCGAGTAGCCACTCTTGTAGGATCGCCCGTTCGCCGTTTCGGAGTTGGGCGAACAGATTGTCGGCGGTGCCGTCGGTCTGTTCCGAGTCGTCAACCAGCGTCGTCGCTTGGTCGGCCTTTCCTGCGTGATTGTGGGCGGTGCCAAACGCCAGAGTACGCAGCCAGAGTTTCTGCAGCAGTACGGTTCGCTCCAGGTCGTTGGCGCCCATGTACTCGACGGCATCAAATTGGCGGGGCAGGCTCGTGAGGTGACGGCGTGCTTCGTCCGACAAGCTGCCTTCGTCCAGTCCGGCAGCGTAGCGTTCGATCATCAGACGCAAGACGCGCGCGGGGCTTTCCGCGGCGTCGTACTGCTCGGGTAGGACGCCCAGTAGTTTGGCTTGGGTACTGTACTGGTCGCGAAGAGCCAAACTGGCATCGTCGTAGACTCTCCCGGCGCCGACCTGGCGACCTGCAGCAAATGACAGATCCTCGATCACGTCTCGAATCATCGCTTGGTACGCCTCTTGCTTCCAATCGTCGTCGGCCAGTTCGATGTTCCGCCTGAGAACTCTTGAGAAAAGGGCCTGGATTCGTTCCTTGTGTAGGTTGGTGTCGAGGACCTGATCGGCCAGGGCCAGACGTACGTGCTTCCAGCGAGTCACCGTTTCGGCATGCTCGAGCACTACAGCTTGCTCGTCGTCGGTCTTCGCTTTCATGAGATAACGCGCCAACAGTCCGGCCGGCTCCGGTTCCAACTCGGGCACTTGTGACGCGAACGACGCGATGCCGCGAAGATACACGGGTCGGTGAGCGGGCTGGCGGCGCTGGTCCGTCAAATAATGAATGTAACGAAGCACATTCTTCGTTTGTGCGGCGGCCGCTGGCCCAGCCTGGCGCCGTCGCGGGCGGCGAGGTCCATCGGGCAGGTCCGCTGAGCCTGACAGTTTCGGTGGGCCGTCTTGAATCAACTCGTCGAAGGTCGCATAGCCGATTTCTCCTTGCGCCAAAGCGCAGGCCAACGTGCTCGTGCGTGCCAGATCGACGACCTGCTGCAACGTGGGCACCGTCTGGTCGTCGGGGGCATCCGGTTCGGCAAGCGTATCGCCCGCCAGATCGGCCAGCCGCTTCCAGCGATGCCGCCCGGTGACGATGTGCTTTGCGCCCATCGCCTCACGCACCCGCCGCGCCACTTCGTCCACTTTCAGCGGTCCGGGATAGACGCCGGCTCGCCGAAGTAGTCGATCGGCCAGGTAATCGCGAAGCGACGCGTCCGTTATTTCCTCGTACAGCTCCACAACCCGCAGGACGACCAACGGGTCTGCCGAGTTGATGGTCCATTGGATCAAGGTTTCGTACTCTTTCCACGCCTCGCCTACCTCCGGCAGAGCGGCCGCAAGCAGATCGACGTTCGTGCGTTCGATGACGCTCCTATCCAGATAGCGCAAGGCCTGGACCGTAAGGGCCGTGTACAGCGGAGCCGCTATCAGCGGTTGCGATGCCGCCGACTGAATGACCACCTGGTACAGATGCCGGCAAAGCGCCGCCAGGCACTGGCGTTCCAGTTGCGGCAGGTCCAGCGTCGTGTCGACGGTCGTGCCGATTGCCCGGCCGATCGCTCGGCCCAGTTCGTCTGCTCGCGCCGCGTCCAGCGACTCGTCAGCCAACGCCGCCAAGGCGGTGCGGATGACCCAGAAGGCGACATCGTGGGCCGTATCGTCATCGGGCAACGCGTCGCCAACTGCGGGCATTAGATCCAACAAGGCCTCGCGCAGGACACCCGCACACTCGTCTGAAGGCTCTGCCACATAGCAGCTCGCGAGCAACTCTCGCAGGATTGCCCGATGCACGTCGTTATCGGCATTGATGGCCGCCGCCTGTGTCAATTCGCGATACGAGCGGCCTCGAGCCTCCGTGTCCGTTAGATTCAACCCGACCAAATGCCCTTTCATGTTTGGCAGAACGATGCGCATTTTGGTAACGGCGATCAGCAGGTCCTCATCCTTGGCCCACCATTCCTGGCCGGTCGGCGATTCGATGGCGGCGGTCTCCGGGGTGACCGGCGATTGCACAATCGGTTGCTCGGCAATCGGTACGGTCTCCGGCGTGTCGCCGCCTCCGAAAAGGAGGACCCACGCCAGGAAACCCAACAGCGCGCATACGATGCCGATGCCTGCCGTGAGTGCCAATCCCACCAAGCTTCGTTCGGACGACCGTTTCCGCCGGTTCACGCGGACGCGTTCTCGAATGATTGCATCCACTTGCATGGGGGCGAGTCCCCACTGTGTACCTTCCGAGAAGATCCTTGCGCGAGTCGGCCCGTCCAACCGCGTGGCATCGCCCATCAATTGCTCGACCACGCCGGCCACGTGGTTCTTGGCTTGATCTTCCGAGACGATTCGCACATCTTGCTTGGACGCAAGCTCGCGGATGACCTCCCGAGCCTGTTGCGTCTCAACGCCGTGCAGCTCCTCGCCGTCCGCGACCCACTTCTGTTGCACGCGCGACGTGGCTACCTCGTGGGGCAGCCGGCCAAATACCTCGCCAAGGTATTCGCGAAACGAGTCGATCCTCTCTTGCCGCCATACGTCTTCTGCGTCGTCACCGGAGACGCTGCCTTGTAGCGAGGCGATCGCCTCGTCCATTTGTTCGTCCGACAGGCCCAGTTCACCGGCCGCTGCAGCCAAGAGGATTCGACTTCTGGGATTGATGCCTCGCTGTTCGGCAAGGATCGCTACCGCGCGTTCGAGGAATTCGTCCACGTTGGGATTCTCGCCCGAGTCGCTCGAACCGGCGGTACTCTGTTCGTCCTCTTCCAGAGAAACGACCGCCTTGTCGCTGTCGGCCGCGACCTGATGGACAATTTGGCGCGCGAACACCGTGGAAAGGCCCAGCTTGCTTTTGCCTTCCTCGATCAGTTTCCGTTCCCTACGGCGGGAGATGACGTGCCTTGACGATTTGGCCAAAGCTTCGTCGACGTAGGCGCGAAAGACTTCCTGAGGCGTTTCGCTTTCCTTCTGCGGAGATTCATCGTCGCGCCAGCGCGAATCGACCGGCGGTGCCGCGACGGGCGGCGCCGCGATGTTGCCACGCGTTTGCTGCAGGGAGGCAATCGCTTTCTCGGCCTCCTCGCTGGAAAGTCCCAATTCGTCGGCCGCGCTGACCAGCATCATCTGGCTCTTGGCCGTTACGCCGCGCTGCTCGGCCAGAATGTAGCGGGCCTTTGCCAAGAATGACTGCAGTCGCTGCGTCTTCGGCGCGTCGGCGGGACAAGCATCGGCAAACTCGGCCATCGGTGGGGGCGGAGGCAGCTTGGCTCGCGAATCACCGCTCTTCGGAGGGGGTGGCGGCACTGAAGAATCCGATCGCTTCGGCAAAGGCGGCGGCCCCGGCGGTATCGTTTTGGAATCGTCTTGTGAAGGTTGAGAAGGCATATGTCGAAGCGACGTAGCCGGCGGCCCCTACTTCCCTTGCCCGTAGCGACAAGCTGCCAGCATGTCGATTCGCAAGCTAGCAGCTTGCGACTACGGACAATTTCAACTGGCTGCGATATATTGTACTACTCTCGGACGGTTTCCGACCAGAGTTGAATGTGCATGGAGCGAACATCGGAGACGCCAATTATCCACCCTTAGCGGGGTGGCGACGGCCGCTTTTCCTGATAGACTTCATGGCAACCAATCGACCAAAAACCGCCACTATCATTGTCGAAAAGGAGATCAGGGAATGCCAGTACCAGGAACCATGGGCAAGATCCTCATGGTGGATCTTGACGCACAGCAAGTCTCTGTGGAAACGCCAGATGACGACCTTTACCTGACCTACCTCGGCGGCTACGGGTTGGGTGCCTACTATCTGTACAAGATGCAGAAACCGGGCGTCGATCCACTGGGCCCCGAAAACCACCTTGGGTTTTTCACGGGAGTGCTTACAGGGACCCCGGGCATCACGGCGAATCGATACGTGGTGGTGGCGAAGAGCCCCAAGACGGGAACATGGGGCGACGCCAACTCGGGCGGCAGCTTCGGACCTGCCATGAAGCGAGCCGGCTTTGATGGGGTCATCGTCAAAGGCGTCAGTGAAAAGCCCGTGTATCTTCTGCTCGAAAACGGCGAGGGCAAGTTGGTGCCGGCCGAAGACTGGTGGGGAATGGACGCGCACGAGGTCGAAGACAAGACCCAAGAACTCTACGGCAAGAATGCCCGTTCCGCATGCATCGGGCCTCCCGGCGAAAAGATGAACCTGCTTTCCTGTATCATCAACGACAAAGGGCGGGCAGCGGGCCGAAGTGGGCTTGGTGCCGTGATGGGCTCCAAGAAACTCAAGGCCATTGTCGCCGCCGGCGACGCGGAGATCTCCATTGCCGATCTTGACGGCATGAAAGCGTCCATGAAGGAACATAGGGCGTTCATGAGGGAGCAGGGGTTCTTTGACGTATTGGCTGAACATGGTACTTCGGGGATCGCGGCAGCCGCTTGCGCCACCGCCGACACGCCCATCAAGAATTGGGGCGGTGTGCCGGATGACTTCCCGACGGTGGAGAAGATCAGCGACGAAAATGTTAAAGCGCTGCAAAAGAAGAAATGGGGTTGCTGGAAGTGCCCGATCAGTTGCGGCGGACTGACCGAGGTGGAAGAAGGCCCATACAAGTCCGATACCCACAAGCCCGAGTACGAAACGCTTGGCTCGTTTGGCACCATGTGCCTGAACGACAACGTGGAATCCATCAACCTGTGCAACGAGTACTGCAACCGTTACGGGCTCGACACGATCAGCGCCGGATGCACCGTGGCCTTCGCCATCGAATGCTACGAGAACGGGGTGTTGACGAAGGACGATACCGATGGACTGGAACTGACGTGGGGCAACCATCAGGCGATTGCCGAAGTCACGCGGCAGATTGCCACGGGCGAGGGCTTCGGTGGAAAGGTATTGGCCGATGGAGCCAAGGCGGCGGCCGAGCGGATCGGCAAGGGGGCCGAGCAATACGCAATTCACGTCGGCGGCGAAGAACTGCCCATGCACGACCCGCGTTTGAATCCGGGGTTGGCCACCAGCTACAAGATGGATGCGACGCCCGGCCGGCATACGCAGATGAGTGCCTGGACGGTCGAGGGTCAGTTCTCACCTCCAGGTCTGGTGGCGGGCGAGTACGAACGTTATCAAGTCGAAGGCAAAGGCCAAGTGTATCGCACGGTCGCCGCTCACCATCACGTAACGAGCGCTGCCGGAATGTGCATGTTTTCCTGGTGCAACATGAAGCCCGAGTCGCTGACCGACTCGTTGAAGTACACCACGGGTAAGGAGTATACGCTGGACGAGGTGCAGCAGATGGGCGACCGGATCACCGCGCTGCGTACGGCGTTCAATATTCGCGAAGGATTCCGCAATATCGACTTGAAAGTGCCACCACGAATGATCGGTGTGCCGCCCCTCGAAGCCGGCCCGCTCGAGGGTGTCACCGTCGATATCGACACGCAGATCCGCGACTACCTGGACGCCATGGGCTGGGATGCGGAAACAGGCGTTCCCACCAGGGAGACGCTCGACGGCCTGGGCCTCGATTTCGTTTCCGCAGACTTGCATCCGGCGGGGGCGTAGGCGTCGCCGTTGCCGACAAGTAGGTCCCGTCTGCCGGACGGGACCTGGTTTCGTATCGTTGGAGTTCACGCTTTAGCGTGTGTTCGAAGACACGCTAAAGCGTGAACTCCAACAAACTCAAGGTCCCGCTCGGCAAGCGGGACCTACCTTTTCTGTAGCATGCGTCATCGTTTAACCGCAAGCCGGAGGCGTGCGCGGAGGGGACGCGCACGCCTCCGGCTTGCGGTTAAACGAAGAAGTTGTTTTCTTCGCGACTCATGCGCACAGGGCGAGACCATGGAAGTCGAAGTGAAACTCTCGGCCTCTCTGCGAAAAGGCCGCTTCGGCCGAGAGACGATCGACGTGTCGGACGGCAGCACAGTCGGCGACCTCCTTCAGCAGTTGAACCTGCCGGAAAGGAAGGTGGCTGTCGTTGCGGTCAACAGCGAATATGCCGCCCACGACCGCAAGCTGCAGGCCGGCGACGCGATTTCCATTTACCCACCTGTGGCTGGTGGCTGAGTGTTTGTCGGATGTCTCCTATCTGAACACCATCGGGGGGAAGGGGACAGGTATCACACGAGCGGCCTTGATCATAAGCTTGCGAAATGCTGGCGGTGGTAGCACGTGGGGCACGTTTCTAACGTGCCGTCCTTCACCGACTTGCGCACATTGGCACGTTGGAAACGTGCCCCACATTGCCGACGCTACGATCAAGGCCCACACGAGCACATCCGATGCCAGCGCAGTAACCGTCTGCTAGCAGCTTCCGCAATAACTGATCTTCCGGCGGTCCTCTGATTTTGGTAAGTACGCAGCTCCCATTCTAGTTGGCCGGGGGATTGTCTATTTTCTCGTCTCTTGCGGGATGCAAACAATGTCAGGACCCAAAACTAAACTTGCAAAACGTCTCGTTCTAGGTTTGGCCGCAGTGGCTATTGTAGGGGGGCTTACCGCCTTTGCCATCATGCCAGGCCAACTCTTCTCGGAGGCCCCTGTGGCAGATGGCGATCCGGGCCCGGCTGCCGAACTCAAGGAACCGGACAACGTTCAGCCAATCCCGCTGCCTACCGGGGATGCCGTGCCGCCAGGTTCCATGGTGGCGTCGGTCGGTGGCGATGGTGGCCAATCGGTTTCTCTCGCCGCCTATGAGGTAGAGGCTCCCGAAAACCCGGGGACTCCGAAGGACTTCTTGCTCCCGCCTCCCAGCACGATTATCAGAGCCAACGACGGAGAAACCGCGGCGACGGTGTCTACGCCGCCTGCCACCGAGGCGGTCTCCGATGCGGGTGTCAGTCCAGACACTGTTCCCCCGTCCCCCCCAATGCCCGAATTCGATAGCCCGGCTGATTTGAACCCACCGTCGCCGCCAGCCGACGTCACGGTTGCGGGGCCCGGCCAGACGCCTACGCCGGCAGGCCCAGAGCCCGAGCCTCCGGCCGCGTTGGACGGGAGCTTGCGCGATGCGGCACGCGCGGCCATCACGGACAACGGTTCGGATGCTAGCATCTACGGCAGCGGGCCCGCAACGGGCGCTACGCCTGCGGAAACAGCCACTGAATCACAGTTCGAGGCCACGATAAGTGATGCGGCTCCCGCGAACGACCAAACGGCACCGATCTACGCGACTCCGACTCCCGCGGTCGACATGGGGACGCCCTCACCGACTTTACCACCTACGGAACCAACCACCGGCAGCGTCTATTCGCCGAATCCGTCCTTGACGGAGCCATCGTTCAATTCCGCAGCCGCCGGTGATGCTCGGCCGTTCGAAGGGGATGGCACGCCCGGCACAAATTCGCTGGAGGGGCTGCAATCGCCGGCTTTGACGCTGGAAAAGACGGCTCCGGAAGAAATTCAGGTCGGTAAAGAGACCGAATTCCAACTGAAGGTCCGCAACGTGGGCACCGTGGCGGCTCAGGACGTGATCGTGTTGGATCGTGTGCCGCGGGGAACTCGTTTCGTCAACGCCAAACCGCAAGCGAACCGCACGCCTGATGGCCAGTTGATGTGGCAGTTGGGCACGCTGCAGCCGGGTGACGAGACCACGATTACCGTCCAGTTGCTACCGACGACCGAAGGCGAAATCGGCAGCGTTGCACAAGTGCTGTTCGCAGCGCAAGCGTCCGCCCGCACGGTTTGCACAAAGCCGGAACTCAAGCTTACCTACACGGCCCCGGAAAAGGTGATGATCGGCGAAGCCGTCACTTTTGACATTACGGTGTCGAACCCAGGAACGGGAGCGGCAACGGGGATCGTCTTGGAAGAAAACGTTCCTGAAGGGCTGGCGCACATCAAGGGCAACGAACTGGCGTTCGAAGTCGGCACACTGAAACCCGGCGAAACGCGCCGGATGCAGTTGGCATTGAAAGCCGACGGGCCCGGAATCATCGAAAACGTGTTGCTGGCTAGAGGCGATGGGAACCTGATCGCAAAAGACAGTGCCATTCTGGAAGTGATCGCACCGTCGTTGGAGGTGGCGCTTAGCGGTCCCAGCCTACGGTTCCTTGAAAGAGAAGCCACCTACGAAGTCGCCGTGTCCAACCCCGGCACCGCGACCGCCCGTGAGGTCGAGTTGGTCACCTACTTGCCCAAGGGCATGAAGTTCCTCTCAGCCGATCACAAAGGCCAGTACGAATCGCAGAACCATGCCGTTTACTGGAGTCTAGAGGAACTGCCGGCGAATGAGATGGGAGTCGCCAAGCTGACGCTACTGCCTCTGGAAACGGGCGAGCAGAAGCTGAGCGTCGAAGGCCGAGCGGCACTGGGGATCGAGCACTCGCATGACAAACTGGTCCGGGTGGATGGTCTGGCCGAGTTGGAATTCGACGTGGCGGACGTCGCCGATCCCATCGAAGTCGGCAGCGACACGACGTATACGATCACACTGAACAACAGCGGTTCCAGCGCTGCCACGAACATTCGCCTGGCCCTTAATCTGCCGCCATCGCTCAAACCGGTCGGCGGCGACGGACCGACTCGCGTGGTCGTCGACGGCGCCCAAGTGGCGATTGATCCTCTGGCCCGCTTGGCCCCTGGCGAACAGGCCGTTTACAAGCTGAAGGTGCAGGGTCTGGACGCGGGCGCTCAGCGAATCCAAGTACAACTGATCACCAACGAGACACCCATTGCGGTGGCGAAGGAAGAGGTTACGCGAGTGTACTTGGACCGATAGTGCCAGTTGAGGCGAGCGGCAGTTAGGTATGTACCGTGGCGTAAGCTTCCAGCTTGCGAATTCGCCGAGGAAGGCAAGCTGGAAGCTCGCCCCACGGGTAGATTCTCATCTGCCGCTCGCCTAAGTTCTCTTGTCTGTCGCTGAATTGACAAGAATTCAGCTACCAGGGTGATCGCCGGGGCATCTGGCCACACATACGCTGGTCCGTTTCTGGACTTCCGCAACCGTAGTTGTTATCCTGCCGGGCTATGGTTGCGTCGCCCGAGACTATCGATCACGTCGTCACTACTTACGCTCAAGCGGCGGAAGCTAACCGCGATACGCCCACGCGCGACGGGAACATCGTCTCGCTCTCGGACGACGTTGCGGACGATGTGCTGATCGCCGGCGACCTTCATGGCCAGCGAAACCACTTCAACAAGCTCTGTCGCATCGCGGATCTGCAGTCCAACGTACGCCGCCACCTCGTGTTGCAGGAAGTCTGCCACGGTGGTCCGGTGTATCCAACCGGTTCGGGATGCATGTCCCATTTGCTGCTTGAAGACGTGGCCCGGTTGAAGGTGCAGTACCCCGAGCGTCTTCACTTCCTGCTCAGCAATCACGAGTTGGCCGAACTGAATGACTTTCCGATCGCCAAGGGCGGCAACATGCTGAACTTGCAGTTTCGCGCCGGGCTAAAGGCGATGTACGGCGAATCCATGATGCGGGTCCGCGATGCCCTTGTCGAGTTCCTCTCGACGTGCCCCCTATCGGTTCGTCTGGCCAACGGAGTGTTTGTCAGTCATGGGGTACCGGAGGACGTGGACTTGGAAGGCTTTGATACCGCCGTATTCAAGCGACGCTTGACGAAAAACGATCTCAGGCAGGGCGGCGCGGCCTTCCGTCTGGTCTGGGGACGCGACTTCCGGGCTCAGAATGCCGAGGCCCTCTCGCGGTTGATCGGTGCCACGGTGTTCGTTCACGGCCACGAACCCTGTGCCGACGGATTCGCCACGCCGAACGACCGGCAAGTGATTCTGGACTGCGCCGGTCCAAACGCCTGTTATCTGATCGCGCCTGTCGGAGGCACGATCACGCACGAGCAGCTTGTCGCACGCATCCAGCGACTGCACGCTGTGGCCACAAATGATCATTGACCCGGTCGGTGAATTGGCGCCGACCATCGCGGCGCTCATTAGGGTGACTACTTGGAAAGACTGAACATGGCTGGACGAGTTGAAGGTCGCGAGCCGTCGTCTTCATTTTGGATCAACAAGGCGATGGGGTCAGATCTGACCCCATCCTTTATCCTTGTTACTCTAGCAGCAACGCGGCCACTGCAACTGCGACGATGAAGAGGCCGAACAGTATCTTGCCCAGCGTGCCCATTAGACGGCCCCAGAAGGCCCCGTGGCCCACTTGGAAACTGGCCGACCAGTCCTGACCCTTCGACTTTTCGCCGATCACGGCTCCAACCAGTGCGCCTAAGCTGGCGAACAATAGAATCCCGATCACCGGGCCCACCAGCGGAATTGGGATGCCGACAAACGCGCCCACGATGCCGCCGATCATCGAGCCCACGAGGGCCAGCACCGCGCCGCGGCGACTCCCTCCCGTTTTCGCCACGCCCAAAGCTCCGGCGATCCACTCGATCAACTCGCCCAAGATCGCAAGCACGAGGATCACGGCCACGACGAGCCAGCCCATCGAGAGACGCTGCCCGGCCGGTATGAGGAACGCGTAGACGGCCGCAGCAGCCACGTTCAGCCAGTTGCCGGGAAGACCGAACAGGTTGGACGCCCATCCGATCAGAAGCACCAGAACCAAAACAATGGCCCATGCGATGCCCATGCTATCAGGCTGCCTTCTTAGGCTGCGCCATCCACAACAGGGCGGGCGACGCGACGAAGATCGAACTGTAGGTTCCGACGATCACGCCAATCACCAGGCAAAATGCAAACGCGTGTATGCCTTGGCCGCCAAACGCATACAAAATGGCCACCACCACGAACGTGGTCAACGATGTCAACAACGTGCGGCCCAGCGTTTGGTTGATGCTGGTATTGATCATCTCGCCCGTCAGTTCGGGGCTCTTGCCACGCACCTCACGGATTCGGTCGAACACGACGATCGTATCGTTCAGCGAGTATCCAATGATCGTCAACAGTGCCGCCACAACCGGCAGACTGATCTTGAATTCCTCGATCAACAAGAATCCCATCACGCCGGCCAGCCAGTAGCTGACGCCGATGGCACCCAGCGTAATCAGCACGTCGTGCACCAGGGCGATCACCGCGGCCAAACCGAAAATAACGCGTTGGAACCGAATCCATATGTAGCCAACGATACCCAGCAAACTGGTCAGCAGCGCGGCAATGGCCAACGTGCGCGTATCGCCCGCCACCTGGCCGCCAATCGCGCTGGACGACAGCCAATACGGCGTTTCGGCCAACTCCGTTTGCATGTGCTCGAATACTTCTCTCGCCTTCTCTTCCGTGGTAACCAGCGACACGTCCCATACCTTGAATGTCCTAGAGTCTTCGATCCACCAATCGGCTAGGGCAGCCTTGGCATCGTCGGCCGCCTTGCGTTTAGCGACGGCTTCGTCTGCAGCCTTTTTCTTCTCCTCTGGGGACTTGCTGGCATCTTCGCTGGTCGCTCTAGCTGTGGCCTCGGCTTCCTGGGCCGCTTTTTCGGAGGGCTGCGGTACGGGCTTCAAGGTGTTCGTGTCAATTTCTTCCTCGACCAGGGGAACATCGACGGCAGCAGCCGCATCGAGAATCTCGGCTTTCAACGTCAAGCCGTTAATTTCGTAGGCGAACTTCAACTGCGTTCGGGTGACGGTCTTTTCTTCCCCTGATACCCTCGCCGGTTCGGGTACGTCGGCCTTCTCCGAGCCTTCGCCGGTCTCGGGTGCCTCTGCCGGCTTATCGTCGGCTGGCTTATCTGCGAGGGAGCCATCCTTGCCCGCTGCCGCTGGCTCGGCAGGCTTCTCCTCCGGGGGCTTGCCTTCGGGGGCAACCGTTTCGTCTTTGGCCGGAGCCGGTTTTTCATCGGGCGTAGGTTTTTCCTTTTCAGCCGCGGCCGGTTCCTTCTTCGGCGGTTCGTCCACCGAAGCATCCTTTGGCTTGGGCGCCTCAGTATCGGCCGGCTTCTCTTCGGTTGATTCCTTGGGCTTGTCACCGGCCGGCTTGGCCGATGGTTCTTCGGAAGGTTTCTCTTTTCCTGGCGTCTTGCCTTCGGTTGCGGGTGTTTCGCTTTTGGCTGGAGCGGTCTTCTCTGCCGGGGCGGGTTCCTCGGCCGGGACCGTTTCTTCCTTCGGCTTGGCCTCGGCCGCGTCGCTCGGTGCGTCCTTTGCCGGATCGGCCTGGGACAGCAGGAACGCCCCATCGCCGGCTAGAGCCAGAACGTTATCCGGCGGCAGGTCCGTTCTCACGGCGCCTTGGTCGCTTGGCTTCGGTGTTTCCTTGCTGGATTCATCTGGTTTGCTGCTTCCGCCATCTTCCGCATCCTTGGCCTTCTCTTCTGGCGCAGCTACGGCCTTCGACGGCCCAGGATCGTCTTTCGTTTCGTCAGCCGGCTTCGGCGTTTCCTTTGGGGCCTCGGGGGCCTTCTCGGTTTTGGACGGTCTCGGCGATGTCTCTTTTGGCTTCGGTTCCAGATCTTCTTCGGATTTCGGTTCCACAGCGCCGGCGGGCTTCTTTTCCTCGGGGTCGGTTGCTTCTTCCTTACTCGGCGTCGTTGGAGCGATGGGCTTTTTTTTCAGCGTTTCGAAATCCATCGAGTACCTAGCCACGGGAAACTCTTCTTGCAGGATTGCCTGCAATTTTTTCGCTTTCTTGTACGACGAGTCGATCTTCCAGACCGTGTTGGCATCCTGGCCTTCCACGTCGACGCGGTTGACCGAGTACTGAACCGACGAATCTTCGACTCTCTCTGTGGCAAACGCCTTTTTCAACTTCGATCGGATCTCGGCCCCGTTTGTCGGCAATTGCATCGAGAAGGAGACTACCGGG